>Ga0180301_10000383_pt1 | contig 34286 bp, 36 predicted proteins | sample GuaBasSediGuay16_FD_121797 | JGI IMG/M metagenome (GOLD analysis project Ga0180301, IMG submission 121797) | Subseafloor sediment microbial communities from Guaymas Basin, Gulf of California, Mexico - Guay16, Core 4569-2, 12-15 cm | ecosystem: Environmental > Aquatic > Marine > Hydrothermal... | reverse complement strand
GCCGTGGGTGTGGCACTAAGGACACGCTCCAATGTAAAACCTATCTTTGTTTCTCCAGGCTACGGCATATCTTTGAATGATGCGATTCAACTTGTATTGGCGTGTACAAAAGGATTTCGTATACCAGAACCCTTGCGGGCAGCCCATCGTCTCGTCACTCGCCTGAGGAAGGCTCAAGAGGGCGCTTAAAATCACATTCCTTGTTTCTGCATATAAGATAGGCTCCCCCATCTTTACTGTCCCTTCGCACCAGAACCTTGGTACCACATAGGGGGCACACCTCATCAACCGGCTCATCCCAAAGGATAAATCTGCATTTTGGGTATTGATTACAGGCATAGAATTTTTTTCCCCTTTTGGAAGCCCGTTCCACCAATGTACCCGGACACCCCTCTTGGGGACATGGAACCCCCGTGCTGAGTGGCTCTGTATTGGTGCACTTAGGGTAATTTTCGCAGGCCAGAAATCTCTGTCCTCTTTTGTTTATTTTTACCAGCATCTTTCCGCCACAGACCTTGCAAACAGTCTGATCAGGGGGTGGCTGCCCATTATCCGGCGTCTCGCCATTCAGACTTTTGGTATTCTTGCACTCAGGATAACCAGAACAGGCAAGGAAGGGACCGAATCTACCCCGCTTTGCCACCATAGGCCGACCACATTTTTCACATATGATTTCGGATTCAGAGACTTCAGGAGGTTTTTCCACGATGATCTGCCCCTTCTCGTCCCGCTCAAAGTTGGCAGTATGGTTGCATTCTGGATAACCAGAGCAGGCCAAGAAGAGTCCGTTTCTACCTGATTTGATAACCAAGGGTCTGCCGCACTTGGGGCAGGTCATACCTGCTGAAACCTCCCCTTTCATCTCCTTCTTGGCCTTTTCTAGATCTTTTTGAAAAGTGCTGTAGAACTTTTTCAAAACGCGGGTCCACCCCACTTGTCCTCTCTCGATCTTGTCCAGATCTCCTTCCATTTGGGCGGTAAAACGGACATCCATGATCTCTGGAAAGCCCTTTACAAGCAAATCTGTGACAAGGAAACCTAGTTCAGTGGGTCTAAACCTACCCTTCTCCAATGTAACATAAGCCCTCTGATTGATATTGGAGATAATAGTTGCATATGTGGACGGCCTGCCTATTCCATTGTCTTCAAGGGCCTTGATGAGTGTAGCTTCTGTGAACCGGGGTGGGGGCTGAGTAAAATGCTGGGCCGGCTCTAGCTCTTTCAACGTCAATACCTGGTCCTTTCGCAGCGGAGGCAGCAGACCTTCCTCTGACTTGGCTACTGTGGCCTCGGCTTCCTCCTCATCATAGACCACAGTGAAACCCTTAAAAACCATCACACTGCCCGATGCCTTGAATAATCCCTTTCCTGCTTCAATATCAGCTTGGGTTTGTTGATACAGGGCAGGGGCCATCTGGCAAGCTACAAATCGCCTCCATATCAAAGTGTACAAAGCCAATTGATCCTTGCTTAGAAAAGGAGCTACAGCATCTGGACTCAGCTCAATGGACGTAGGCCGTATGGCCTCGTGGGCCTCTTGGGCACCTTTCGGGCTCCGAAAACGATTGGGTTTTTCTGGGAGGTATTCAGGGCCATAGATCTCGTGAATATATGACCTGACCAGTGAAACCGCTTCGTCAGAAAGGCGAAAGGAATCTGTACGCATGTAAGTGATAAGTCCCACCTGCCCTTTCTCTCCAAGTTCCACGCCTTCATAGAGGTTCTGGGCAATGGACATGCTCTTCTTGGCGGAAAAACCCAGCCTCCTATAGGCCTCTTGTTGAAGCTGACTTGTGATAAAGGGAGGCGGGGGAGTTCTTCTTTTTTTTCGTTTCGAGACCTTCAGGACCTTGAACGGCTCATTCCTCAATGCCTCTACAATAGTCTTGACCTGGGCCTCGTTTTTGAGGTCTGCCTTTTGGTCTTCCCATTTGGATAATCTGGCCTTAAAGGGGGGCGGCTCATCAGCATGGAGGTGTGCGGTTAGAGACCAATACTCCTGGGGTTCAAAGTTGAAGATCTCCCTTTCCCTGTCGCATATCATTTTCAGGGCCACAGACTGCACCCTGCCTGCGCTAAGCCCTCTTTTTACCCTAGTCCATAGGAGTGGCGAAATCTGGTATCCCACCAATCGATCGAGAATCCTTCTGGCCTGCTGGGATTCATACTTTTCTCGATTAAGCCCTTGAGGTGAGGCTACCGCCTCTTGAATTGCCTTTGGTGTTAGTTCATTAAATAGAACCCTGTAAATCTTTTTTTTGCGGCCGTTTAGCTCTTCAGCAATATGCCAAGCAATGGCCTCTCCCTCTCGGTCTGGGTCAGGTCCCAAATAGATTGCATCAGCACGTTTTCCCGCCTCTTTAAGTGCCTTCAGAATCTTGGCCTTGCCTTTAATGACCACATACTCTGGCCGGAAATCATTTTCTATGTCCACCCCAAGCCTGTTGACAGGCAGATCCTTTACATGTCCGACCGAGGCCATAATCTCAAACTCTCTGCCCAGGTATTTTTTGAGCGTTTTTACCTTTGTGGGCGATTCAACAATAAGTAAGTTTTTCGGCATATCTCCTTCTCGGCATTATCATTATGTATGTAAAACTCGTTATCAGATTTAGTTATCCTTTCACCGAACAAACATCTTACCCGGCAGTTGTTTGACCAGTCCCTTCAACTCCATACCAAGTAGGGCACTGGAGGTCTGTGCGGGATCCAACTGCAGTTGTCTAACGATCTCATCAATATGTTTAGGATAATCTCCCAATACACGGTAAATCTTTTGTTCTAAGTCATCGAGTCCATTCGGAATCTCTTTCTCGCTTTCAGGCCCTCCAGAGATTTCTTTGACATTATCTAGCCCTATCTCCACTAGTACATCTTCAGCTCTCTCAACCAATTTAGCCCCTTGTTTGATCAGAAAATGGGTACCTTTGCTCTGTCCAGAATAGATGCTCCCAGGTACTGCAAAGACATCCCTGCCTTGATCCAGGGCCTGGGCGGCCGTGATGAGAGAACCGCTTTTTCTAGTAGCTTCCACAACCACTACTGCCTTGGCGATTCCACTGATAATACGGTTGCGGACAGGAAAATGCCTAGGCTCAGGAGACGTGCCCATGGGAAACTCCGAGACAATGGTTCCCTGCCCCAGAACCCTATGGAACAGCTTAGCGTTTGAAGCGGGGTAAATCATATCTACACCTGTCCCTAACACACCGATAGCAAAACCATCGGCCTTGATACAGCCCCAATGGGCGGCTCCATCGATTCCACGGGCCAGACCGCTAATTATACCCACCCCTGCCCTTGCGAGACCAAACCCCAAATTTGTGGCTGCCTTTGTACCGTAAGGGGTTGGATGCCTTGATCCCACTACCGCCACAAAGGGCAGAACCTGTGGAATAGGACGCCCCTTTGCGTAGAGGATCACCGGAGGATCATGTATCTCCCTCAGGTAAGGGGGATATTCCGGATCCTCAAAGGAAATGATCCTTGCACCAAATTGTTGGACCTTCTTCAATTCCTTTTCAGGATCCAAGGCAAACTTCTTATTCACGATATTCCCAGCCACTCTCGGCCCAAGCCCATCAACCTTGATCAAATCCTCATATGGGGCACTGAAAATTGACAGAGGGTCTCCAAATTTGATCAAAAGATTGTGAGCCCCCACATTGCCCAATCCTTCCACCAGGTAAAGGGACAGCCAGTGATAGGCCTTATCCAATCCCGAACAATCATTCATGGAGAGATGTCTTCTCGAGTGGTTGGTAAGCTATCCAAGGGATGGAGGTTTATAAAGCAGAGGTCTCCGCCTAGTCAAGCATTTTCTTAAAACCCATAAACAAACGCCTGCCCCAATAAATAATGGCGCATTAGGTTCTATCCCTTGCAAGGTTGCTTGGTCAGAGGGTCGATAAATATCATTGGCCCCTGAATCCCAATGCATTATTTCTAACTACATGGTGGTATGGCGGACAGATAGCGAGGGGCCTTTTCCCATTGGAGTGTTCGCAGTCTTGCACCGCGATAAAAGTGCTCCTTGGCCTCTACCACAATTCCAACAGAACTATCGGGGCGGCTGTCCACCACAAGCACATATCCGATCACAACATCTGGTAGTCCTTCTCGCTGCCTGATTACCTCAAAAAGATTACCCCTTTGGACCCCCTGTCCATAACCATCTTCCAGGTAGACTACACTAAACTGTCCGATAATCTGATGCTCGTCCTTTACGGCCATAATAGTAGTTTCAAACCCCTGGGGGGCCGAAGTAGGAACCACACAAGAGGACACAGGGCTATAGGTGGTAAGCTTATCCCCTACCCTTATGTCCCTATATGTCTCATTTACCACTGCTTTGAACAGTGTTCCCTCAATTCTCTCCGTAACCTTCACATTCCCCAAGATTGAAACAATATAGCCCAAGGGTTCCTCGTTAAGAGGATTCTTGATTTTGTCAGAACACTTATAGACCCAGATCAGATCTCCAGGCCTTGTCATATTCCCTTCTAATCTTAATACCACTTTGTCCCTTTCGCTCAGAATCAGGTGCTCTGTGTCCGCGGATATTATTTGGCCACAGGACTCCACAGGATCGGGCGAAAGATAGCCTATCGCTTTCACATTGGTCAGCCCGGAAATTTCCAGGCCCCTGGCCCACCAAGCCTTTGCTTCTGGTTCCTTTTTTACTGTGGAAGCATGCTTGGTCCCTTCTTTGAGGGCCTTCCGCTTTAAAGGTACGTCTTCCAGAAGATTTATCCTATCGCCAGGGCTTAAGAGGTGAGGATTTGTAATAAAAGGGTTCATTTCCCAAAGCTTGGGCCACAGCCAGGGATCACCATAGTATTTTTCACATAAGTCCCAAAGGGTGTCTCCTTTCTGGACGATGTGATAGTATCCGCCAGCGGCTGCCGCACCCCAAAAAAACAAGGCTAAGAAAAAGGCAGCACACAAGACCAATATGGATCGAATTGCTGTTTGTTTCACTCTGTCGCCCTCCCGAATTATTACCTCTTACCTGGTTTATCCTGGTTACTTGCCCTGTTCAGTCTGTTGTGTCTCTTAATTAAACCCTTTGGTCCTATCCAAGGATCAACGCTTCACAGAATCCGTTATATAATATCGGCCCCTGCCGCCCCATCCTCAAATCCTTTCTTCACTATGGAAAAGCAAAAAACCGATTAGGCACCATTAAGAAACATTTTGAATAATTAAGGTAGTTTTGGAAATTACGATTTTATCAATATCTTGTCAAGGGGTTTCAAAAAATCATGTTGCCCCCTTGACAACCGCAAAAAGGTGTTTAATTTTATCAACCGAATTGATAACTAGTAGTAATTTTAAATGGTTAGATCATACCATAACCCTCTTTCCATTTCCTGTCAATAATACATGGCTACTATGATGCCATGGATTTCAAAAAAATTTCACTAAAGGAGGTCTATGGAAAATGAAAATCAAACCATTAAATGACAGGGTGTTGGTACTAAGGATCGAACAAGAGGAAAAGACATCAGGCGGAATCATTATTCCTGACACAGCAAAGGAAAAACCCCAAGAAGGTAAGGTTATTGCGGTAGGCCCTGGCAAAGTGAACGATAATGGTGAAAGAATCCCTTTGGCAGTAAAGGAAAACGACCGCGTCCTTTTCAGCAAATACGCGGGTAATGAGATCAAAATAGACGGTGTTGAACATCTTATCATGAGAGAAGACGATATCCTTGCTATTGTTGAAAATTAATGAGGAGGTGTTCAAAAATGGCAGGTAAGGAAATTAAATATAGTATGACGGCACGGGAAAAGGTGATGAAGGGTGTTGATACATTAGCCAATGCCGTCAAGGTCACGCTAGGACCTAAGGGCCGTAATGTCTTAATCGAAAAATCATGGGGTTCCCCCAAAATAACAAAAGACGGCGTAACTGTGGCCAAAGAGATCGAGTTGGAAGACAAGTTCGAAAATATGGGAGCCCAAATGGTAAAAGAGGTCGCCTCCAAGACCTCTGATGTAGCTGGTGACGGGACCACAACTGCAACCATACTTGCACAGGCCATCTACCGCGAGGGCTCCAAGCTGGTTGCTGCTGGCGCAAACCCCATGGCAATCAAACGCGGAATTGATAAGGCGGTAGAGCTGGTCGTTGATGAACTGAAAAAGATTTCAAAGGCCACTAAAGAGAAAAAAGAAATCGCCCAGGTAGGCACAATATCTGCCAACAACGACAGTACTATTGGCGAAATCATATCCGAGGCCATGGAGAAGGTGGGCAAGGAAGGCGTCATTACGGTTGAAGAAGCAAAGGGCATGGAAACCACTCTTGAAATCGTGGAGGGAATGCAGTTTGATCGTGGTTATTTGAGTCCCTACTTTGTAACCGACGCCGAAAAGATGGAGGTTCATCTGGAAGAGCCATATATCCTACTTCATGAGAAAAAGATCAGTAATATGAAAGACCTTGTGCCAATCCTGGAACAAATCGCTCGAATGAGCAAACCCCTCCTTATCATAGCTGAGGACGTGGAAGGTGAGGCCTTGGCCACGTTGGTGGTGAACAAGCTGAGAGGCACCCTGCAGTGCGCTGCTGTCAAGGCCCCTGGTTTTGGTGACCGCCGTAAGGCCATGTTGGAAGACATCGCAATACTGACCGGTGGCCAGGTGATTAGTGAAGATCTTGGTATCAAGTTGGAAAATGTCACTATCAATGATCTCGGCACAGCAAAGCGTGTCACTATTGACAAGGACAACACCACCATTGTAGACGGTGGTGGAAGCAGAGAAGCCCTAGAGGGACGCGTAAAACAGATCCGCGTACAGATCGAAGAGACCACCAGCGACTATGATCGCGAGAAACTCCAGGAGCGTCTCGCCAAACTCATTGGCGGCGTGGCGGTGATCAATGTGGGAGCTGCTACTGAGGCAGAGATGAAAGAAAAGAAGGATAGGGTGGAGGACGCTCTCAATGCCACAAGGGCCGCCGTGGAAGAAGGCATTGTCCCGGGCGGTGGCGTGGCCTATCTCCGCGCACTGAAGGCGCTGGAAAAGGCCTCATTTCCTGGGGATGAACAACTAGGTCTGGACTTGGTCAAACGCGCCCTTGAAGAGCCGGTCCGGCAAATTGCCAATAACGCTGGTTTTGAGGGCTCTGTTGTGGTACAAAAGGTCAAGGATGGCAAAGGCGCCTTCGGTTTCAACGCGGAAACGGGTGAGTACGAGGATCTGATCAAGGCCGGTGTTATTGATCCCACCAAAGTTACCCGGTTCGCATTGCAGAACGCTGCATCGGTAGCCAGCCTGCTGCTCACAACAGAGGCCATGGTTGCCGAAAAACCTGAGCCAAAGAAGAGTGAATCACAACCGACAATGCCTTCTGAAGACATGTATTAATCCTTAAAACAAGTAGATTGCCCCCGGGGTGAGGCCAAGGTGGCCGAACCACTCTGGGGGCACCTTTCTTAGAGAAATGACGGAAATTACCCCAGAAAAGGAATTAGAGGGCTTAGTAAGCAAGGGCTGTTTTTTGAGGGCAGCTGAAATGGCTGAGTCCACTGGTCTAGATGAAGACGTGCTCTGGCATTATCGCCACAAGGCCCTCTGGCAAATGGCTGCAGTAAATCGGAATATGCCTGGCACCAAAAAGCTAGCCGCTGCCTATGGCCTTAACAAGGCCGAACTCAAGGACCTTCTCGAAAACCTCCTAAAAACCCACAACAGTGAAAATGACAAACGAGACCTTGAACCCTGTTATGACCAACATACCGGAGATTATCTGACATTTGAGCAATGGATGGCCCAACTGTTCAAGCGTTGGGATAAGTTAACTGTTCAGTGAAGAAAAAACTGAGGCTTGTTAAACACTTTACAAAATCATTTTTTTGATTACATTTATGACCGGCTTTTCCCAAAATTGAACAGATATCTAAAACATAACAAGTGTACGGAAGAACCTGTTAAACTCTGCATACTCAAGATATTCTCCAGTCCAATATTATAACATTGGACATTTCCTGTGCTGGGTGATAGAGAGAGCGGTACCATGCCCATTTACGAATATGAGGCCGTTGATCCCAAGAAGGGCTGTAAACGCTGCCGCAAGAGGTTTGAGACTATTCAGGCGATAAGTGATCCACCCTTGGCAGCCTGCCCTTCTTGTGGCCAGAAGGTACGAAAGGTAATCTCCTGGTGCCGTGCTGCGGTAGTTGAAACCCCTGAAGAACATCTAAGAGTAGAGCGACAAATCGCTGAATATGAAAGGGAGGGCATGTGGAGTCACGCAGCAGAACTTGCAGACAAGCACTCGGAGAAGACCAAGGACCGCGAGCTGAAAATGCGAGCCCTTGATGATTATAAAAAGGCGGGATATGACACAGATTCAATGGAAAGTTATGTAAGCTCCAACAATGATACAGGATGATGAAGATCTTAATTAATACCAGATCCTAAAAACGGACATGCAAGGCCTATTTTCTAAAAATGAAGGAGGGTGGTTTCATGGAATTGCATAAGAAACGGTTTTCTCCGGCAATGTGGACAACTCTGATGGTGTTCATGATCATTGTTTGGTGTGCCTTTTCTCTTACGGGTTACGCAGCAGAAAAGAAAAAGGATTTGCCTGAAAGGGCCATTATTGTATATCCCGAATATACAGGTGTTGTCATTGATGAAGGGGAAGAAGTAAGTATAGATCTTATTGTAAAGAACGGTGGAAAACATGAGGAGACCATCAACCTAAAGGTGACACAAATCCCAAAAGGCTGGAAGGCGTGGATAAAGACTTACAGTTATAGGGTGACCGGTGTTCACGTGGAAAGCGACAGCTCCAAGACACTCACCTTCCGGGCCGAACCTGGCAAAGAGGTGGGCCCTGGTACTTATATCTTTAAAATCCTTGCTGAGACAAAAGACCGTAAGTTCAAGATCTCGCGGGCTATCACCGTAAATGTAAAATCAAAGGCCAAGGAAAAGAAATCCAGAGGTGTCAGCATCACAACCTCTTATCCTGTATTGAGGGGGCCAACAGATGCCAAGTTCGAGTTTTCTATTGAAGTGGAGAACAAACTGGATAAGGATGCCGTATTCAGTCTCACGGCCAAGGCTCCCACTAATTGGGACGTAAACTTCAAACCTGCCTATGAAGACAAATTCATATCCAGCGTAAGGCTGAAGGCCGACCAAAGCCAAAGCGTGGCTGTAGAAGTCAAGCCATTTCCATTGGCTGAGCCTGGGAAATATCCCATAACCGTAAAGGTCAGCTCCCCTGATGCTGAAGGTGAGGCTGAATTAAGCGTAATCCTTACAGGCACGTACAAGATGGAAGTGGGCACCCCTAACGGCCTCCTATCACTAAATACGCAGAAAGGGAAAAAGGCCAATTTATCTATCTATGTTAAGAACACGGGCTCTGCCCCCCTAAACAATATCCAATTTCTCTCATTTAAGCCGGAAAACTGGAAAGTCACATTCAAACCTGAAAGGATCGAAAATCTTCCACCTGACCAGCTCAAACAGGTGGAGGTTTCTGTAACCCCTGCCGAGCAAGCACTGGTTGGGGACTATTCTGTTACCCTGAACGTGGATACAGGTAAGGTCACCAAAAATCTTGAACTGAGGGTGACCGTAAGGGCCTCCACAGTATGGGGATGGATAGGCATCGGCATTATCGTATTTGTACTGTTGGGCTTGGTAATATTGTTCGTTAGACTAGGAAGGCGATAAAAATGGATATGGATGATGCCATTGTTGTACAGACCCGAGACCTTACAAAACGATACGGCGACCAAACAGCAGTGGATCGTCTAAATTTCACCCTTCGCGAAGGGGAAATCTTCGGCTTTCTCGGACCAAATGGGGCCGGAAAAACCACAACACTCCTAATGCTCATGGGTTTGACTCAGCCTTCAGGTGGTTCGGCCGTGGTGTGTGGACTTGATCCAGTGCGAAGGGCAAAGGAAGTAAAACGGCTAATTGGGTATATGCCGGAAAATGTTGGCTTTTACCCAGAACTGGATGCAGTTCAGAGTCTGGAGTACATTGCAGCCCTCAATGGTATTCCGGAGTCTGATTCCCAGAGAAAGATTGGAGAACTTCTGGATTTGGTGGGACTCAAAAAGGATGCCCACAAAAAGGTAGCTAACTATTCCCGTGGAATGAGGCAACGGCTGGGGATTGCTGAGGTTCTTATCAAGGATCCTAAGGTATTGTTTTTGGATGAGCCCACACTCGGCCTTGATCCGGAAGCAGCCTTGAATTTGATAGATCTTATAGCCCGCCTAAAACAAGAACACAACATGACCGTCTTGCTTTCATCACATCACCTCCATCAGGTACAAAAAATCTCAGATCGGGTGGGCATTATGATTAACGGCAAGCTGGTGGCCCAGGGGACACTCGAGGCCTTGGCCCAAGAGAAATTCGGACTTGGTGACCAGAAGTACTCCCTTGAGGAAATCTACATGAAATATTTTCAGGAGGGATAGGCATGCAAGGCCTCTACGCTGTTTTTCGAAAAGAGCTTGCAGATCATTTCAGTAGCTACAGGTTTGTCATTCTGTTCGCCCTCATAGCAATGGTCAGTTTTATTACCAGCTATATAGCAGGCATGCACCTGAGAGACTCCCTTGAGGGCGTGGCTAAACCCAAGTTCGTCTTTCTTATGCTTTTCAATACCCCTGGGGCCCTGTTTTCCATGGTGCAGTTTGTGGCCTTTTTCGGCCCCCTAATCGGCATTGTGCTGGGATTCGATACCATAAACAGGGAAAGGGCCCAAGGGACGCTCATAAAGTTGACCTCTCAACCCATTTATCGAGATGCAGTAATTAATGGTAAATTCCTGGCAGGGGTGGTAACCATTTCCATTATGGTCTTGTCCATTGTATTGGTAATATCCGGTTTTGGTCTTACCCTGGTGGGGGTGGTCCCGGGCGTAGAGGAGGTTTGGCGACTTTTCATCTATCTGATCATAAGCATTTTCTATATATCTTTCTGGTTAGGACTGTCCATCCTGTTCTCTATACTCTTCAAGAGTATCGCCACATCTGCCTTGGCCTCTGTAGCCCTGTGGATATTCCTATCCTTCTTTGTGTCTCTTGGGGCCACAGTATTGGCCAATGCTGTAGCCCCTCTCAACGCAAAAGAGGGAACAAGCCCTGAAATCCTTATCAAGAATACACGTATTAAAGAAAGAGTATCTTTATTTTCTCCGATGGTTCTGTATTCTGATGCCTCTTCCACCATCATTAACCCCATGCGCAAAACCACGCAATCACTTATCCTAATGGGTCCAATGGAACAGCTTTCGGCTTCCAGGTTTCAGAACCCATTGTCCTTTGGACAAAGCCTTATTGTAGTGTATCCCCATGTTACAGCGCTCATTGCCATAACATTGATCTGTTTTGCTATCTCGTACTTGGTCTTTATGCTGCAAGAGATACGGACCTAGTAGGAACATAGGCTGACGCATGCTTTGATCCATATGCCTTTGCTTTCAGCGCGAAGAGTTCCCAGGGTCAAGATGTTAAAACATTATCTGGGGCATAGTGCGCCGCCCTCTGGGCTTCAGGATATTCTACTCTTCTTCAGGAAAGGAGGATGGGTCAGATGCCTTTTAAGATTGAAGAGCTGGTCTCTGGAAAGCAAAATGGTCAGGAAGTCAATGTGGACGGATTCTCTTTACCTGTCTCAGCCTTGAAAAAACTAATGCAGGATGGTTATGTAAACCTTCAGGTATATAAAGACAACAAAACCTTCTCCTTGTGGGGGAAAAATTGTACGGCCTGCTTCACCGAGGAGCAAATTAGGGAGAGGGCCTAATTTTAACAAGCCTTGAAAATCGGGCATCCAGATCATCAATGTGGACCCACTGATATTCCTGTAGGAACTCTTCCCAGAGTGCCGAGAGGGTATGCTGGAGGAAAGTAAGGTCTTGCTGTTCCAGTAGAGGATTAAGGGTGGCAAAATAAGCCACAAACTGCTCCCTAAACCCGGGCATTTTGTAAGGTCTTGAGCGGTTTTTGCCCCGAATCCTATGAAAGAAAGACCTGGCCTCTTCCATCGAAAGGGGGTCGGCAGTAAGCTCGTGACCCAAAATATGATGCGCCCAAATATTAAAAAGGATTACGTGGAATGTGATATCAGGCTCTTCCCTGATCACCTCTCCAAGTTCCACGGTCTCGGCCACTTTTTCCAACACCCGATCCATAACCCTGCACCCCATTGATATTAGGTGCACCTCCTCAATCTCCTCTGGAGATTCAAAATCCCTGTATAGCTCCCCTTCTTCCTTATCTCCTACATAGTAGAGGGGCTTTTTCTCCACCAGGCCTCCTAGAACTGCCCCCCATCTTTCACCCCAAAAACTCAGTGGAAACCCTGCCCGCCTAAACCAACTGTCCTTCAACCACCGTTCAGTCTCCCACTTTACCCGGAGAGCCAAGCCAAACCCAACGCGAAACACATGGAAAAGGGAATTTTTTCTGAGAAGGTTCTCAGCAAGGACTATATCCCTTTTGGAAAGTTTCTCAAGGGCCACATTGACATAGCCCGCCGCCCTCCGGCATGTCTTTATCAACACATCAAAATGGTCGACACGGAGACCTTCTGCTGAAAGGATCTGGTTGCAAAGGCCCGCAAATTCCAGCCTCAGCCTGTCCAAGAAGCCCTCATCATGTATCCGGGATGCAACCTGCGCCAGCATTGTCCTGTCTTGGGTATGATAGAAGGGGGAAAGCGGGATAATAGACCTAACATCTTCATCCTCAACCGTTACAACGCCTTCCTTGCTCTCCGTTTCCGCCATAGTTAAGGTCTCTGGAGGAAGGCCGGAATAAATGGACATGGCCTCGTCAAAGGGCAGAAAACCGTATTCTGCGAGCCGAACGTTCCGGAGTCTAAACATCTCTTCCTCAAGCTCAGCCGGCAGCACGCCTGACAGCCCGAGTAACAAGGTATGATAACGTTCCAGATCCATGCTTGCCATGGCTTCTAAAACCTTTTGGAGTGTCTCCTGGAGCTCCGGGTCTCTTGGCTTCACATAAAAAACACCGTCAAAGCTGAAGAAGCCTTCTGGCACATCAACCACATCATCGTGTCTAATAATACGTACATCCAACATCTTAAAAAAATAATAGTAGGCGAAATGTTGGCCCTCTGTATAAAGCCATTTGGCCAGCTCCACGGTATTGGCCAACTGCAGCCTTTTCATCCATTCAGAGGCCTGATCCAAATCCAGGCGATCCTTTTGCCAGAGTTCCAGATCCATCACATGATGCCACTGTCGAGAATGGCCCAACTCCAGGAGGGGTAGACAATCATCTTCGCCCACCTTCTTTATGAGCCAATAATAATCTTGGGGAGAAAGTGCTTGCACCACCTCTCTGGCCTCTTCCAGCTCTAGTATCCGATTCAGGACCTGGGATCCTGACATATGTGCCATTTCAGAGAGGTCAAGCCCCTGGTCACGGGGCCTGGTCAGGGCATCTCCCCTCTTCTTAAGACTATTCTCTGCATTTTGGCCATGTCCTTTTACCTTCAAGGCAAGCTCCTGCTCTTTAACTATTTTTTCTATTTCTTCTTATTTTAAAGATATGATATGTATTAGCCGTTGTCTATAAAAATGGATGCAATCACATAGCTGCAAGGGAGTCCTGTAAGTATGAAGGGAGAGAGAGAAGGATACAATGATTGAGCTGATCATAAAAGGCGGCATCTTTATGTATCCAATCATCTTCTGCTCTATTGTGGCGCTCGGTGTATTTCTGGAACGCCTTTGGGTACTTAGACGCAAAAAGATTATCCCAGAAGATTTCATAAGAAATGTTGAAGACTTACTCAGGAAACGAAAACTCTCTGAGGCCGTTTTCCTATGCCAAAGTGACATGTCCTCCATAGCAAAAATCTTCCTTGCTGGCCTACGAAACACGGGCAAAGGCATGTGGCTTGTCAAGCAGACCATTGAGGAGAGGGGGACACGGGAAGCCACCGTGTTGGAGAAGAACGTGGGGATTCTAAGCACCGTCGCCAATTTGAGCCCCTTGCTTGGCTTACTTGGGACTGTTTCAGGCATGATCAAGACCTTCAATGCCATATCAGTCCAGGGTATAGGTAACCCTGCCCCCTTGGCCGGCGGCATTGCTGAGGCCCTCATAACTACTGCGGCCGGTCTCTGCGTGGCCATTCCTACGCTTGTCTGCTATCGTTTCGTAAAAGACAAGGCCAGTTCATTGATTTTCGAAATGGAAGAAAACTCCATTAGGTTAGTGGAGCTTATGGAGAAATACAGTGAGGGCAAAAGGGCCATTTAGGCCGAATCGTGAATAACCCAAGCTCAAGTGAGCCGTCTCATGCGATTTGGTAAAGAAACAGAAGAAGAACCCAGACTGGGGATAGCACCACTGGTGGACATTGTCTTTTTACTCCTCATATTTTTCATGCTTACGTCCCACTTTGAAATCGCATCAGGAGTTCGTATCCGGTTGCCCAAGGTCACACAAAAGGCTTACAATGCCGAAGAGCTAAAGGTCACCGTGTTGGTGGACAGGACCGGACAGGTCTACTTTCGAGGGAAAAAGGTTAGCCTTACTCAGCTCAAGAAAAGTCTTGAGAAACTTGTGGAGGAAAATGGGATTGTGCACATGATCCTCCAAGCTGACCAAGACGCAAAACATGGCCGAGTAGTGGATGTGATGGATGCTGCCAAGACCTCAGGAGTCCGATCAATTATTATTGCAGCTCGGTGGAAATCCGAGTAACTTTGTAATAAAGCTAAATTCCATTTTCACCCATTGAGGCAATGGCCAAGAAACGCCCCAAGAAACGGTTTATTAGTATAATCCTTTTGCTGTTCTGTATGCTGGCACCTTTGGTGGCATGGCTCGGGTTTAGCAAGAGGGGATTCATCAATTTGTACAAAATGGACCTGGAAAGACAAAAATATATCGACCGAATCCAGGCCTTAAGAAAAGAAAATCAAGAAATCATGGATGAAATCCGAAGATTAAAAGAGGACCCCTCATATGTGGAGCGGGTGGCTAGAGAGGAGTTGGGTCTTATTAAGGATAATGAGGTAATTTTTAGGTTCCGCAATCTGCCTCAAGTCACCGAGAACACTGAAAAGAAACCCCAAGAGGGAGGAAGAAACAATGCCGGAAAACAATGAGCTCTTAGACCTTATTTTACATAACAACCCCTCTGTATCCACACTCCGGGTTGTCTTGGCCAGGATGATGGAAGAAGGTAAGTTTAACCAAGTCATCCAAGAAGGCATAGAGGCGCTTAGGTCCAATTCCGATGATATTTACCTGATGAAGATATTGGCCGAGGCTTACATGAAGGTCGGATTTGTGAGCCAGGCAGAAAAACTGCTTCAAAAGGCCAGCTCTCAGCTCGGGGCCCTCTCTGTAATGTTGAAGGACTTAAGCCGTCTATATGCATCGCAGAAGAGGTATGAGGAAGCTGCAGTGCTCCTCAATCGCTACCTTTCCTTTCACCCGGAGGACAGGGAGGCCCTTGACCTCTTAGAAGAGATAAAGACACCTGTCCAAGGAGTCCCCTTAGAAGAAATCCATGAATTTGAGGAATCCGAAGGACCTGAAGCAGGTGAAGAGCTCGGAGAGGCAGAAGAACCTGAGGAATCTGAAGAACCTTCAGAAACTGCTTTTGAGGAAGAGCCTTTAGCGTTTCGAGAATTGGCCACGCCCACACTGGCCGAGATCTACTTTAATCAGGGCCAGATTAATGACGCCATTCAAATTTATGAAAAGGTGGTAGCTCGTCACCCGGATGACCATGAGGCCTCTCGGCGGCTTGCAGAACTAAAGGCTATGGCATACACACCTGACAAAGAAGTCCCCCACCAGGTTTCTATTGCAGGCGAAAAGGAAAAAATGATAGGCGTTTTGGAAAATTGGCTCGCTAGGATACAGGAGATGGGCCGTGTATCCTAGCACAAGGGACTTCTACTTCCTGGCCACTGGCATAGGAAGTGTGCCATACCTTGATATAGAAAACACTTGCAGGAATATACTTGAGCACCTTCCCCAGATCCCCTTTTGGCCCCAATTTGTAATGCGTTCTCCATTAGAAGACATGACCGTCCAATTCATCGAAGGACTGCCCTTGGTCAGGTTCCATGAGGAAACGAAGGCCCTTGCTGTCTCGACCGGTACAGACAGGGAGAAAGAGCTCATAACCTTTTACGATCACTTTCTTGCTCAAGATACGGAATACTTTGCCATCAGCAAGGATTTCGCCCCTGGACTCCATAAGCTTCTAGAGCTTCTTGGGAAGGCCACTCAAGAAGGAAAGTATGTCAAAGGACAGACCATTGGGCCCATCACCTTTTGTGCCTCACTCAAAGGTCCAGACCAGAAGGCAGTTCTCCATGATGAAGAACTTCTGGAAGCCATGGTCAATGGGCTTTCCATTAAGGCCCTCTGGCAAGCAAAGCAGCTTACACAAACAGGACGGGTTCCGATCCTGTTTCTGGATGAACCCTACCTTTCAGGCTTTGGGTCAGCCTTTTCCCCCATTGATCGAGAACAGGTTATTGATATACTAAAAAGGTTTATCACCTACCTAAAGGAGAGAATAGAGTTATTGATCGGCATCCATTGTTGTGGAAATACAGATTGGGCAATGCTATTGGAGACTGGGCCGGATATTATTAATTTTGATGCGTGGGAGTATATGGAGCATTTCCTTCTCTATGAAAAAGCCATTACACATTTTCTGTATCATGGCGGTCATATTGCCTGGGGTATCGTGCCAACTTCCCGGTTTACGGGCTCGGAAACGTCTGAGGATTTAGTGGCCAAGCTCCAGCAAGGCATAAGGCAGGTAATGGCTTGGGGTATAGACCAAGAAATCCTTTTCAGGCAATCCCTACTCACCCCTGCCTGTGGCATGGGAACCATGACCCCAGAGGCAGCCACCAAGGCCATGGAACTGCTAGGCCGCCTCTCAGAAATATTGAGAAATTAGTACAATGAAATGATATTTTCCGTTTTGGGGTGTCATTTTGATGATCAAACAAGGTTGAAGGATAAAGGGTAAACCATTACTCATTGAAGCCATTCCTGAATAGAAGATAATAAGTGGCAATTTGCTTAAGGTTTTTAAGCTAAAGGACTGTTGTTATGAAATATTACGTGTACTTTGATGGTTATGGACATGCCAGGGCTATTATCAGTGAGGTAGAGCTTTCCAAGAAATACAATGGTGACCCACAGTTGTTCTTAAAGGCCATGGCCGGGATCGGCCCGGAATCCAAGATAAAGGAAGCAACCGGACACATTGGAACCTTGTCCTTTGACAGTGAAAAAGAGCTTAAAGAATATCTCGAATCATGTGGTGACGTGATTAAAGGCTTCTTCGAATGCGAATTCGACTCCAGACCATATAACTTTTGATTTTCATACTCCTTTGCTTGATCTCCTCGATGGCCACCCCACCTCCCTCTATTAAAACCTCTTCAATTGGTGAAGATAATGGTACGCTACAATTCCTACGGTAGTTGACAAATTAAGACTCCTGACCTGCCCCCACATGGGGACCCTATAGCAAGGAAAGGCATCCATAATCTTACTAGGCAGCCCACGGGTCTCGGGTCCAAAAAGGAGAAAATCCCCATAATTTACAATGGCTTGCGTGTAAAGAGGCGCAGCATGTCTGCTGAATCCAATGATACTACCCCTGTTTTGATTTTCTTCAATAAATGCATCAAAAGAGGCATGCTGTCTTACATCCACCTCTGTCCAGTAGTCGAGCCCTGCACGCTTGAGGTGCTTATCATCCAATCTGAAACCAAGGGGATGGATTAGGTGTAGAGGCAGCTCTGCTGCAGCACAAAGTCGGGCGATGTTTCCAGTATTAGCAGGAATCTCCGGCTGAAAAAGGACAATGTGGAGATAAGGATTCTCAACCGTACGATGTTTAATCTGTGTGATATCCCGTGGTGACACAATCACGCTATACGTTGGTAAACGTTCTGGTTCCAGTAAGGCCTCAGTACACCTCAGTAGATCTAAAGGCATTCCTGCCTTTTGACCACCTCCTGTACCCTTTGTACCAGTGGGCCCCCTTCCCGCCAGACCCAGCAACTATTGACCAGGTATTCCAACCCTTTTATATCTTCAACGGCACACGGCAGTGGTCTAGGCTCTCTCAATCTATGGGTCATTGACCCGGCAAAGATTTCTTGCCCCATTGTCATCATAAGGTGTGTCAAATGGGCACAACCTTTTGTCCCTCCCATAAGCTCTCTCACCTGTTGGCCAAAGCCGCTTTTGACCTCAATCCCCACCAGCCTCTTAATGGAACTTAGGGTTTGAGGACAAAGTTCGTGAGGAAAATGGAGCATCTCCGCTTGTGCGTCCAGTATGGTAAAAGGTACCCTGTTTTCCACAAGGAGACAGATGACCATCTCATGAATAGGGCCTGGCTCTTTCTTTTTTCCATCAATATCATAAATGGGTCGAAAACGTTGATCCATAAGCCGACCCTCAACTATCACCCTATTCTTATCAACAGCATAGGTCCGCAGATCAATTAATCTGCTGTGAAGGGTACTGGATTTTGCCTTTTCTAAAAGCTCTTTCATTGTCTATTCCACCTATGACAAAGTGGAACCCACCACTGGTTCTTTCCCAACAAAGACACTAATCATCCAAAACAAATACTTACTCTATTCGTCACAATCGCAGGAGGTATCTGCGTGGTCCTCCTAAGTTCGGTCAAAGGGCCTAGGGAGCATCCCTGCTCATTCGCATTTTATTGATAGCTGCCCGTTCGATGGCAAGACAGCTCAGTCTCCCGAGACTGTTCAGGAGTTGCATTTCATCATGGGTGGGAACCTTTTTCGAGGAATAGTATAGCCTGAGAATACTGTAAGTGGTCTCGTTTACCGTAAAGGGTAGCCCAATAACAGCTTGAAGTCCTTCCCGTCTTGCAGCCGCCACATTCTGGATCCTGGGATCATTCTCAAAATCATTAATGATAATGATATCGCCCTGCATGATTTCCGTTACGCTCTTTCCATGGTCAATAGCACCGGAATCCAGATACTCCTTACTGAGGCCATAGCTACTGACTACCTTTAAATCAAAGGTGCCGTGCTCAAGTACCCGTATGGTGCTCCCCTTTGCCCCAGTTAGCTCCGCGGCCAAAGAAACAATGAAGTAGAGGATATCCCCCAATTCTTCCTCATCCCGGTAAATGGCATCAATGACCCTTACCAGCGCGAAAAAATAACTGTCCATAATATATTGTTGGTTCATGGCTTGCCCCCATTGATAATGCCAGTAAGCACCTCTCTATTGCATCTGGTAGTATGACATGGCCTCCTTAATATATTCCTTTAAGTTTTCAATCCTAGTCTCTGGGGCAGGATGAGTCGAGAGGAATTCAGGAGGCCTTTTCCCAGCTGATTTCCTCATTCGATTCCAAAAGGAAAGGGCTGCACGTGGATCATATCCGGCGCGTGCCATGAGCATTACACCAATCCAATCAGCTTCGGCCTCCTGGACTCGGCTATAAGGAAGCAAGAACCCTATATTCGCCCCAAGGCCAAAGGCCGCCATGAATAGTTGGCGTGTCTCATATGGCCTCTTGGAAAGGGCTACTGAAAGGGCCATTCCTCCCATGTTCGCTAGTAGCGCCTGACTCATCCGTTCATTGCCATGGTGGGCAATGGCATGTCCCACTTCATGGCCCAAGACCACCGCGAGGCCCGTTTCATCCTTGGTATACTTGAGAATACCCGTATACACAGCGATCTTTCCCCCAGGCATGCACCATGCATTTACTGCTTTGTCATTTTCGATTAGGTTAAATTCCCAGTGGTAGCTGTCAATCTCGTAACCCAACCCCTCATCTTCCAGAAAGGCCTCTGCTGCTCGTGCGATACGCCTCCCTACGCGCCTTACCATCTCCACCTTCTGTCTGTCAGTGGACAATTTTGATTTCTTCAAGACCTCCCGGTACTGCTGAAAGCTGAGAGAGAGGACCTGGCCCTCTGGTACCAGGTGCAAACTCTTTCGCTGAGTCAAAGGGACTTCAGCACATCCAGCCAGCAAAAATAAGGCAAAGAAGATAATGGTAAAGGGCCTAAAAAACAGACTCTGTCTTCTTTGATTTGCAGGCTTGCGCTTATCCATTTCCTATACATGCCCCCCTCTAGCAAGGTCAACCAATGGAAGTGGTTCATACTGCCTACTCACCAAGAGGTGTATGTCACTAATTCCCCCACTTCGAAGCACCTTTTCGGCCTCGGCATAGGCCATTTCCTCCTCATTGTTTATTTCGCTTAGATGGGCAAGCACCACAACCGCCAAATCGTTGTGCACAACAGCTCTCAACAACTCGGCGGCTTGTTGATTTGAGAGGTGACCATCAGGGCCCTTGATCCTCCTTTTCAACTCTAGGGGATAAGGCCCTGCCTCTAGCATTAAGGGGTCATGGTTAAATTCAAGAACCAATCCATTACATTGACTTATGCTATCCAGAATGAGCGGTGTAGACCTACCCAAATCCGTAAGCACACCAAGTTTGCAACCGTTTGAGCTTAAGGTAATTCCCACAGGATCGGTGGCATCGTGGCATTTGGTAAAAAAATGAAATGTAAGATCCCTAAAGCCCAGCCTGTCGCCTGTATTAAAGAAAAGAGGGACCGGGATATTGCCTACGATCTTTTTACACCTTCTGAGCGTTGCACGATTGATCAATACCGGGACTTGATAGCGCCTAGCAAATACACCGACTCCTTTTACATGATCCATATGCTCATGGGTGACCACAATAACATCAATGGACCCAGCCCTCACATCCAAAAGCTCAAGGCGCCTTTCGATCTCCTTACAGCTTAGTCCCACGTCTATAAGGACTCTGGTCTGTTCTGTTTCCACATAACATGCGTTGCCTCCACTGCCCGAGGCTAAGACCGAAAATCGCATCTCATCATCTCATACCAGGCCAGTATGTCCAAAACCACCATCGCCCCTTTGAGTCTCATCCAAGACATCCACTTCCACGAGCTGTGCTCGATAAACCCGGGAAATAACCATTTGAGCGATTCTTTGCCCTCTCCTAACCACAAACGGATCACGACCCCAATTTATCAATAAAATGCCTATTTCCCCCCTATAATCAGAATCAATGGTGCCAGGAGAGTTAACCATCCCTATACCATGCTTGAGCCCTAGCCCGCTACGGGGCCTGATTTGGGCCTCATAGCCTCTAGGTAAAGAAATGGCCAAACCAGTAGGAATGAGGCGTATATCTCCTGGCTGTAAAATAATTGGTTCAACCACAGCAGCCCGGATATCCATTCCAGATGAGCCTTCAGACTCGTAGCGTGGTAAAGGCAGGTCTTCGGCTCCGGGAAGTCTCTTAATCTTGATAGGGATGCCTGTCATTTTTTCGCCATTTGTGAACACAATCCTGGCCCAAAGCAATCACCTAAAATCCAGACAGCTACGATCTACCTCATCTCCTCTAATGGGACCTAATGCAGTCATGGATACCTTGTTATACTGAAAGATGTCTCCAGCTACCTTGATTACCTCATCAAGGGTGACCTTATTGAGATTATCTACGAGCTCTTCATAGCTGATATAACGGCTGAATACCATTTCGTTCTTCGCAATCCTCATCATCCGGTTGTCGGTGTTATCTGCAGCTAGATAAATCCCCCCCACTAAATGCTCCCTTGCTGCGATCAGATCCTCTTCTGTAAGGCCTCCCTTCACAATCTTTCGGACTTCCTCTCTTATGGTATCCAAAACCTCATTAACCTTTTGTCTGTCTGTTGCCACATAGATTCCGAGCATACCCGTATCCACATATGCGGACAAGAAAGAAAACACCGAGTAGGCAAGCCCTCTTCTCTCTCTGATTTCCTGAAAAAGTCTGGAGCTCATGTTACCACCCAAAATCGTATTGAAGAGCCCACAGGCAAACCTATCCTTGCTTCTAAGGGAAGGGGCTTCCCCACCTAGACATATATGAACCTGCTCCAAATCCTTTTCATGAATGGAAATACCCACGTTAGGGGTAGGTGAGTTCCTATCATCGGCCTGTCCCGTTCCATCCAGAGAATCAAATAAGGGCCTGAATGTGGAGACGAGCTGGTCATGATCCACATCGCCGGTGGCAACGATAAGGATCCTATTTGGCTGATAATAGCGGTCTTTGTAATTGAACAGATGCTCTCTGTTGATACTGCAAACCGTCTGGCCGGTTCCAAGGATAGGCATTCCAATGGGATGATCTTGCCAAAAATGACGGTTAAACAAAACGTGGATGTTTTCGTCCGGGGTGTCCTCCACCATACTGATTTCTTGGAGGATTACTTCCCTTTCCCTTTCTAGGTCTTCTGGGTCAAACAGAGAATTCAGGAAAAGATCTGAGAGGATGTCGGCCAAAATGGGAAAATGCTTTCTAAGCACACGGGCATGGAAACAGGTACTCTCTTTCCCTGTAAAGGCATTGGAAAGCCCGCCAATGGCATCCAGCTCCTTTGCGATCTGAAGGCTACTGCGGTTGCTGGTGCCCTTGAAGCTCATGTGTTCAATAAAATGGCTTACACCGTTTTCCTCAGGGCTTTCATCACGCGATCCCGCGTTTACCCAGATCCCCAAGGAAAGGGAGTTGAGGTGTTGTACTGACTCGGAAAGGATCCTGACGCCATTGTCTAAAACAGTCTTCTTAAACATCGTCCAGTCGTTCACTAAGGGCTGCTTTTCTGGACAGACGAATCTTTCCGTTCTGGTCCACGTCCAAAACCTTCACTAGAACCTCATCTCCCTCTTTGAGAATATCAGATACCTTATTCACCCTTCCTCGATCCAGTTGAGAGATATGGATCAATCCATCCGTCCCAGGGAAGATCTCCACAAAGGCCCCAAAGTCCATAATCTTGGTCACCCTACCCATATAAAGTTTGCCAACTTCAGCCTCTTGAGCGATTTCATTGATCATCTTTATTGCCATCTCAGAGCTTTCCTTATCTGGCGCTGCAATATAGACCTTTCCTGAATCATCTACCTCAACCCGGGCACCGGTCTCATTGCAGATATTACGAATGGTCTTGCCCCCCGGACCGATCAATACCCTGATTTTTTCAGGTTTTATCTCTATGGTGGTGACAACGGGTGCATATTCGGAAATCTGCTGCCTCGGCTTTGAAATGGTCTTGTTCATTTTCTCCAATATATGGAGCCTTGCCTCCCGGGCCTGCTCCAGGGCACGAGAAAGAATCTCCTTTGACAGCCCATCGATTTTGATATCCATCTGCAGGGCGGTAATGCCATCACGCGTCCCTGTCACCTTGAAATCCATATCACCATAATGATCTTCATCGCCGATAATATCAGTGAGTACCGCCACCTTATCGCCATTAGACATGAGCCCCATTGCAACACCAGCAACAGCGTCTTTAATGGGAACGCCCGCATCCATTAAAGACAGGGACCCACCGCACACACTGGCCATGGAGGATGACCCGTTGGACTCAAGAATTTCTGATACCACCCGCACACAGTAATCAAACTGTTCTTTTTCAGGCATAACAGGAAGAAGTGCACGTCGTGCCAAGGCCCCATGGCCGATTTCTCTTCTGCCAGGGCCTGTCAACCTTCGTGCCTCTCCTACACTGTAAGGCGGAAAATTGTAATGAAATATGAATGACCTAAATTGGTCTCCATATATGGATTCAATCCTCTGCTCATCCAATTCAGTACCTAAGGTGGTTAATACCATTGCCTGGGTTTCACCCCTTGTAAAGAGGGCTGAGCCATGCACCCTCGGCAGAACACCCACGACGCAATCTATGGGTCTAACCTCGGTAAAAGCCCTCCCATCGATTCTCTTTCCCTCTTCCAGGACCATTTGACGCACGAGCCTTTTCTCAAGCTCATAAAACTTGTCTTTGATTTGGGCTTCCTTCTCTGGAAACGTGTCAATGAGCTCTGCCAAAACCTTTTCCAGGGCCTCTTTTCGCCTTGTCTGTCTCTCCCGCTTATCCGCGGTGACAATCACCTCAAAGAGCAATGGCGTGGCCTTTTCTTCCACCCTCTGTACAAGTTCTTCTTCAATAGGCTCAGGGAGAATCACCCGCTTGGGTTTCCCCACTGCCCTCTTGAGCTCCTCCTGCATATCCAGCATAGGGCCTATAGCCTCTTGGGCGTAAAAGATGGCCTCTACAATTTCACTCTCCGTAACAAAATGAGCTCCACCTTCAACCATGACAATACCCGCCCGGTTCCCGGCCACAATAAGGTTGATATCGCATTCCGTCTGCTGGCTGAGGGTAGGATTTATCACAAACTTACCGCCTATCCTACCCACTCGAACACCGGCAATAGGGCCCTGAAAGGGAATGTCCGACACCTCTAATGCCACAGATGCCCCCAACATAGCCAAAACATCGGCGTCGTTTTCCCGGTCTGTAGAAAGTACAGTGGCGATCACCTGCGTTTCAAAATGATAATTATCCGGAAAAAGGGGCCGCAATGGCCTGTCAATCAACCGAGAGGTCAAGATCTCCTTTTCGCTGGGCCTCCCCATATCACGCCGGAAAAAGTTTCCAGGTATACGTCCTCCGGCATAAGACATTTCTTGGTATTCCACAGTAAGGGGCAAGAAATCAATCCCTTCCCTCACTTCGTCAGTAGATACTGCTGTGACCAAGACAACCGTTTCCCCAAAGGTAACAACCGCCGAGCCACTGGCCTGTTTGGCCACACGTCCGGTCTCCACATAAAGACCCTGACCATCAATTTCAACAGAACAGCTCTTTATCATAGTCTCATTCATCCTTTCTTGCCTCTACCCTGTCCGTCATAACCTAATTGAAAAAGGCATGGCTGCTTCACGGGCTATTTTCTGATGCCCAGTTCCTTGATAACGTTTCTATATCGCTCTATATCTTTTTTCTTCAAATAATTGAGAAGCCGTCTTCGTTGTCCCACTAGCTTCAAGAGTCCACGGCGAGAATGATGATCCTTTTTGTGAACCTTGAAATGATCCGTTAGATACTTGATTCTGCTACTGAGCAAAGCGATCTGAACCTCCGGCGAACCCGTATCCTTTTCGTGTAGCTTGAACTTCTCAATAATTTCCTTTTTGGCTTCTGGTGTTAAGACCACTTTTTAACCTCCTTTTTCTATCGAAATACTCTTTCTAAACGTAATGCCTTGCTATAAGAGCCCTCTCCAGTATCTCCAAGACCGGCAATAGCAACCAATTCTCCTTTGTGCACAAGCTTATAAAACGGTTGCCCATGTCCTGAAACATACTCAGCCAAATCAAGTTCATCTTGTCTCGGACAGTAGCCGTTTCGTACCCTCTTCGCCATTTCTTTATCCATTTCAACTGACGGCACATGAGGAAGGGCATCCACCAAGCTGATGATCCTTTCTCTTATCTCCACATCTCTTTTTTCTTGGAGATCCTTTGAGGCCATCGCTTTCTCCACCCGAAAAGGGCCAATGCTTACTCTGCGCAGCTCCGCCAAATGTGCGCCGCATCCGAGCCTCTTGCCAATGTCGGAGGCCAAGCTCCTGACATAGGTCCCAGAGGAGCAGTGTACCCAGAGCCGAATAAAAGGCAGGTTTATCTCAGTTGCCACAAGTTCATGGATCCTAACCTTCCTTGGCGCGAGCTTCACAGCCCTACCCTCTCTGGCTAGTTTATAGGCCCTTCTGCCCCGCACTTTTATTGCCGAATAAGGAGGTGGCACCTGTTTAACTTCGCCCAAAAACCCCTTCAGAACCTCTTGAATCGTCAAATCCTCTACCTGTACCGTGCTTGTAGTCCGCAGGACCTTACCGGTCCGATCATAAGTATCCGTTTCAATGCCAAGCCTCACTGTAGCATCATAGCCCTTGGTCTCGGCAGCTATAAAAGGGGCGAGCTTGGTGGCCTCTCCTATCATTATCAGAAGAAGGCCTGTGGCAAAGGGATCTAGTGTTCCAGCATGTCCCACCCTTCGCGTGCGTAAGGCGCGCCTTACCTTCTCCACCACATCATGGGAGGTCTCTCCTTCCTCCTTATCCACAAGAAGTATACCCCCTTTAGCGTCCTGCATTGAGAAATCGCGCCGCCTCCTCTATAAACGATGTCTTTAAACTTGATAACTCTCCTTTACCATCAAAACCAGCCGCCCTTGCATGCCCTCCGCCACCAAAAACAGAGGCCAAATCAGCCACATTGACTTTATTATTGGACCGCAGGCTAAACTTAAACTCGTCTTTTCCTGTTTGGCGGATAAGGGCGGCAATCTCTACGCCACGAATAAACCTGGCATAGTCCACAAAGCGCTCACTATCCAGTTTGCCTGCTCCGGCCTTCTCAAACATATCCTTTGTAAGAGTCATGATGGCAATCTTCCCACCGTGATGAATTTCGATAGTATCAAGGGCAAATCTCAAGAGCTTCAGCCTGGGCAAATCGTGGCCATCCATTATCTTTTGCGTTACTTCCCAAGGCTTGATCCCAAGGTCAAGCAACTCAGCAGCAATACGGAGCGCACCTGCCGTGGTATTGTCATATCTGAAAGATCCTGTATCAGTCTGGATGGCGGCAAAAAGGTTCTCAGCAATGGAACTATTAAGCTCAAAATCTGCCTCTCTTATTAGGTAATAGACCAGCTCTCCTGTAGAGGAGGCCTCTTCCTGGATGAGATTCATATCACCGAAGTATGTGTTGGTCTCGTGGTGGTCGATATTCATCCAAGGCCTTACTGACCTTAGTTGACCCGAAAGGCCTCCTAGGCGTCCTTCATCAGCACAATCCAAAATCAACACACCATCCCAATGCTCATGGAGGTCAACCAGTTGCTGAATTTGCTCAGCCCCCTTCAAAAGATCAAACGGGACTGGCACGGTCTCTTCTAATACAAGCGCTATCCTTTTTCCTGCCTTCCTTAGCGCCTCCCCCAGAGCTAACATGGACCCTATTCCGTCTCCATCTGGATCCTTATGGGTTGTCAAAATGAATGCGTTGCCCTGTCTTAGCCTCTCAACGATCTTCGTCTGCGTTATTCCAGGACTCATCTCTTTTCAAGGTTTCCAGTAGTTTTTCTAAGTTGGTTCCCACTTCCAGTGATTCGTCATGGATAAAAAGGAGCTCCGGGACATACCTAAGAGCCAGTCTTTGGCCTATCTTTCGCTTGATATATCCCTTTGCACTGTCAAGACCGGCCTGTGCTCTTCCCACTTCTCCCCGGCCGCCAAGCACACTATAATATACCCTAGCGTGTTTGAGGTCCTTACTGAGCCTGATCCCTGTCATGGTCACTGATTTGACCCTTGGATCTTTCACACTCTCCAAAAGAAGCACGGCGATCTCTTTTAAGATTTGCTCTCCCACCCTTCTGGTTCGTTTGCCTGCCAGCATGGGACATTCTCCATATAACACCGCTAGGGTGTCCTTTATCTCTTCCCTTAAGATCTGCCTTTCTTGATTGTTGCAATGAAAGGTCTTTCAATCTTAAACATTAAAAATCTCCACCTCGCAGTGTACGACCCTGGCCAGATACAGAGACTCAAGAAAAGAGAGTATGTGATTTAATGATGAGTCAATGTGCCTGCGGTCATTGCCCACTGTAGTGATCCCAAGCTCGATTTTCTGCCACTTGTCATTAGATCCGACCTCTGCAATGGCAACGTTGAAGCGAGACTTCACCTTGTCCACCATACTTCTCACGACCTTCCGCTTCCCTTTCAGGGAATGGTTATCCGTGAGATAGAATTCAATCTTAAGCGTACCGACGACCATTGTTAAAGCTCTGCTTCCATTTCTTCCACACGGTAAATTTCAAAGACATCGCCAGGCTTAATATCCTGAAAGTTTTCTATGCCAATCCCGCACTCATAGCCTGCCTGAACCTCCTTAACATCATCCTTGAATCGCTTTAAGGAAGCAAGCTTGCCATCAAAGACAACCACATCATCCCGTAATACACGGACATTGGCGTTCCGTTCAACGCGTCCGTCCGTTACATAGCAGCCAGCCACGGTCCCCACTTTGGGAACATGAAAAATAGCCTTCACCTCCACCCTGCCTATAATTTTTTCCTTGTAAACGGGCTCCAAGAGACCTGCCATGGCGCTGCGGATATCCTGTAATACATTATAGATGACATCATAGTAACGAATGTCCACGCTTTCCCTTTCGGCAATCTCCGCCACCCTGGGATTGGCCCTCACATTGAACCCAATGATGATGGCATTGGAAGCAGAGGCAAGCATTACGTCGGATTCTGTGATAGCACCTGTAGCAGAATGAATAATATTGAGTTTTACCTCATCAGTACTCAATTTGTTGAGGGCCTCAGACAACGCCTCTAAGGAGCCTTGGACATCTGTCTTCAAAACAATATTTAACTCCTTGACCTCACCCTCTTTGATCCTTTCGAACAGGTCATCCAGGCTCACAATACCCTTCTTTGTTATCTCCTGCTTCTTGCTTCGGGCCAGTCGATGTTCTGCAATACGCTTTGCAGTCCTTTCGTCACCTACCACCACAAATTCGTCCCCAGCCATAGGGACACCTGATATGCCATATACCTCAACCGGCATGGAAGGTCCTGCAGAGATCATCTTCTTGCCCCTGTGGTTTAACATGGCCCTGACCCGACCATAATGCTCTCCGCACACAAAATAATCGCCCTGTTTAAGGGTGCCGTTCTTGATCAGAACAGTGGCCACAGGCCCTCTGCTCCTGTCCAGCCGAGCCTCTATAACTGTGCCTCTGGCGGGTTTTTTGGGATTGCCCTTCAACTCGAGCATCTCGGCCTGAAGCAGGATAAGACTCAGCAAATCATCGACCCCTTGCCCGGTCTTGGCAGAGATGTAACCGAAGATGGTCTCACCACCCCACTCCTCCGGCACCAGATCCAACTCGGCAAGCTCCCGCTTAACCTTCTCAGGGTTTGCCTCTGGTTTATCCATCTTATTTATGGCTACAACAATGGGAATGTCAGCAGCCCTAGCATGGTTGATGGCCTCTCGGGTCTGGGGCATTACACCGTCATCTGCGGCCACCACCAACACGATGAGGTCCGTCACCTTGGCCCCTCTTGCCCTCATGGCTGTAAAGGCCTCGTGGCCAGGGGTATCCAAAAAGACAATATCTCCACCATCGGTTTTCACATAATAGGCCCCAATGTGTTGGGTAATACCTCCTGACTCCCCACTGATGATATTGGACTTACGTATATAATCTAAAAGAGATGTCTTTCCATGGTCAACGTGGCCCATAATGGTGACTACCGGAGGACGGGGCACAAGATCTTCAGGCCGATCTTCCTCTTCTGCAAGAAGCTGCTCCTCAGCAAAGGTATCCAGCTCCAGTTCATAGCCAAACTCGTCGGCCACAAGTGAGGCGGTCTCAAAATCAATGGATTGATTGATGGTTACCACCGCACCCAGTGCCATAAGCTTCTTTATTACATCAGCAGCCTTGACACCCATAGCCTTTGCCAATTCGGCCACAGTAACAGATTCCTGAACCTTCAATCTCCGCTTGACCGCCTTCGGGATCGTGATCTCGGGTTGTTTGGGCTCCCTTTCCACCTCCCTCAATTTCTTGGCAGACTTCTTTTCCTTTCTCTTGGGGAGGCGGCCTTCATAGAGTTCCGCCCTTTCGAATATCTCCTTCTTCCGATGCCGGACAGCCTTTTTAGGCACAAGTTCCTCAGGCTCTTCTTTTCGTTTCTCCTTTTTCTATTTGGCCGGTTTTGCCTTTGCCGCTTTTTCCGCCACCTCCCTCGCTATCTCAAGGGGTTTCATGACAGGGGTAGGCTTGAGTTTAGGCTTTTCCTCCTTCTCTACCTCTTTAGCCAGTAAGTCCTTCAGTGGTCCTTCTTCAGGCCGTTTAATGATCTTGGCAGGTTCTTCCTTCTTTTTCTTCTTTTTTGGCCTCGCTCTTACAGGTTTTTCTTCCTTAACCACTTCTTGCTTGACAGACGGTTTAGGGGCTGCCTCAGCCACTTCTTCTGGCTCTTGAGAGACTTCCAAGGGCCTTTCGACTTCCTCGACCGGTAAAGCCTCCTTGGTAACCTTTTCTGTTTCAGCTCCAGGGGCCTCAACAGCCTTGGGGGGCACTTCGGGGGCCGCCTTTGCCTCTTCCGGCTTTTGTGGGACTGCCTCCTTTTCCACTTTGGCAACAGCTTCAGGAAGAGGGGGCTCTTCAGGTTTTTCTTCGGCTTCTGCCGGAGGCGTCTTGGCCACAATGGTGACCTTTTTCCTTCTACGGCGAATCACTGTGGGTCTTACCCTCTTCTCTTCTACCACTTCAGAGACCTTGCCGGAGACAATATCCCGGGCCCTGGCCACTGCATCTTCGTCCAAGGTGCTCATGTAGTTCTTTATATCCATGCCACCTGCAAGAAGTTTCTCCACCAAGGCCTTGCTTTCCAGATTCAGTTCACGAGCAAGCTCATAGACTCTGACTTTTGCCATACACTCCCCCGAATCCTGAATAAGACCATCCTCTTGGTCTCATTCGAGTAATACATTTGGTACCTTCTCTTATCAGTGGGGCCGAAGCTTCAGGCGCCCTTTGCCCCGAAAGGCCCTGGCCAGTCTTTTGCCCTTTTCCAGTTCTGACCAGCATTGTTCATTCTTGCATACATAAGCCCCCCTCCCTGGGGCTGAACCGCTCTTATCCACCACCACCCATCCGTCGTTGTCCAGTACAAGTCGGACCAATGCTTTCTTATCCTTCTTTGCACCGCACGAGATGCATGTCCTGATGGGAATATGCCCTTTACCCTTCGCCATCTACGGCACTTTGTTCCTGAGCAGTGTCCTGAGACTTTTCCTCCAATCCCTCTTTTGTGCTTGCCTCTGTTTCCTTTACCTGCTCTGCCTCAAGCTGTTTTCTCTCAACATATGCAGCCGCATCCTCAATAAGCACTCGAGCCTTGTCCTCTGTCATTCCCTCGATGGACAAAAGTTCCTCCACATCTGCCTGGCTCAAATCCTGAGCTGACCGAAAACCTTCCTGGTAAAGCTCGGAGGCCAACTTTTCGCCCACGCCTTCCAAATCCAAGAGGGATTGGTATCCTTCCTTGAGGGCCTTGTTGTAGTTGGTCTCGCTAATAACATCAAGCCCCCATCCCGTAAGCCGGGATGCCAGCCGAACATTTTGTCCCCGTTTGCCAATAGCTAGGGAAAGCTGGTCATCCGGCACCACCACCTCCATGGAGTGGTTTTCTTCATCCACGATAACCCTGATGATCTCAGCTGGGGCCAGGGCGTTACAGATGAATTTGGCAGGGTCTGGATCCCAAGTCACGATATCGATCTTTTCCCCGCGCAACTCTTGCACAACAGCCTGCACCCGGCTTCCCTTCATACCCACACACGCCCCTACAGGATCCACATCAGGATCCTTGGAGTAGACAGCGATCTTGGAGCGGCTACCAGGCTCTCTAGCCACTTGCATGATCTTCACTATCCCCTCTGAGATTTCAGGGACCTCATTTTCAAAGAGTGCTGAAAGGAAATTCGGATGGGTCCTGGACAAAATGATCTGGGGTCCCCGGCTGTATTGTTTGACATCCAAAATATAGGCCCTAATCCGATCTCCCTGACGATAAGACTCCCTTGGTATCTGCTCTCGTGGCGGCAGTTCGGCCTCTGTTCGTCCCAGGTTTACAATGATGGAACCCTTATCAAACCGCTGAACAATGCCATTAATAATCTCACCTTTTCTATCCTTAAAGTCATCGTAAACAATATCCCTTTCTGCCTCCTTCAGCCTTTGCATGATCACCTGTTTAGCCGACTGGGCAGCAATGCGACCAAATGTGCTGGTTTCCATCTTCATACCCAGGCTATCGCCGATCTCACATTCGGGATCCAGTTTCCTGGCCTCTACCAGAGAGACCTGAAGCCGGTCATCAGTGACCTTTTCTACCACTTCCTTGAATTCAAATACCTCCACTTCACCCAACTCTGGATTAAAACTGACCTCCAGATCCCTATCTGCCCCGAATTTTTTCCTGGCCGCCGTCTTAACGGCCTCCTCCAGGGCCTTAATTAGCACCTCCTGTTCAAGGCCTTTCTCCCGACTCACTTGATCAATCATTCTCTTTAAATCCGAAATCATTGCACTCTTCTCCGATTAAAAGGAAAATGGCTGTTGTATAATGCCCTTGTTCAGGCCATCATCCATCAGGTTCTCTTGGACAAAGGCCTCTCCACCTCTACTCATATGGATAAACCAAATTGGCCTTTTCTAGGTCACCCAAAGGCAGCTCCACTTCGCCTGAATCCAGGTCCAATCTTATCACTCCCTTTTGACACGACCTAAGTAACCCTGTAAAATTCCGCCTGCCCTCCACAGGCATCTTTGTCCGTACCTTGATTCTTTTCCCGGTCGCCCAGATAAAATCCTTTTCCTTTCTCAGTGGGCGGTTCAGGCCTGGGGAAGATACCTCCAGTACATAGTGACCAGCGATAATATCCTTGACATCAATGAGGTCCCCGATTTCATTGCTTACCAAGGCGCAATCATCCACTGTTACGCCTCCTGTCTTGTCAATGTAAACCCTCAAAATCCACCTGCCGCGCTCCGTGACATATTCTACATCCACAAGCTCAAGGCCGAGGTCCTCCACTACGGGCTCAATAAGCCTGATAACATCCTCTTCCACATTTTCAGGTCGGTGGCCCACCTATTCTCCTAATACCAATAGATTTGATCTATCTCGTTTTTATCTCAGCAATGGCGGCACTGCCTGATTCCGCCCACCCATATGAGTCAAGAAAAAAGCGGGCTTTGAGGCCCGCTTCCACATTCTGCAGACTAAAATGAACCGCGGTCACTTACATTACGCAGCGTTGAATGCGATATAAGAAATCCACCGTCCAGCCCGCAATTCGAAGTAGGCCGGCCCGCAGCAGCACCAGCAAACCTCAAAAAGGGAATCAGGCCCGGTTAAGCCCTTAACTACCGTCCAAGGAGAAGCTAAGGAATCCGAACAGGCGCTCCCTACAACATCTGCCAGCTACTCACAACATCACCCATCGAGCTGCCACTCTTGGGTGTTAAGCACATATAAGTGGAGCGGGCAACGGGGCTCGAACCCGCGACACCAAGCTTGGGAAGCTTGTACTCTACCAACTGAGCTATGCCCGCCCTCGTGAGCCTGCCCTATCCCATGGGGCAGCACCGTTATTTATATAATTTACGTCTTTTTGGCCCTGGCGTCAAGAGGCTAATTTTCCTCAAATCCCTTGACACATTAATAATATAAAACTAAAATTATTTTAGGTTGTCAAGGGAAACATAGACCTTCCAGCAGAGATCCATTGGCAAAGAACTGCGCAGTTTAACCCAAACTACTTGAACGGAGTAATTGAACATCATTGGACGATAGCTCTGAACAAGGCCTTCTGCGTTTTATAAAATCTATCCTCAGAAAAAAGACACACCTGAGTAACAGCAACGACCTCGCCGAAGAAATCCATGATCTGATGGATAAGGGCCAGGCCAAGGGCCTTATTAGTGGCGAGGAAACCAGTATGGTTTATGCGGTCTTGGCCCTGAAGGATACCAAGGCCCACTCTGTTATGGTACCCCGCACTGAAATCTCATCAGCCTCCCTTGACACTTCTCTTGGTGAGCTTATCAAGTTGGTAAATGCCTGCGGGCACACACGAATCCCTATCCATAAGGAAAGCATAGATAAAATTGTTGGAATCCTCCATGCCAAGGACCTCCTAAAACTTTGGGGAGAAGACCCCGAGTCTAAACTTCCTTTCGAGGTCTTGAGAGCCCCCTATTTTGTCCCAGAAACCCAGAACATCAGTGAGATCTTGAAAAACCTGAAGGAAAAAAAGACCCACCTTGCCATAGTAACAGATGAGTATGGGGGTACTGCTGGTATCATCACTATTGAAGACATATTAGAAGAGATTGTGGGCGAGATACTGGACGAACATGACCCGGAGCCCCCCCTTCTAGCCCAGATTAATGAAACTACCTATCTGGTAGATGCCAAATTGGAGATTGAGAAGCTTGAAGAGGCCTTGGAAATTCAGCTACCAAAGGGGGATTACGAATCCGTGGGGGGCTTCATCATCAATCTTCTTGGAAGGTTGCCCCAGGTCAATGAAAAAATCGCCTATAATGAACTGGAAATTACCATCCAGCAAGCCGATCAAAGAAAGATAGACAAGGTGCTCATTAGGCGTATTTCCTCGTCCTCCCAATCCCCTGATACCAGTGCATATCCCGCTACTTGACTCTGTCCTGTAAAAGCAAACCGGGGACCCGCCAGGAGGGTGGGG
>Ga0180301_10000382_pt1 | contig 34439 bp, 34 predicted proteins | sample GuaBasSediGuay16_FD_121797 | JGI IMG/M metagenome (GOLD analysis project Ga0180301, IMG submission 121797) | Subseafloor sediment microbial communities from Guaymas Basin, Gulf of California, Mexico - Guay16, Core 4569-2, 12-15 cm | ecosystem: Environmental > Aquatic > Marine > Hydrothermal... | reverse complement strand
GTCGGATCCAACCCCGCAGGAGGAGGTGATCCAGCCGCACCTTCCGGTACGGCTGGATCACCTCCTCCTGCGGGGTTGGATCCGACTGGTGGGTGCCCCTCTATCTTTGCTCATTCTTGTAGGGTTAGTCTCTGAGTTCTTTGGTTTTGGGTTGTTGGAAGATGCTATCATATGCCTCAGAGGAATGGGGATAAGGGTTTCCTTTATTGGTAGAAGTGCGGGTTTCGGAGAGTTTTATAGTTCTTTCTCTTTTGTAATTGGGATTTATTAAGAGAGATTTTTGAGATTAAGATGGCGACACGAAAAGACATGCATGGACAAAAATGTTTAGAAGATTATTTAGGACAGAAATAAATCCAGTAACTGGCCTAACCAGATAAACGAACAAAAATGAGCATTTTACTAATAATGTCTGAGTTATATTACAAAGCTTCCCTTTGTGTGAGGATATTAGTTCAGTGGGGTATGGAGGTAAACTTTTATAAAGTGACTATGGTATGAGCATAACTTACTGGAACTCTGGTTGGGGCCGTGGTCTAGTGGTAGGACGCCCGGCTGACAACCGGGAGGACGGCGGTTCGATTCCGCCCGGCCCCACTACTGGGTTTGTGGGGTATGTTTTTTATTTCTCTGTAATAATATTTCTTCTTTCTCTGGTTGTTTGTTGGTGTTTTCCGTGGTTGGTGGCTGGAGGGTTTTTTTGTCTTCGAATGGGATTGTTTTCTCTGTTAATGGTTTGAATGTTGTTGCTGATCCTAGTGGGTCAGGTGTTGAGGTTTTTCCTGATGTTATTTTGGTTTCTCATGCTCATTCTGATCATGTTTCTGGTTTGTCAGATTTGTATAGGCCAGGCGTTCCTGTTGTAATGTCTAGGGAGACTTATCGTTTGTTAAGGCTTGACGGTTATAGGTTTAGATCCTCTGATGTACTTCTGGTTTCTCCTGGTGATGTTTTGGATATTTGTGGAGTTGAGGTTTCGGCTAAGCATGCAGGGCATGCCGTGGGGTCTTTGATGTTTGAGATTGATTTTGGTAGTGTTAGGTTTGGTTATACGGGTGATTTTAATTATGAGGATTCCGTGGTTATGAGGCGGGCTGATTTATTGGATTGTGATATTTTGGTAGTGGATTCGACTTATGGAATGCCTAAGTATAGTTTTCCGCCGCGTAGGATTTTGTATAGGTTAATAAGAGAGAGGTTGCGGGAGGCTGCTGAAGAAGGTTTTTTGCTTTCTCTTCATGGATATGCTTTAGGTAAGGGGCAGGAGCTTACTCGGCTGGCTTGGGAGTTTGTTGGGGGTACTATAAGTGTCGAGAGGTCTGTGGGGATTTACAACAGGGTGTTTGAGGAATCTATTGGTATGGCTTTGGGGAATTATAGCATTGGAGGATCTGCTGATGTGTTTGTAAGAAATATATTCTCTCCCCCAGCTCCCAGGGCTAAGAAATTTATTTTTACGGGCTGGGCTGTTTCTAGGAAATTCGGTAACGCGGTGGCTTTTCCTTTATCGGCTCATTCTAGCTTTTTGAGTCTAGTAGAATTTGTTGAAAGGGTAGATCCAGATGGCGTTTTGACGGTTTTTGGTTTCAATGATTTCTTTGCTAATTATTTAAGAAGGGAGCTGGGTATTCCCTCATATCCAATTCCTAGGATTCCTAGGGAGTTAGTTTTTAATAAGCTTAGAATGAGAGATCGGGGGGATAGTAGTCTTAAGAGATTTTTTAGGGGTTAAAAAGTTGGTAAAGTTTGAGAGGGAGTTTAGATCCGCTATTAAGATTTTGAACGCTGTTTTCCTGAAACATCAACCTCTAAGAGATGCTTTGTTTGGGAGACATCGGAGGGGGGTAGATTTTGATTTAGTATATAAAATGGTTCTTGAGACCATTAAGAGGCTGAATTACGTTGATGCTTGTATAGAAAAGTTTTCACGCAAAATAAGGGGTGGGTATAGGAATACTTTACGCTTAGCTATTGTGATGCGGAAGTTTTTGGGATTAAAGCCTCCGAAGTTACCAGCGGAGTTAGTGAGTATTTACCATAAGGCAATAGACTATGATCCACTGGAAGAGGTCCAAGATGAGCACGAATACTTAGCACTTAAGTATTATCATCCAACATGGTTTATCAAAGAGTTAATGAAAGTCATGAGTAAGGAGAGAGTTATTAAGATTCTAGAAGCTAATAACGTGCCTATTAAGAAAAAATTTGTGAGAGTAAATACATTAAGAATATCCCCTGACGAATTTAGATCCCGCTGGCCGATGCTTGGGAAGACAGAATTTCCGGATATTTTCGAGGCAAAGACATCGTATCTTAAGGAGATGTTGAGTTCTAAGGATTATGAAAATGGATTGTTTATTGTCCAAAATTTTTCCAGTGCTGCTGTAGTATACTCACTGAACCCCACAGGGGAGGATGTAATACTAGATGCCTGTGCAGCACCAGGAATAAAAGTTTCCCATATAGCATCTATCGTGAAAAACAAGGCCCTATTACTAGCTGTTGAGATAGATGCTAGAAGGGCACGAATGCTAAATAGTATTAAGAAGAAGTTAGGGAACGCGTTTGAAGTGATAATTGCTGATTCAACGAAACCACCTTTTAAGGAGAATATTTTCACAAAAATACTAGTAGATGCACCTTGTAGTGATTCGGGAATTTTTAGAGAACAGCCAGATCTTAAGTGGAGGATTAAAAAGAGGGACGTTCAGACGTACTCAACTCTTCAGAAAAAGATTTTGCAGGGAGTTTTGAAAACAATAAAGAAAGGAGGATTTATTGTATACTCAACATGCTCCCTAATGCCAAATGAGGGAGAAGAAGTTATACAGTGGGTTCTCGAACAATTCAATGAAATAGAGCTTGATACACTAAACCTGCCTAGAGCTGAGAGAGGTTATTCCACGTTTCCTTTTTGGAATAAAGTGGCTAGATTCTTCCCTGATAAGGATGTAAGCGGATTTTTCATAGCTAGGCTCATTAAGAATTAGCTTCTTATCAATTGAAAAACAATAACGAAGAAACCACAATTTTATATTCGCTTCACCTGACTTCTCTTTTACTCTATTACACACTAGATATTACTTACTATGTCAGTTGAGTCGGAATTTTGACTAACTCGTGTATGAGTGATAGCGGTATGAAAAAGATACTTGTAGTGGCTGAAAAACCCAGAGCTGCGGAACAAATAGCACGTGCTTTGGCAAGGAACAACAAGCAGGTGAAAAAAATTACAAAATCACCCGTACCGGTACTGGAGGTAAAAACGAACTCGAAAATATACAGAATCACAAGTGTTAAGGGACACATATTCACGACAGAATTTTCTAGAAAAATCCACGAAAAAAAGTGGCGCGATGTAGATCCTAAGTATCTTCTAACGAAAGCTCCACTCGTTAAGATAGTTAGGCTGGAGTCTCGCCACATTATAGGAATCTTAAAGAGAGAATGTAGAAAAGCAGACATTTTAATCATCGCAACAGATTTTGACAGAGAAGGAGAAAATATAGGAATGCAAGTGGCGGAGTTAATTGCTAAGAAAGTAAATCCTAGGATAATCATTAAAAGAGCGAGATTTAGTTCGCTAACAAGAGAAGAGATCAGAAGGGCATTCGAGGAGAAAAATCTTACCGGATTGGACAGAAATAAAATCGATGCATCGGAGACAAGGCAAGAACTAGATCTAAGATATGGAGTAGCTTTTACTAGATTAGCTACATTAAAGTTACATGAGAGAGTTAGAGGAGTAAAACTGCCCTTATTATCTATTGGTCCCTGTCAAACTCCGACACTAGGTTTAATCGTTAGGAGATATCTTGAACACTTAGAATCAAAGAAAGAGGCTGAAAAGAATAAGATCTTCAAGATATACGCCTTGTGTAGGATCAACTCACAAGCATTAAGGTTTGAACTATCAAGAACGTTTCGAAGCATTGATGATGCACGCAAGTACCTTGAATCGTTGAGAAACAATACTAAAAGGATCAAAATAATCGATGTAGAAAGGAAAATAATTAAGGTTCCCCGGCCCCTACCTCTCAACACAAATAGATTAGCAGCTCTAGCTTCAAAATATCTGGGACTAAGTGCGCGTAAAACCCTTAACCTTGCTGAGAAGCTGTATCTTGAAGGTTTGATCTCTTATCCACGGACAGAAACCGAGGTCTATACTAAAGAAGTGTTAAGAGAGGTCTGGAAAGTTCTTGATGAAATGAAAAGAAAGAGATTTATCTCAGAGAGCCATAAACCGCAATCTCCTAAACAAGGGAGAAAAAATGATCATGCTCATCCACCAATTCACCCAAAAAGGTTTGTTGCGATAGAAACTGTTGAGAGGAGACTCGGAAAAGATGCTGCTAAGTTATATGAGCTCATATGTAGACATTTCGTAGCGAACTTCTCATCAGACGCATTTATAGAAGAGATTCGGTTCAAGGGAGAAGATCAAGATGGTAATCAATACACATCCAAGATAAGGATGATGAAAGAGCTAGGTTTTCTCAGAATATACAAATACGCGGATATTTTGAAAGAAACGAGGAACATTAGTAAGGAAAGTCTAGAAAATATGTTAAAGAGTGAAGGGAAGGATGTTATAGTAGATCGCTTTGAAGTCGAAGAGAAGAAAATGAAAATAATTCAACCTATTTCAGAGAGCGAATTGATCAAGTTAATGGAGAAACTTGGTATAGGAACAGACGCTACATTTGCAGAGCATATTCACAAGAATATTGAGAGGGGTTACGTAATAAGACGTGGAGGTAAGTTGATCCCGACACCTTACGGAATAGCTATAGCTCGGGCTCTGGAAGAATTAGTGCCAGAAGTGATAGATCCAAAGATTAGGTCTAAAATAGAAGCTTATTTTAAATCTGTTGAAGAGGGTAAAATGAGTAAAAGGGAAGTTGTTGAAAAAGCAATAGCAAACTTTGTTAAAATATACGATCGCTTTAAGAAAAACATACATTTGTTTATTGAGCACGTGATCCGAGGACTAAAAGATACGGGTATTGAATATTTTAGGAGACTGAAAAAGAGAAGATGGTGTCATGATTAATTATTTATCTTGGCTAGCCACGATTGAGATAGTGGGGATCAACAATGGTTTTTGGAGGAATTATCGAGTGGATAAGGGCAAATTTTGGAACGCCTCCATACGCGGGGCTATTTATTATGATAGTATCCATCTTTTTAGCAGTGATTTATGCTCTTATACAGCAATTGGTTATAGACTTTCATAAGGTAAGGATATACAATGAGAGGATTAAGAAGTGGCGAGCTAAGTACAAACGCGCAATGAAAACGGGGAATCCTCGTCTCTTAAGCGAAGTGAATAAGGAGAAAGAATATATCATGAAACTTCAAATGGAACTTTCATCTGAACAATTTAAGCCACTATTAATATCCTTCCTGCTTTTCATAATAGTCTTTAATATCATCATGACTGCGTATGGTAGAAATCCCGTTATTCAAATGCCATTCAGAATTCCAGTAAACTGGTTTGGTCCTTCGAGTGATCATTACACGTTAATGAATGCTTTTTGGTGGTACTTTATAAGTTATCTAGCGGTATCTGCTCTGATTAATGCAATATTAAAACTTCTAGGTCGAAGACCATTTTAAGAAAAGTATGTATGAGAGTAATATTTTTTAATCAAGTGGCAAGACCTTATGAGATAAAACATGAAATATCGATAGGGGGTACTCGATAATGCCTAGACCACGTTACAGAACTAGATCTCTCAGAAAAGTGTTCGTGAGAACGCCTGGGGGTAGACTCGTTATTCATTACGAAAAAAGACATAAGAGCTGGTATAAATGTGCAATTTGTGGAAGACCATTAGCTGGAGTCCCGAGAGAACCAGAAAAATATCCAAAATCAAGCAGAAGACCAGAAAGACCGTATGGCGGCTACCTATGTGCTGAGTGCTTAAGACGAGAACTAACTCTAGAAGTAATCCGTAAGTATGCTCCAAACATTGGCAAATCTATGTAAGGGATAAAATATTGGAGATATTTTAGAGGGACTTAGTCTCTTAATGATTTAATATTCAGCAAAGCTAGAGTAATAATATACTTACTTCTATCTTTTGTTTACTACAAAGGCAAGCTTTACTACTTTAATGGACAAGTTATAAGCAAAAAGATGTGGTGACGAACTTGATAATCATAGCTATTAGTGGGCCTCATGGCTCTGGAAAATCGACAATTGCAAAAGCTATTGCCAAAGAACTTAATTTAAGATATGTTTCTGCTGGAGAAATTTTTCGGAAAAAAGCTAAGGAGCTCGGACTTGATATTATAGAATTCTCGAAATACGTAGCAGAACATCCTGAGATAGATATCGAGATTGACGAAGAGATGAAGAAAGAAGCACGGAAAGGAAATGTTGTTCTGGACTCTCAACTAGCGTACTGGATGGTTAGAGAACTCAATCCTATTTCGATATTAGTAATAGCTAATAAGGAGGATAGGATTCGAAGAATTATGCAGCGTGAAGGAGTATCATATGAAAAAGCTAAAGAAGATGTCGAAATTAGGGATCGTATCGAAAAAGAAAGATTTAAACGGCTTTATGGAGTTGATCTTTGGAATTTAAATGATTTTCATGTCGTGATAAATACCTCAAAGCTAACTAAAGAAGAAAGTATAAAAGTTGCCGTAAGTGTATGTAAAGCGTTGCTTGAGGGAGGAGAACAAAATGAGTAGGTTAATAGACATTGGTAGAGTAATAGTGATTCTCCGAGGCAGAAGGGCTGGTAAGAAGGCAGTTGTTGTTGATATAATTGATGAAAACTTTGTAATGATTACAGGACCTAAAGAGCTGAATGGTGTAAAAAGACGGCGAATGAATGTTGATCATATAATGCCTCTCGCAGTAAAACTAGATATTCCGAGAGGAGCTAGTGACGAAGAAGTTCTTAAAGCTATAAAGGAGAGGGGACTAGAGAGTCTCATGAAAGAAGAGGTAAAAATCCCAGCTCATAGGCTCTAGAAGTAGTCTATTTCTCGGCTCAAAGCGAGCATAATTTTTTAAAGATTCTTAATAGTTTGATACTAGATCATATTTCAATTTCAAATTCTTTATTTTCTTGTACTATCCAAGCAACCATACTGTCGATTTCATCCTCGCTATCGCCTATGATCTCAATCACTATGGGGCCTAATGGGCTCTCGTTTCTCGTTTCACAGAAACTTATTTTTCCCACATAAGCGACTTGTTTGTTAATCAGAAGGTACGTCCTTTTCCCCACACGATTTTTAAAAAGTAACATACGCGCTAAGTCTCTTGATCTGCCTTTTATCTTATTACGAAGTTTTCTCAGGATGCTTAAGTCACCCTCTATCACTATGTCTACAAAATACTCCCGAGATTTTCTCTTCATGTTTACATTTTCTTCAAAGTCGGAAATATTCTTTAAAGCTCGAAGAACTTTTTCCTCATTCTCTGTAGGGTTTACTGTACATTGTAATCGTACTTTTATCGGCAATTTGCGTTTTCCTCCTTTAATAAGCGTTTTAGAAATTCAATACATTCATTAAAAAACTCATTGTAACTCTTATCCTTATTAATCAATATTTCATCAGCCAATGCAATAACATCCCCTAGGCCAAAAGAGAGCTCTCGCAGATCGCGTTTTATTAATTTTTCTACTTCTGAGGGATCATCTAATCTTTTTCGATTTAGAAGACGCTTATATCTAATTTCTGGAGGTGCATGCACAGCTATGACAATGAGTCTATCGAAGAACTTTTTAAACGTATTAATTTCTGCCAGACTTCTCACACCGTCGATAGCAATAAATATTTTCTCTGATGAAGGAGATTGTGGCAATATTTTTTCTCGTATGTGTTCAATTGTAAGCTTTGCTACAATATCATCGCCAAATGTTTTTCTCAATTCCGTAGCAACCTTACCTACATTCTCTGGAGTGAGCGATAAGCCTCTTTTCTTTGTTTCTTGAAAGATAATTTCACCCATGGACACTACGGGAATTCCTAACTTTTTTGCAGCATTAGCTAATGTACTTTTACCAGCTCCCGGCATTCCTGTAATAGCGATACCAATAAGCATAATCATCACGCATATTATCATTCTTTTTCTTAATGAATGAGGGATATCATGATATTTAGTGAAGATTAGCTAGATGAATGTGGACGCAAATAAGGGCTCAAAAAGGTTAAGTTTTTAAGGGTTTTATTTTGATAGCCTATTTCATTAACAAGTGGTATAATTATTTATCTCATGGTGATTTAATTGACGCATGGATCCCTTGATAAGGCTGGGAAAGTAAGAAGGGCGACTCTTGAAGCAATGAAAGCGTTAGGTATTGTACCAAAGGAGAGACATACTCCTCCTCCTAGAGTTAATAATCGAGAGAAATACTACAAAAGATTTGTCTTAGGATTAAGATGGGGACAACCAAAGAGGAGAAGGTAAGACTCGTAAAGAATGTAGTGGACCTTCTCTAACCAATTCTAAATGTTACTAATGTCTTAAGATTTTAATCTAACACGTAGTATTCCTCAATGTTTACTTTCACAATTATTTTCGAAAAAAGAGATACATGCGAAAATTTAAATCGATATTTCAGCTTTTTCTTACAATTAGTTGTTCATGTTTATATTAACTGTAGAATCTCTCAGCAAGCTGAGCAAGATGACTAATAAGGGAAAAAGTAAAAAAGAAGAAAGTAAATTGAACGGAGATTTAGAAGTAATGGATGAGAAAAAACTGAGACAAGAGGCATTGAAAGAGTTAACAGCATTGCCTGGTATTGGAAGAAGTATAGCTGTTAAACTTATTGATGCTGGTTATACGTCTCTGAAACTAATAGCGGTTACATCTCCTCGTATATTAGCAGAAGAGGTAGGAATTGGCGAAAAATCAGCAGAGAAAATAGTTAATGCAGCTAGAGAAGCGCTGAAATTGGAATTTCAAACAGCGCTAGATTTTCTTAAGAAGAGAAAGAATGTAAAGAGAATAACGACTGGATCAAGAGCTTTAGACGAACTACTAGGTGGAGGAGTAGAAACCCAAGCAATTACAGAGTTTTATGGAGAGTATAGAACAGGTAAAACGCAGATCTGTCATACGTTAGCAGTTACTGTTCAGCTACCGGAAGAGGAGGGCGGGTTAGGGGGGAGAGCCCTCTATGTAGATACTGAAGGAACTTTTAGACCAGAACGAGTCGTACCAATAGCTAAGCGATTTGGGCTAGACCCCGAAGAAGTATTGAAAAATATCATCGTAGCACGAGTTTTTTCTACAGATCATCAAATGGAGACTATTAGAAGAGCTAAGAAGTTTATCCAGACACAAAATATTGAGCTAATAATTGTAGATTCTCTTACCAATCATTTTAGGGCAGAGTATGTTGGGATAGATACACTTGCTGTTAGGCAGCAAAAATTAAATGTACATATCCACGATTTACATAGGATTGCGTTCGCGTTCGATGTAGCTGTGGTTGTTACTAATCAGGTTGTCACTAACCCTGCAACATTCTTTGGTAATCCGGTGCACGCGATTGGGGGACATATTTTAGCACATAATGTTACGACAAGAGTATCCTTAAGAAAGGGTAAGGGTAACAAAAGAATCGCAAAACTGGAGGATAGCCCATACTTGCCAGAGAGCGAAGTTGTTTTTGAAATCGCTGATGACGGAATTAGAGATGCGGAAGACGTAGAATAGTCCTTCCATAAAAGAAATAAGGCAAAAATAATGCTAATAGGCCTTAGTAGTATTATGGGAGAAGATTACTTTTCTTCCTTAATGAGACATTAGCATATTCTATAATCTTTTTGGCTAGCTTTTCTCCGATACCGGGGATCAGAGATAATCGTGCTACAGATGCCTTAGCTAGTTTTTCCAGACTATCGAATCCATACTGCTTAAGTCTGCGAGCGCGTACGCGGCCGATCTCGGGAATTTTAACAAGTTCTAGTAAGTCTTCAGTAACTCCATATTCTATACGACTTCTTAGAATGTCTATTCTCTTTATAACTGGTGGAGGAAGCCTTAAGATGCTAGCTAGTTCTTTAGCACAATATAATAGCCATTCACTAATCCTAATAAGCTCTCTAAAATCACCTCCACTAAAGTTAGGAGAGAATGGTGTTAAAATGTCCTTTACTGGTACTTCATTTATCCATAGAAATAGTAAAGACGTGATACCTATAGCAGACAGTAATTCCTCTTCTGCAGGAGATAATTCTATGTACTGCCTCTTAGAAAGTTTTTCTAAAACGTTCAGTATCTTCTTAGGAATAAGGGGTGGAAGTATATTGTCGTTTTTAAAGCTAGAGAGCGTCTCTAATATAAATTTCGCAAGAGTTTTTATGTTGCTTAATAATTTAGCCCGCATCGGGGCCAAATCTGGTGTCCGACTTATTGCCAAAAGTAACTCGGAGATTCTTTCTTTTCCCATTTCTTTCCAGTGCAATAGAACTTCGATTATCTCTCGAGCCGATACTGGATCAAGATATAGCTGAGAGATTTTCCTTCCTATTAGGGTTGGCTGAAAATATAGTTCAGTATCATTTTTTAGTTTCTTAGTTGCCTCGTTCGGTTGTAATTTCCTACCTTCTTTAAAAACCTCCAAATATCCCCATGAAATAAGTTCTTGGAGACATCTTATCAGATTATCCTCCAAAGATACTAAAGCATAAAGATCATTTCGCCTTAATGCTTGCCAATAATAAAACGTTCGTTTAAAGAATGATAGAACATCCTTTAAACTGGGCTTTATGTCGGCTTCGGAAACAATATATGCGAGTACTTGTGAACGTAAAATAGGAAGATGAGCACCTAAGAAAGAACTTATGGGCTCTGGTTGACCAAAAATATAGTGATCGAAAAATTCTATGAGTTCCTGTTCTTTACTAGCTATTAAGACTGATTCACCTACAGTGTCTAACCCAGGGCGTCCAGCTCTTCCAGCTCTTTGTTTATAATGAGCAACACTAATGAGGACATTTCTACCCAGTATTGGATCGTACATGATATGCTCAATAACTACTCGCCGAGCTGGTAGGTTTATGCCAGCTCCTAGCGTGGGTGTGGCTACTATTACACCTATTTTTCTATCCCTAAAGGCTTTTTCCACTATAGCTCTTTCCTCCCTAGTTAAGCCAGCATGATGGAAAGCTACTCCTCTTTTTAAAACATTCGCTAAATTTTCTGTTAATGGTGTAATTTCATCTACAGTATTAAGTAATTCACGAGCAATTTTTGGAGCGTCTGGGAATAGCTTTGTAAGACCAGTTTTTTCGAGCATGTTTGCTATTTTTTCCGCAGTTGTTTGTGATAGTTTCCTAGAACGGCGGAATATCAATATTTGCCAGCTAATACCATATTTTTTTGCTGAGGATAAAAGATCATAGGTTAAATCAAGGATGTATTTTGAAAAGCCTTTACCGCTAAGAGGCGCTTTTCTAATAGAATAAAAGCCTATCTTCCCGTGTCCTAACCTATCATAAAATATGTTCATTAGTGTTTCTGAAAGATTATCATGCGAAAGCTCTCGTTTTATTATCTTACCGAAGCCTTCTCTCACTTCCTCTATCTCTATAGATGGTCCAAGGACGCTTTTTAACATATCTTTAAGTTTTTCCTCAGAGAAAAAAGAGTAGATGCTTGTCTGACTCGGGGTTCTTTCCGAGTTTTCATTAGGCGTTTTAATTAAGATCTCTTCGGCTTCTTCTGGTTTTGGATCATAGTAATATATTTTAGTGGCCTTGGGGAGATACACACCCTCTAGAAGTTTCACTGGCCTATAATTGCTTTGAATTATTTCAGCTCCTAACCATTCAGCAAGTTCTTCTGGATTAGAAATAGTGGCGGAAAGAGCAATTATTTGAATGTTTAATTCACGAAATTTTGTTACTACAGCGTCCAGAAGAGCTCCGCGGTCACTTTCCCCTATTAAGTGTATCTCATCAATAACTATAAGGCCAACATTAGATAACCAAGAAGGTTTTTCACGTCTTATCATATCTGCTTTCTCATACGTTACTATCATTAGGTCATATTCGTGTCCCAGACGTTTAATCGAGATTTCGCGGTAATCTCCCGTAGATATCCCAAGTCTTACAAATGGATATCTTTGCTCTAACGTATTTTTTAGCTCTTCAGCTAATGCTTTATAGGGTACTAGGAAAAGGCTCTTCTTTTTACGCTGAATAAAATTCGTAGTGGCTAATAATTCACCAACGAGAGTTTTTCCGGATCCTGTCGGAGCTATGACTAGGAGATTTTTACCTTGAAGGCCTACTTCTAAAGCCTTTACCTGAAATTGTCGAAGTCTAATAATCCCAAGTGACGATAATCTATCAATTATCATTGGAGGCAGGAGATAGTCGAGTTTTCTTATGTCTATCCCTTCTTCGATATCCTCTGATACCATTAGATGCACCACAAGTTGGTTAGATTTTGCTAATATGGTGGAAAGTACTTGGTTTCACTTTAACAAACTAATGAAGATGGTACATCCTTAAAATATTTATTAAGAGTGCTTAAAGGGACAACATAGAATGAGCTAAAGACATACTTTGATAATAAGAGGGTCATCATTTTTCTGATGATAAGTTTAAAATACATTTGAAGCGATAGCTAAAGAGGATGTATAGTTAAAGGAATTCTAAGCATGGTGAAGGTGCAATAAAATGGCGAAAGAACTGCTAGAGGAGGTTCAGATCGCACTAAAAATACCAGAAGAAGTGCAAAAAGTGTTAACGGCTACACCCGAGGAATTAGTTGATAAGGATCTAAGACAATTATCTCGAGAATTAAGCAAAAAATTTCATGAACTAAGAGAGATTTCTCGAAAATTAATTGAGAAAAGAAGAGAATTGATATCTATATTAAGGGATGAGCGAGCTAAGAGGAATGAATTAAATGAGAAAGTCAGAGAAGTAGCGCAAGCTATTAGACAGCTGCGAGAGCGCAGAAGAGAGCTTCAGAAATTTATTAATGAGAAAAGAAATGAAGGCAATCAGATTCGGGAAAAAATAAAGGAGCTAAGTAAGCAAGTGGAAAGTATTGAGCGTGAAATAAAGGGATTTAATAGGAGAGAGTTACAAAGGCTTCAGGCTCAGATAGAACGGCTAGAATGGGCTTTACAAACGCAGACATTGCCTGATATCATAGAGAAAAGAATAACAGAACGTATTTTAAGATTGTCGGAGAAGCTAAAAATTTTGAAACAACAAGAGGAACAATGGAAGCAATTGCAGAAGCTAAGACAAGAGTTGGAGAAGTATAAATCTGACTTAACGGCAATAAGGAGATCCTTAGCTATTTACTACGAAGAAAGAAGACGAATAGATGAAAAAATAGCGGAACTTGCAAAAATAAGGGATGAGAAAAAGAGTGAAGCAGATCAACATCATGCAAAAGTTCAGGAGATTCGTGAAGAAATAGCTAAAATAAATGACGCTCTAGCGAAAATACGGGATATCCGGCAAAAAATAATGCTAACACTAAGAAGGATCAGTAAACTTAGAGAAGAAAAAGAAGAACTGAGAAGAAAAGAAGAGCTTAAGAAACTAATACAACGAAGATTACAAGAGATTCGAGCTAAAATCATGGAAGAGGGCAAACTCGACTATAGAGACTTGGAATTTTTGGTTGAGCACGGATTACTCACGGATGAATTTCTGGAGCAGTTTTTGCAGATGAGTGAAGAAGAACAAGCAGAGGTGCTTCTGGAGGGATTAGAGGGAGAGTTAGAAGAAAGAGAAGAGATGGACGAAGAAGTTACATAATTTACTATTCTTGATTCCTTTAGAGGCTTAGCAAGACTCTTCTGAGGTACTTTAAAGTATCTGTTTCTTTTCCTCCTTTCTTGCTTTTCGCAATTCGATCTAGTAGTTCCAGACATAAAGTAAATGATATATTAAAAATCGAGGAACAAGTCTTTTCTTGTAATGAGGTGTTTATTTCTATATTCGGTGCCGCTGAATCAATGAAAAGGAAATTTAAATGAGGTAGTAAGAACGATATTTTCGTTAATGTTTTTTGTGTAAAATATTGGACAGCATAACGTGGTTCTGAACTAACAATAATTGCTTTCTCACTTAACCCTTTTATCCGTATTTCTTTCAATTCAGCCAGGTACGGCATCAATTTGTTTATCAACTTTTTTCTGTGACGAGGTATGATATAGACAGGTACTACTGGCGAGGGAGCCTCTAAATTAGCTCGAATTATTAAAATGTCTGGGAGAGGTTTGAATAGCCTATACAGATAGTAAACGTAAGTGCGACGTTCAATTAGAGAGATTTCAGCATTTATTGTTGATGGGGGCTCTGTAATCTTAATTGTATAATTGATTGATAATTTTGATCTTAGGAGTTTATGATCCGCGAGTTTGTTACTTAAAACTGTTTTCTGTATTTTTCTAAGACTTTTAATGTAAGTATTAACGGCTCGTTTAAGATCTTTCTCCCCTTTTATGTACGAGATAAGGAATGGAAGAATAACTATAAGGATAAATGGTATCATGAAGACTATGAAAAAATAAAGAAATTCTTGGGAGAGATACTCCATAGAATCACCTCAACAATTAGTATAAAAATAATCTAGAATTGGTGTTAAGATTTAAGTAGTGAGCGATTGAAGAATAGTTAGTTTATTAGGATAGGATAGCAATAGGCAGGGATCCCTAGAAAATAAAAATTGACTAAACATGCCGGGGTTGCCGAGTTGGAACGGCGCCGGCCTGGAGAGCCGGTGGCGATTACGCCTCGCGGGTTCGAGTCCCGCCCCCGGCACTAGCTCTTCTAGCTCCCTGCTCCATCGGCATTAAATGTTGAGACTATACGTTGTTTTTGAGAAGAAGTTGAAAAATAAGTTGTTTTAAGAAGGACGTAAAGTAGTCCCTAACGGAGTGTAAATGCGAATGGGACGATTAACAACTGTTAGAAATATAGTAATTGTTAGGGACGAAGTCGAAAGTATTCAACCTATTAAAGAGGAGCCAGCAATATTTGTTAATCCTGGTTTTCTTGTTATAGGAGATCTTCATATTGGTGCTATTATATCGAAAGATTTCGCATTTCATAGAACATTCGTTGAAAACCTTATTGAGCGGGTAAAAAAATTAAGGGATCTTGTAAAGGCTCATAAACTTATTCTGACGGGGGATATAAAAGAGAGAATTGGGCCACTTAAGTCTAGGGTAGAGAGGGAGATGATAGAACTTTTTCTAAGAGAAGTTTTGAAAATTTTTGATAAGATCTTTATCGTTAAAGGAAATCATGATGGTCGTATTGAGGAAATTCTCTTAGAAAAAGAATATGCATCAAAAGTGGTTATTGCAAAGAGTGTTTTAATACAGCCGCGTAAGAGTGCAAGGCCTATAATAATTACTCATGGGCATATGAAGTTAGATAAGGGGCTTTTTGAGAAATATCGAAAAGGGCTGATAGTTATTTCTTCTCATATGCATCCCGCCGTCTCAATTGCGCCAGGAATAAAAGTGAAGGTGTGGGCGATTTTTGATATTGAATTTTTGAAGAGAAAATATAAATGGATTATAATGCCTGCTTTTAGCGAAATAATAGTAGGAAGTGATCTAAGGGCATTGCCAAAAAATGAAATATTAGCTAGATCTCCCTTTCCGTCTCTTCAAGCAAAAATTCTTAATAGAAGTTTTCTCTTGTTGGATTTAACGCCAATTATGGATTAAAGGGGTAGCTCTATGAGTCACTATGAAAAAGCAAGTAATGCCAAGAATCTATTTGAACGAGTATTTTTGGGTAAAACACGTATCGAAAAAATGCTTAGTGTGTACATGCTCGTGACTGGAGTATTAACGATAATTAGCTTTGGATACTGGTATATAATGAAGATTCAAGGGAGAGCAGTATTTTTTCTCCTTACCGTGGTTCTTCTATTTAGTACTAGTTTATCCTTGCGTGTGCAACTTCTTAAAGAGAAATTAAGGCTCGATACTAGAGCGAAGGAATTTGCAGAAAAATTAGAAATCACTCTAGAAGAAGCGAAAGCTCTGCTAGAAGCGGAAGTAGAAACAAAAGTTTACAAGAAATGGATGTTGATCCTATTAACCACGATCATTCTAGGGATCTTAATTTTAAGCATCTTCCCCGTTTAGGTAGAACACACGGCTTTAATCCCATTAATCCGTTTAAGAAGTGTCTCATTATATTACGGTTTAACAAGGATTTGCATCCATAAGTTTTATGACAGCGTTTGAGGAACTTTAAGAAATATAGGAGAGAGAGTTTAGTAAGAGAGGAGATAGAATGAAAGAAATCCCCCGTGATAACTGGAAGAACTTTTCTGGATGGTATGAAAACGTACTGCTGAAAGCAGAAATTTACGATTATCGGTATCCAGTAAAAGGAACGGGGGTGTGGCTTCCGTATGGTTTCGAGTTAAGAGAAAGAGTCTATAATTATTTAAAAGAACTGCAAAAAAGGGCGGGTTATAGGGAGGTCTTATTTCCAACATTAATTCCTGAGGATCTATTCAGGAAAGAGAGCGAGCATGTGGCATCATTTGAGAAAGAGGTATTTTGGGTTACTAGAGGTGGTAGTAAAGAATTAGACAGAAAATACGTTTTAAGACCTACATCAGAAACAGCTATGTATTATATGTTCTCTTTGTGGCTTAATAGTTATTCGGATCTGCCTCTTCGAATCTTCCAAATAGTTAACGTATTTAGATATGAAACAGAGGCTACACATCCTCTCTATAGAGAGCGCGAAATTACGACTTTCTTTGAAAGTCATTCAGCGTTTGCGACTGCTGAAGAAAATGAGAAAGAAGTAAAAAAAGCGGTAAGTATCTATAAGGAGTTCTTTGATTGGTTAGGTATCCCTGCGTTAATAACGAGAAGGCCCAATTGGGATAAATTCCCTGGGGCTGTCTACACAATAGCATTTGATACAATCTTACCAAATGGAAGGACGCTGCAAATAGGTACTGTCCATAATCTTGGTCAAAACTTCTCTAAGGCGTTTGACATCAAAGTTCAAATGCCCAATGGACGCATTGAATACATATGGCAAATGTGTTTTGGTGTTTCGGGTCGAGTGATTACGGCCTTACTTGCAATACATGGAGATGATCACGGGCCTGTATTCCCCCCGCATGTAGCACCTATACAAATCGTTGTCATCCCAATTCTCTACAAAGATTTCGAAAAAGAAATTATGCAAAAAGCTAGAGAAATCTCGGAGAAATTAATCAAAAAAGGATTTCGGTGCGTTCTCGATGATTCACCAGATACACCTGGTTCGAAGTACTATAAATGGGAATTAAAGGGAGTTCCATTAAGAATTGAGATAGGGCCTAAAGATCTCCAGAAAGGATCAGTTACAATTGTCCGAAGGGATACATTAGAACGTTATAACGTCAGAGAAAATGAATTCATAGAGAAAACTAAGGAGATCCTTAGCAGAATGTGGGAGGATATGAAAAGAAGAGCAATCGAATTTTTTGAAAGTATGATCAAGAACGTAAGAAACGTTGAGGAAGCTATTAGTACGATAAATAATGGATATGTTGTAGAAGCTGATTGGTGTGGCTCGGAGGAATGTGGGATGGAATTACAGGAGGAAGTGGAGGCAAGATTGCTAGGAATTCGTTTGGATCAAGATTTAAATCCAAAGAAAGCTTCTAGCCCTACTTGTATAAATTGTGATAAACCAGCTAAATATAAAATTGTGATTGCAAGAACTTACTGAGGATTGATGCTGAATGGATAGTCTGAAATTTTTAGTTAACTTTCTCTCAAAGTATAGCAAGATAGTAGGTTGGCTCTTACTAGTTTTTGCCTTCATACTATTTATATATGAAGTTGCAGCGACAACCGCTTCCTCTAAACGAGTATATAGAATAAAGATCTTAGGGCATATTTTACTTATATCCGTAATTCTGGGAGTTGCGGTAGCCTTTTTAATAATTTCTTATTCCTAAAAATTTAGTGGGTATTTGCTTGCTTTAGAAGCTGTGAAATCTTAGCTAGGACACTAGATATTCTTCTCCAATGGCTTCCCTTCCAATAGACTTTTCCGCAACTATTACATACATAAAATTCCGTGGAATACTGCCACGAGTTTTCTGGAACTAGCAATCTGATTTTTGCTTCGGTTATTTGTTTTAATAATCCATTACACACTGGACATCTCGGAGAACTCGAATATATTGGTAGTTGCTTCACGTTAACTTTTGAAAGAATTGTATACAAAGTGGAGACTATGTCAGAAATATTACTGTATAGTAAAATCGCTTTAACACCATAATATCTAGCACGCGTGTAAAGTTCAGTGTCTCTTGTAACTAAGATCCTATCTTCGAGTAATGCTATTCTTATGATATAGGTATCAAATCTTTTGTTCTCCCTAATGTTCTCCTTTTTCCTAATTTCCTGAGCATATACTGTATCGAACCCTAATATTCGAAGCCATCTTGCTAGATTCCCTAACATCTCATCAACTATGAATTTTATCTCTTTCGTGGGAGACATAAAGGGTACCATAATGCATTGCATGGTAATGATGTAATAGATTGACTTACATGAATTGTGGTAAATATAAGATATAATACAAATACTGTATAAAACTAAAAATACCACATCTCATTACGCATAGACTGAAACATCAAACAGTTTTCCTGTTATAGTTATTAGCTCGCTTAAAAGACTTAATTTAATAAGTAGCGATAAAATTGACGAAAACGTAGCATCTATAATTTCATTACTTAGCACTCGTAACAATACTCGAAGAACTCAGTGTTAAATGACTAAGATACATTTGTAGTAGCTCTTTGGAAATATGATAAAGAAGGAATTTATCATCATATGGATGTTGTTCTACAGTTAAGGGGATTTAGTATGGAAAATCAACGTGCTGTGGTAGCGATGTTAAGAAGGCCGGGCGAGAAATTCTGGCGCCTAAAATTAGAGGAACTTAAGAGATTAGCAGAATCTGCTGGTTATGAGGTACTAAAAGAAATTGTGCAAGTTAAAGAGGCGCCTAAGGCTGCTACTTTATTTGGGAGGGGAAAAATAGCGGAAATTCGTGAAATCATGGAAACACTTCATGCGGACACGTTAATAGTCTATAATGATCTTAAAAGTATCCAAAAAGTAAATCTAGAACTGCTTGTAGGGAGACGTGTTATCGATAGATATGATTTGACGCTAGAAATTTTCTCTAAGAATGCAAGTGATGCTGTGGCTAAATTACAAATAGAACTCGCGAAAATTCAGAAAGAACTGCCCTACGTTCGCTTAATAACTTCGATGGTGCATATGCGTGATAGACCCTTTATAAAAGCGGGTGGAGAATATGGATGGAAACCTAAGGTAGCAGAGTTACGGCGTAGGATGCGTAGATTAAGGGAAGAAATTAAACGTTACCGCGAGGAGAAATTGCGGCAAATTTATGAGCGAAAAGAGAGGGGTTTTAAGATCGTGTGTATTGTTGGTTATTATAATGCTGGAAAAACAACTTTATTCAACGCACTTACGGGGCTAGATAAACCAGTCAGTGATATGCCCTTTACGACTCTCTCAAGTAAATATGCTAAGTTAAAAGGAGCTGAAAGAATATTGCTCGTGGATACTATTGGCTTCGTAGTTGATTTAAACCCCCGTATTATAAAGTCTTTTGAAATAAACGTTGATGACATGCGTTTTGCTGATGCACTTGTGCTATTACTAGATGTTTCTGATAAAACTGAGCTTTTTAGGATGAAAGTTGAAACATCTCTGAAAATTTTAAAAGATACTGGAGCACTAGCTGGTAATAAACCAGTAATTGTTGGTCTTAATAAAATAGATAAAATAACTGATAGAATTGAGATAGAAACCAAGAAAATGATTGTAGAAGAACTTTATGAAAAAATGTCGGGAAAAAAATTGGAGAAAACATAGTTGAACTTTCAGCAAAAAGTGGAATTGGACTTGAAAAATTAGTAAATAAACTAATCGATATTCTCAAATTGGGCTAATAGCTGATTAGTGAATAAAATATAAACTGAAATGATGTTTATATATTTCTGAAGAAGGAATTAACGGGTTCTCTTTTGACGATTTCATTTTTTAGGTTTGTTTGCATTAACCTGATTACTTCGTCATTAGATAAATCATGTCCCAGTAACCAACCAAGTTTTACATAAGCGACTTCGGGCAGCATACCATCAGCTGGTACAACTCCAATTTTCTTTAATATGCGACCACGTTCATAGACATTAAGATTCACTGGCCCCCATAAGCATTGAGTAGTCATGAAGAATAGCGTCTCTTCTTGAATACCTCTTTGAATAGTAGAGAGAAGCTTATGAGGTACATGACCAAGTCCAGTTCCCACTAATACAATTCCCCGATACTTTTTATCAATTAAGAGATCTAAAATCTCAGGATTCATCCCGGGAAATATGTAAACCAAGGCTACTTTTTCTTCAAAAACAGCATCAGCGTAAGAATCTTCGTTTGAATATTTTCCACGTGGCTGATAATCATCTCTAAGATATTTTATTTCCCCATTAAAAATGAGCGCTACGGGCACATCTCCAATGGTTCTGAACGCATCTCTTCGGCTACTATGCATTTTTCTTACACGTACTCCTCGATGAACTAGAGCAGAATTATCATCTAAATTAGCATGCATGCAAACGAGAACCTCAGCTGCCTTTCCTCTAGAAGCAAATAGAACAGAATTTATCATATTTGTAGCCGCATCTGAAGCTGGACGATCACTACTTCTTTGTGCCCCCGTAAATACTACAGGTACGGAAAGATTATTTATCATAAATGTTAAAGCGGCTGCAGAATACTGCATAGTATCTGTGCCATGAGTTATTACGACGCCATCATAACCCGCGCGTATTTCTTTTACAACCCGCTTAGCCATGGTTATCCAGTGCTTAGGCTCCATATCTTCGCTAAAAATGTTAAAAAGCATTACTGGCGTGATATTAGCAAGTGCAAAGATTTCTGGAATAGAATTAGCTAATTCCGAGACCGAAAAAGCCGGCTTCACCGCACCTGTTGTGTACTCTATGCGAGAAGCTATAGTGCCACCAGCCCCAATCACTATGACGTTGGGTAATGAGGGATTAGGCTGTATCGTTTTTTCAGGAATTTCGTATTTGACTAGTTCATGGCCTTTCACGTAGATTTCCTTTATTTTATCGACGGAAAAAGCGATGTTATAGCCATTCTCTAATTTTAGATAAATGAAGTTTTCAGTGTCTGCTGGTGCTGGAAGCAGAAGACCATTAAGTTCTACATTATCTTCTAGTTTCAATGTTATCCTAGACCATATACGAGCTTTTGCACGCTTCAGCACGTTGAACGCTCTTCCCTTATAACCCTCTAATTCAGGAGACACAAAGATTCACCGTTAAAAGTTCTACAGAGAATTTTTTTGAGCGGATTTACATCCACATGTATATAAATTAAGTCCCGCCTGTAGATTTAAAATAAGACTAGTATTCTGAGAAGAAAGATCCTTAAAAGAGAATTGGTGCGGGGGGCGGGATTCGAACCCGCGAAGGCCTGCGCCACCGGATCTTAAGTCTAGCCTTTGTCTGGCCTGTAAACCGGCCCCTTTGTCCGCTCGGGAACCCCCGCATGATTTGGAGCCCCGGGCGGGACTCGAACCCGCGACCTCCCCCTTTCTGACTTCCGACGTAGTTACCAGGGGGGCGCCCTAACCCCTAGGCCACCGGGGCATAGTGGGGCCGGCGGGATTCGAACCCGCGACCACCGGCGCCCCAGGCCGGCATCCTACCTGGCTAGACTACGGCCCCATATGGGGTATTCTCCACTCTATATTCTTAGGAGTCTTACGTCTTTTTTAAAAACTTGTCGATTAGTACTTGTAGGCGTTTGGAGCAATAATACTTAATATGCTATTGTGATTTTTTCCTTAAAGTATTAGCCAAATCAGTGTATTAATAATAACGATAGTGGAGATGAGTACGAGAACATCTCTGAGTAAGATGGTCTTATTAGCTCGGAGTAATGGATTGTAGATTATGTAAATGTAGCTTATTGATATTCCTAGAATATGTATTAACAGTAATCCTACTAAAAGATGTAAATTTGTCACCGAGAGTATGAAAAGTAGAGAATTTCTCTGAAGCACGTATAAAAAATACTCTTTCTCTGAGATTGAAAAAACTTTTAGGACTATATTCGATATTGTGAAAAGAACGATAGTAACTATGTAAAATTTTATCCGAAACGACTTCGCATACGACAGAATCTCAAAATTAATGGCTATATCTGTGAGTATATGGTCAAACATTTTTTCTAGTATTTGCAAAACTCGGGTTGGCGTTCTTCTGTACAATAAGATTAAGAGGAGATACGATTGCAACAAAATTTTGGAAAGAAGTTTCTTCTGGAGTTGCATGAAAATTTGTGAAAGAAAAGCGTTTTCGGACTTGTATAATAGTGGATGATAACCTTCATTAAAATGAATGCCTAAGCATCTTAGAATGGGTTTACCTTCTTTTAAACATGCAATTACTGACAGAAGTTTATGGAGATAATAATAATCGCTAGTTTTTTCGAAAATAGAAATACTCCTCCTCCATCCATTAATATTCCTCAATTAACAACCCTCTAATCATATCATATTGCATTCTAGAATAAAAAGATGTGAAAGAGAAATGACAAAACAGGATACCAAGTAACTCGCATAGAAATCCAAATAGTAGGTAGTTGTAATTAATGAGAACGCTTATTAAAAAAAGAGAGAGTGGAGCAAACACTACTAGGAAAAAGACAATTCTTTCTCTTTCATTAAAAAAGCTTAACATCTCTTTTTTCAGTAGAATACTTGTGTAAACAATTTCGCTAGTTATCTGAACAATCTTATCTGAAAAGTTGGATGAATTTGAGAGGCTTGAAATTAGCATATTCAGAAATTGGGGCGATAAAGAATTCTTAATAACCTCAAATGAATTGATTAGCTCAGTATAGCTAGAACATAAATATATAGGCTTTGTAAGCTTCATTTGCTTAAGTAGAGTGCGTGGGGTATGAGAAAAAGTTTCAGAGTTCAAATTAGATATTACTAGAAGGTATAGAGGAAATGAATCAAGAACTCGAAAACTGATTTCTACATTTTTAACAATTTTATACAATCTAAACATCAGAAGATATGTTATAAGACTCATTATAGTTATGAGAATTAAAAATAATAGCACTTGTTTTGATGGAGTCATTTCTAGAACCTGAAATATTGTCATAAATTCACAAGTATGGGCGCTAGAGCTAATGTGACTAAGACTATACCTCGAACGATAGTTTTCTTTCCACTTAATTCGTTATAACCAGTAGCCCATTCAATAGCGCCCCAGAGTATCATAATGCCGCCAATAAACATCGTAGCATAAACCAAATAGTTGAATATTATTTTAAGCCATGACAGCATTTTTTCAAGTAAAGCTGGCCAAGATTTTAAATAAGTTCCAAGATCGGGGATGTTTGTTTCATTAAAGCCATAGGCCATAATTGTTTGAGAAAATTGTTCAGAAAATTTCTGATATTGATCTTCCATGAATTTTCTTATACTAGATACCAGCATTAAAATACCTGTAAAAATAACTATTGCTAGGCCAATTAATAATGCTTCCTCAGTTATTGGGGAACCCCTTCTATCGTGCAATATTTTTCTCAGCGTTTCGAAAACCTTCCTCATCTCTAACACTTTATTCTAAAATTTCCTTAGCACGAAGCACAAAACTTAATTAGATTACCTGAATAGTCTCTCTAACCAATATTTCTTCGGAGTCAGATATAAGGCAGCAAAAATAGAAATCGATGAGGATCATTGCTCCTAAGGTTGTTAGATAATAATAAATATAAATTTGGTAATTTAGTACAGTAATTAGTAGTTAGAGGACTATTTCTGGTTGATAGTTGGTAAAACTGAGATGCCTTTCTGACAAATAATACAGTGTGGTTAAGACCATCAGATAGATCCGGTACTTAGAGAATGTACAAGTGGAGGAAGCATTAGTTGTAAGTGATAATTATCTCCAAAATGGTAAGAATATAAAACTATGAGTATCAGCGTGAGAAAGAAAATTTAAAAAGAGTCTGATAAAAGGAGATTATACTATGAAGAATGGGGAAAAAAATCATAAATTAGCGATCCGAGCAGAAAATAAAGCCTAAAACCTTAACTCACAAAAACGGGGCGTAGCTCAGTTGCGGAGAGAGCGCCCGGCTGTAGAAGCGGCTCCATAGGAGCCGCGGGGGATCCAGCGGGCGCTCATACAGAAACCGGGAGGTCGCGGGTTCGACTCCCGCCGCCCCGACCATCTACAATCCCTACTTAAAATTCACACATAGAAGTTATACAAATATGAAGATAGAACGCTACGGGTGGCATTCTAAGCTTTTGCTCCTAATACGTAGTCCTCCACGATTATTGATCACATCTATGTTCCCAGATAAGAGGACAATCCCTACTTGAGATCCCCTTAGCCGCATTTTTAATGGTAGAGACGGGAGGTATTTGCTAGAGTAGTAAAAAGGTGCTAATATTGTCGAAAGGAGCGAATGATGTAACGATATTAGGCTGGAAAGAGAAGCTTTTTAAGAAGATTCTTGAAAAATTGCCAGAGGAGAGCATGGTTACGAAAATAGTATTCGAGGGTCCTAAGATAGTTATTTACTCGAAAAATCCGCAATTACTTTTGCTAAAACAGGATTTGATAAGGGAAATTGCCAAAACCTATCATAAAAGAATCTCAATAAGATCCGACCCTTCTGTGAGGCTTCCTAAGAAAGAGGCTGAAAAACTAATACTAGAAATAGCGGGAGATCGTGCGAGAATAAAGAATATCCACTTTGATGATGTAACTGGACAAGTATACATAGAAGCAGAAAAACCGGGTGTAGTTATCGGGCCTAAGGGCATCACACGCAAGCGTATAACTTTAGAAACCAGGTGGGCACCCGTAATCGTTAGAGCTCCTCCATTGGACTCTAACATCGTAAGATACGCAAGGAAGTTGGAGGAGATAACATCTGCGCAAAGACGAGCGTTCTTAGAAGAAATTGGCGAGCGAATTCATAGACCCTATATACTAAAAAACAATAGGGTTCGTGTTACAGTACTAGGAGGCGGTAGGGAAGTTGGCGGAAATGCCATTCTTATCCAGACTAGGGAAAGTTCAATATTAGTTGATGCAGGTATTAGAGTGGGGGCTTCAGAGCCGGGAGAAATATTTCCTCGTTTTAACATACCCGAATTCTCCATAGAAGAATTAGATGCCGTAATAATCACTCATGCTCATCTAGATCATTCAGGAATGGTTCCTTATTTATTTAAATATGGATATAGGGGGCCCGTTTATTGCACAGAACCAACGAAGTATTTAATGGCTCTTCTGCAAAGAGATTACATCGAATTAGCTAGAAAAGAAGGGAGGTTATCCCCCTACTCCTATAATGATATTGACAAAGAATTAATTCATACTATTACGCTTAATTATGAAGAAGTTAATGATATAACTCCCGATATACGACTGACACTGTATAATGCTGGACATATATTAGGCAGTTCAATCGTGCATATTCATGTTGCGGAAGGCTTGTATAATATCGTTATCGCTTCAGACATTAAGTATAGTGATACTAGATTATTAGATCGTGCAGTGACTAGCTTTCCGAGGGTAGAAACGCTTATTATTGAAGCAACCTATGGAAGCCCACGAGATAAGTTCCCTCCACGAGAAGTTGCTGAGAGTGAGCTTATTAACATTATCAAGAGAGTGATAGAGAGGAGAGGTAAAGTATTAATACCAGTGCTTGCGGTTGGTAGGGCTCAAGAGATTATGCTCATTCTTTATCATTACATGGTGAAGAAGAAAATACTTCCAGAAACGCCAGTGTACTTAAGTGGTATGATTAAAGAGGCCGTGGCTATTCATACAGCAAATCCAGAATATTTATCGAGAAGACTAAGAGATAGAATTTTGCGAAAAAATGAGAATCCATTCTTGGCAGAGTTTTTTGTAACAGTAAAAGATCCCGCAGATATCGCAGAGATAAGCGAGAGTTCGAGACCGGCAATTATATTAGCAACAAATGGAATGTTACAAGGTGGACCGGTGTTAGAATTTCTTAAATACCTTGCAGAGGATGAAAGAAACGCCTTAATTTTTGTTTCATATCAAGCACCAGGAACACCGGGATGGAATATTTTGAGAGGTGCGAGAGAACTTATGTTTTATGACGGGGGTAGTATAAGAAAAATGACACTAAAGATGGAAGTTCATCAAATTAGAGGATTTTCTGGGCACTCACCATTCCCAGAACTGTTAAAATTCGTACAAGCAATGAAACCAATACCTCAAAAAGTATTAGTTATTCATGGCGAAGATAAAAAATGTAGCAAATTCGCGGAAGTTTGTAGGAATACATTTAAGGTAGATGCAATAGCACCGCATAATATGGAAACTATCCGATTGCTCTAAAAATAATTCTCTACTTAGGTAAAAAGCTAATGCTATTCTTCAGTATGACTTACTGAGAGAAAAAATTTTAAGCTTAACACTATCTCTCGAAAGATATATAGTTATGGGATGAGTGGAATGTTGCTTATCTGACCGAGAGAATTGCGAAAATGGTGGGGGTAGCTCAGCTGGTAGAGCGCGGGACTGTGGATCCCGAGGTCGCGGGTTCGAATCCCGCCCCCCACCCCACAATTATTACGTACTCATAAGCTACTACGCACACGACTCTAATTCAGAAAAAAACTAAATGCCGCGGTAGCTCAGCTGGTAGAGCGCGGGACTTGTAATAATCGCTATACAAGAGATCCCGAGGTCGCGGGTTCGAATCCCGCCCGCGGCTCCATTAAAACAATCTTCTTCCTATTATCGCTATCTTTAAATACAAAAAAACTCTACGCAGTCGGTAACCGCTTTATAATCTTAATTCTATAGAGATGTCTGGTAAATCCAAGCTTATCACAGAAAGCCATTGGGAGCACGTAATCATTAATGTGCTTACTTTTTAATATTTCTGAGATATGCATTTTTTCTTCGAGGGATGTGAGAATTACCAAATATTCAGTTTGAATGTTTACTCCTTTTACAATATCGGCTGGAGTTATGGCATTCTCTAGAAGTGATATAAGGTAATCATTAGCGGGTATTATTGTTATATCGGCGTTTAATATATGGTCAGGTCGTGTTAATTTTTCTAGTGGCATCTCTAAAAATATCATACGAAGACGTTGTCCATGGTCTAAAATCGCTAAACCAGAATGATAATTTCCAATGAATTCTTCGGGGAAAATAATATCTATATCTGCAGATAGTGAGAATGGTTCATTAGAGGGAAGAAGTACAATATTTTCTCGAAATTCAGTTATGTTTTCGGATGCAGTGGTACTATGATTCGCGCATTTATTTAACACCAATACAGCATATGAAATTTCCGACCAATCAAATAATAAAGACAGAGGTGGACACTTAGTAAAAATCACTGCAGCATTAGATAATTGTAAAGAAATTTCCTCTGCACATGTATGCTTTAATAGCTTTTTTGGAGATTCGGGATTAACTATTCCCAAGAGATTGTTCTCATCAAAAAATGCGAACGAATGGGTATTTAGTGCTACAAGCACAAAGTATTTACCCAATAGAAAACCACCGCAGGATAAGTCATGATATGTAAGTTTGAACCTTTGATAAATTGATACAAGAATTGAGAGGTATTAATTTCTTAAGTTAGTTATCAGGGTTGCCTTACCGCTCCTAGGCAACATCTAAATTTAAATTATTTTTGTTTAGTGGAGAAAACGCGGAAAGTATTATCCAGTCTCTGACCAAACATTCAACAGATTCGAAAATACATCAAAAATACCTTCTCCGGTCACAGCACTTACGGGAATTACGTCTTTTGCTATTATTTCTTGTACTTTATCAATTACTGCTAAAAGAGGAGAAAGATCTCTTTTTATTTGGAATATTTCCTTAAAAACAATCAATTTGGAAGGCTCCTCGATTACTTTCAATAACTTTTCCAACACTCCCTCCTCAAGCAAATCTATTTTTGATAAGGCTGTAAGCATTGGCAGCTCAAATCTCCAATATACGCTTTCAACTAATAAAAGAGCACTCAATAAAGCACTAGGAGAATACACGCATAGAAATGGATCTAAAAGATAAACAATCGCGCATCGTGTGTCTGGCATTTTAAACAAATTTTCTATGATAACTGGCCCTGAAGGCCTATAAGCAAATATCTCCATTTGACCGGGAGTATCTACCAATAAATACTCGGGTTTTATTTCGAGAATTTTTTGTTGTAAATCGAAAATATAATTAGCCAGTAAATCCATCGATGCTATTAATGCTCCATTTGGTCCTAGACGATATTCATTCATGACTTCTTCTGCTCTTACAAACTCGCGAACATCTATATCTGGAGTATACGGTAGATTTTCTGTTAAAACTCCTGGATCTAAATTCATGATAGCATAATCTAATCCTTTGTCATCTAAGTAGTCAGCTAGTGATCTAGTAAGCATAGTCTTGCCACTACCCGCAGTACCTAAAATAATGGCGACATACATTTTAGCCTCACCTACTTATGCTCTCGCTGATTTTTTTTTAAAAATCAAAATTGTTTAGCAAAAAAGAATGTAGCGAGTTGATCCGTGTATTTAGTAGGGTTTTTCTTTAAGCTTCAGCAAATATGCGAGAATGTTTGTGAGGGGATGAAGGATTAGGGTAACTAGTACAAGAAATAAGATGCACGGTAGAGGCAATGGATAAAATGGTAATGTTATTGCTAAAGAAAATATTAAGAAGCCTATTTGATCCATTACTGGCAAACTACCACCGGGAGGGATACTTATCCTCCTCTTTATAAATGAGCCTAATAAATCCCCGAGATGAGCACCGATGGAAAGTAATATAGCTCTTCGAACATCTTCCATTAAGGACAGACTGGTAAAAGGAGATAAGAGGATACCAGCTAATATTCCGCAGATAATTCCTGAGACGAGTCCTCGTATAGTCTTATGGTCACCAAATATTCTTTTTCCATCAATAAACCTTTTTCCTAGGTCTAATGGGGCTCCTCCACCGAAAATAACTGGAGCAGCATTAGCTACATAAGCTGGAAAGATATAGATAATGGAATCTAAAATTGCTTTGGTATCAAATAGTACCCAAATCATATTAATGTGTCCTCCGATAAGTATCTCAAATCATTTTTTCTGCATGAACTTCTCAAGGTATTTCTCAATGTCTTTTCTCTTCTTCTTTTTCTTCTTTTCCGCTTCTTCGACCTTTTTCTTTCTAAGCATCTTAATCCTTACATGTTTCAGTGCTTTTGCAATTTCTATAAGTAGAGAATGTTTACTTTTTCCAGGGATTTTGTATATAATTATCCGTCCTTTTCTCTCAATCCAATTAGCTGGGTGGCTTTTGTCCTTTTCTATTCTAATGCCACGAATTTTTAAGTATTTCAAGGCCTCATACAATTCCTCTAATTGGGGGGATTTAATCGCATGTTGGAGACTTACTTTTCTTCCCAATCGTCGAGATAGTCTAGAGTCGAAATACTCAGGATAAATTATCCACTCTTCTCTTTCAGACATCTTTAATTACCAGCCTTCGCATTCCTTAATGACATAATTTCATAATTCTGATATTTTTCTGTTTCTAAAAATCAACAATTCTAAGGATATTGGTTTTCACGAAATATTTACTCCGATATCATAATATTGTGATGTAAAAATACCATTTCGTGCTTTATTATCTCTATTAAAAATGTTCAAGTGTCTTTAAGAGGAATCTCGACGAGCGTAGAGTATATGGGACCTTGAGGTGTTAGAACGCTTTTCTTCAACCTAACATGCTTAACGATCATAGATCCTATTTTAATATTCCCAAGCTCCTCTAAGGCTCTTACAAGATCCCTATTAAATCTCTTTACCCGTGCTAGAGTAACATGAGGATGAAATTCCTTGTTATCGCCTCTTATACCTATGGATAGTAATTCATGGGAGATTTTCTTAACTAATATTTTCAAGAAATCTTTGCCAGTGCTTATTCCTACCCATATTACTCTAGGTTTAGCAATAGTAGGAAAAGCCCCTATACCTTCTAGAGAAATTTCGAAAATTTTTGCATCAGCTAGAGCTTTTTTCAAAGCATCCGTAATGACCGTGACATCACTGGGAGAGATCTCACCGAGGAATTTAAGGGTAATATGAAAATTTTCGGGTTCAACCATTTTCATAGCAGCGCCAGTTTTTTTGATGTAATCCTGAATGTTTACTAATTTACTAACTAATTCTGGAGTTTCAATATCAATGGCGATGAATGTCCGCAAATTTTTCCCTCCACACAGATCCCATACAAAGTAGCATAGTAATGGAGTCAGTTAATAAGTATTATCTGGCCCCCTTGAATGCAATAGATACAACAAACGCAATTTTACGAATTTTTCAAACATACGAAATTATGTTGAATCTGAATATTATACGAATTATCGAAAAATTTATAAGGATGACCATACTATTATTATATCGAAATCTCTTGTTCGGTGATTAAATATGGCCAAAGAAAAGCACATGCCTCTTCAACCAATTAGGAGATACATGGAGAAGGGTATTGGCTCCAAGGAGATTAGAATTTCTGCTGAGGCTGTAGAGGCTCTAAGGGATATCCTAGAGAACTTAATTGTCAGAGTCTCCAACTTAGCTAAGATGAATGCTGAAAGCGACAAGAGAAAAACTGTGAAGAAGGAAGACATTGAGAGAGCTTTCACACAATACTTTCTTAAGCCTTAAAATCTAGGAGAATATCTCAAAAACACTTTTTAACTTTTTTTAACACTTTTTCTGCCGTGAAAGCTCTACTCTGATAATTTCGCCTCGAGGACTAGTTTCTTTCCAAATTGCTCCTTGGTAAGCAAATATTTTTACATTTAGATCCTTCCAACAGCCAGGGACTAGGCCAGCCTTTACGCAAAGATTGTCGAGGAATTCTTCTACGTCCCAGTTGTACTCGATGGGGACTTGGGGCAATAAGGTACCGGAAAAAGGCCCATATTTCAGTAGTAAACCATCCCTTCCAATAACTATTTTCTCTAAATACTCCTTGGGGTCTCTTACCTCGATTTTTTGAGGAGGAGTCAAAACAGTAACTTCTACAATTATTTCATCCAGTTCCTCAGAAGAAAGAGGAGGAAATCTTGGATCCTCGACAGCTGCCGCAATAGCTACATCGATAATAGTTTCTACAAGCGGTTTTATTGGTAAAATGTATCCGATACAACCACGTAGCTCCTCTCTGCTTCCAATGATCTTGTTTATGGTAACAAAAGCACCAGCTTTTTCATAAAGTTTTGATGGAGCATCTTTGGGGGGAGCTATTCTCTTTTTATTCAACACATACTCCTCTATCGCCCTTCTGGCTAATCTAACTAGATAAACACCATCAGAATCCGTTAATTCCTCAATGGAAAGTACCATAATTATTCCTCCGTTAAAATGCTTCCATACACTTAACTCTTATAGACATCTTTAAACTAAAAGCTTAACATTATCTCCCAGCAGTTCCTATAAGACCACAGTTGAGGAATGGAGAATAGGTATTTTAGATTAGAAGCTCTTCTAGAGCTGATAATACTTTACATACCACATAACTTGTGGTAAGTGATCTATCAGATATCGCTATTAACTCATCAAGATTCCTCACTACTTCTTGTGAGAAGAATCCGCGAGGAAAAGCGCCAATGATCAATACTAGTGGAGATGGATTCTTAATCCTTTCAATTAGGAATTTTTTCAAATCCTTTACTTTTTTTCCGCGTCGAGAAAAACCAATGATGTTTCCTCGAAATTTCTCAAGAAAAGAAGTTAGAGATGTTCTGGTAAGCGAAAATAAGGGGCGGCCTTCTGGTGGGACGCGGCCTTCTTTAAATAATTGCTCCATTAAACCTATAAAGCGTAGATAATTTCTAGGTGGTTTAACAGAAGGATCAACAGCAATTAAGTCTCCCCTAACTGTGTGAACGTACACTCTGAGAAACCCACGATAGTTCAACTCACTATCTTGAGCTAATAGGATGACTCGATGGACGATGTCTGGGCGCCCCCTTTTCTCCTTATCTGTTAGGGATGAGTTAACTATTGCTGGGCCATGATAAAACTGATCCAGAATTAGTTCTTTTGGTGATTTTTTTTGACGTTTAGCGTGCTTTTTTATGAGAGGATCAGACCATAGTTCGGGAGGAATTGGTTCAAGGGAGGCATCAGCGAGTATAAGGTAGATCTTTGTTTTATAGTTCATGATAACCCCACGATTATTTACGTTATTTACCAGCGTAAGCATATAGCAAATATTTTCGAAACGAATTTAGCGGTGCTTAGTTAGCTAATTTTTTACTCATATATGGTCCTTCGAGTTCATAACCAAATTTTCTATAATATTCACGTACGCCTATTCCCGATATTATTACTACTTTCTTCGCATCATAATCTTCTTGTGCTATTTTCTCAGCCATTCTCAATAATTTGGCACCATACCCTCTATGCTGCCAACCATCTTTCGGCTTTTCTCCAATGGGAATTAAAGAGCCGTAAACGTGAAGTTCTCTAACAATCATTGTTTTATCATCTATTTCTGGACGGTGAGCATTAGTTGAGGGTTTTCTGAGACGTAGAAAACCAATTATGATATCGTTTTTTACATCTTCGTATGATAAGAAAAGTTCCTCACCAAGAGACGCTGGGTATTTTCTTATTACTAACCTTATGCGGTCCGGATCTACTTTCACACCTTCTTTATGTTCCCTCAAGCCTACTTCTCTACATCTTATACATCTACATCTCCAGCCTCGGAATCGCATGTAATCTTGAACAATGTTTCTCAAGTTTCCTTTTTTATATCCGGCTAAAACTATTTTAACGGGTATATCGCGCTGAACACGTTGTATACGCACCCAAGGTGGTATCATTTTTTTGATCTCTGCTATTACCTTAATTAGTTCATCCTCAGGATATGGTTTGTAATCACCGCGCTTCCACATATCATATAGTTTTGTCCCCTCTATTACAGCGGTAGGATATATTTTAAGCATATCTGGTCTGAAATCAGGCTCTTCAAAAAGTCTTCTAAATGATCGCAGGTCAGTTTCAGGGTCGGATGATGGGAGGTTAAGCATCATATGAGCTACGATTTTAAATCCAGCATCTTTAGCTATTCTAAAAGCTTTTCTAACAGTTTCTAAATCGTGCCCTCTCTCGATAATTCTTAGAACTGATTCATCAAGAGTCTGGACACCAATTTCTACACGAGTAGCTCCATAAAAAAGCATTTCATCAACATGCTCCTCCATACAATAATCAGGCCTAGTCTCTATTGTTAAACCGACAATCCTGTATTTCGAAGTCTCCAACATCTTCTTAAGCTCCTCTAAGGAAGCTCCCGGATATCTAGCGCCTAAAACACCTTCATAGATCCCCCTTATGAACCATTCCTTATACTCCTTCGGAGCAGCTAAGAACGTTCCACCCATAATAATAATCTCCAGTTTTTCGGGATTATGACCAATAATCTCTAGTTGCCTAATACGCCCCCGCACTTGAAGATAGGGATCAAAACCGTATTGAAACGCGCGTCTAGCGGCGGGCTCTATACCAGTATACGATTTCGGTGAAGGCTGTCGAGCCTCAACTCCTCCTGGACAATATATGCACTTACCGGGACAAGGAAGAGGCTTTGTCATCACAGCAATAACAGCGACTCCCGAAAGGGTTCTTACCGGTTTTAACTTAAGTATATTCTTAAACCTCTCTCTGATGTTTTCTGGCAAATTTTGGAGAATTTCATAATCTCTAGGAATACGAGGCAAACGATATTTCCTACTTAAAGAAATTTTCAACATCTGAATCTTCTTCTTATCCAAAGTAGGAGACTTCTCCAAGCTAGTTATTAACTCCTGTATAAACCTTGTGAAAATTTCTCTCTGTCCCTTGTCACCTACTAAGACGCCCCTGAAGTCATGAGGTTCCACAGCTATTCCCCAGAGAGTATCCCTGAATCTAAGATTTGAAAAGATGTACACACTATTTAACACGCACTATCTAACCTAACCTGAGTATGTAGAGTTTTACTTTAGGACTTTCGAATAAATAAAGGGAAGGAATGGTAAAACAATGTTAGTAAGATTTATAAGTACTCAGTATCACCAAACATACCATACGGATAAGATAAAAAACAGAAGAAAAATTTATAAAATGCAACTCATCAATACCAATTTTTAGCCCCTTAATCGGGGCTAAAGGGACAAGGGGCAACCCCGGAGGTAAAGGCTGCCGGGCAAGACGGCGGGTGGTGGATGGCTCGGCTCGGGACGCCGACGAAGGGCGTGGCAAGCTGCGATAAGCCCCGGCGAGGCGCAGGCCGC
>Ga0180301_10000381_pt1 | contig 34519 bp, 27 predicted proteins | sample GuaBasSediGuay16_FD_121797 | JGI IMG/M metagenome (GOLD analysis project Ga0180301, IMG submission 121797) | Subseafloor sediment microbial communities from Guaymas Basin, Gulf of California, Mexico - Guay16, Core 4569-2, 12-15 cm | ecosystem: Environmental > Aquatic > Marine > Hydrothermal... | reverse complement strand
TTTAACACCTGTGCGTCAGGTGCCATTTCTGGTCGTTGCGGCGGAGGAGTACGATCTATTGCCTTCATTTCTTTCGCATCTTTCATTAATTCGTCCAGATCTACTCTTTTTGTTGCACCCGATCCGCTGGTTTTATTTAATTTTTTCGCTTCCTCTAGAGTAAGTCCACGTATAGGCTGCTCTAAAACTCCGGCACTCATAAGCATACGCTCTGCCTGAGCAAGTGTCTTAATGACCCTATCCCACGTCATAGACTCCACGTCTTCTGGAGTATAAGCAGGAAACGCCCTACATATAATCATAACAATCTGAGAATCCAGAGAGTCAACACTCTGGCGGGCTAAGTCCATGCTATTATTGAAGGTTTCTATGTCATCGGGTCCACTAAGAGCCAAAATCACCCCAACGACAGTAGAGACAATACCCGCCTCTAAATCTGGAATTTGCTGTATGATAACCGGATCTATTACACAACGAGTAAATACATCGTTCTCGAGAACATCTGCGGGAATATTGCCCTTTTGACCAGCCTCCATATAGGATTTACATTCCTGCCACGTTAGCAGATGGAAGGGCACTCCTGTCCCATCGGGAAAGGTAATCTTAAAAATCCTTTTTCCTTCTTTGGTGGCCTGGAGGAGGTCCATAATGCTTATATTTTATTTATAATTCTCGTACCAAAGACAATGCAAAATCAGGAGAGAAGAAATACGACCCATGCATAATAACACCGAATAAAGTCGGAATCAGGCCCGCACGAACAAGCGACAGCTGCACCGGATCAAGCTGCGGCCATAATATAGCCTTAAGAACCACGTGCTCTTGAAACTTTGCCTCGTCGTTTGCTAATCCGTCGCTACCAGCAGCCTGTATTGCCTGCCACTCTCTGCGCCGAAGCGGACGCCAGATATACATTTCTTTCATGTCCACCGGAAAAACATAAACCTTACCAAACTGCTGCTTCCATGCATTAATCTGCTGTTGTGATGGTGCTCCGGGGATTTGGGCCAGTAGAGATAGCATGTCGACCTGCTCTTCTTCTGGTGCACCCGACTCGGCGGCAGACACGGGCTCGGCTGCTTCTCCGGCACTAGGGCAGTTACACACGGGTCCATCTGGTGTCATTACAATCAGTGCCCCGCACTTTGGACATACCTCATTATTGTTCCTCATGGCATCACCATCTGCCACCAGCTGGCTCACATCAACCTTCTCGCTCATTATGTTCTCCTTTCTTTAGGGTTAATAGATGAATTATACCAGGTTTCTCGCAACAAAGCTATACGCCTCTTGGATTGGCTCTCCGTCAACACTTATCTGTTGTGTTACATCTACAATAGAAGCCCCTACAATTTTATGAATAGTGTGATTTGCTGCCTTATTAGAAATGTCACCATATAGAATCCAGATGTCAAACGGAGGATACTGGTCTGCCCTCCTATAGATTAACACGTCGTTGTCAGAATAAGCATACCTGCTTTGAGGTATATTAGGAGTCATAAATTGCTCTTCTGAGGCAAAGCCACTCTTCCAGAGTTTATCTTCAAATGTTTCTGCAATGTTTTCAAATGTTTCATCTGGTAGGGCGCTCAGATCTCTATAAAACTGATACTTGCTGGCGTCGGTCCGACGTCTTTCGTGTTTCTTTTGCAAATATCTTTCAATGTTTTCCCTTAGTACCAGATGCTGCTTTCCTTTAGCAGTGATGGGAGCCTCCTGGCGATAGTTTTGCAAAACATTAATCAGGTACCCGGACTCCTTAAAAGACAAGGCAAAATCTCCTCGGACAAATATACGACCGTCGGCGAGAGTATGATAGTATTGAGAGGCATATCCGTAAATAGGCGCCTTGCTTTGCGTAACGGTAAAACGCAAGGTGTTGATGTCGTCTACATATATATCACCGATATATATAGACATTTGTGCCCCAGAGAAGAAGTCAAACTCATAAGACGTCGCATTGAGTGAATATCCTTGTCCCGACATTGTCCATGCCTCCATAATTCTCTCTTACACAAATGGATTAAGCCGACCTATTCTTCTTTTGCGTCTTTCTGCTAGTAACCCTGTTGCAGTTTTGGCTCCATAAAGATCTTCTCCCGGCTTCAGGAGAGCCCTTTGTTCATCAAGCGGACGCAACGGATCGTAATCCCTGCAATAAAACTGCATTACCGATTCCGTAATCATGTCTTCAATGCTCATCGTTTGGCCATTGTTTACTATCTCGACCCCGTAAATCGCCATAGACGAATTATCACCCAGTTCGTTGGACGCAATAATAGTAATATCAAACGGGGGAAGTTGATCCACTGTAACGGTGCTTAGCTCTGGCCATCCGCTGTCGGTCCCGCTGACTCCCACTCCAGTATTATAATGATTTAGACTGGCACTTAGCAATTCGTGAAGGGCCTGGCGGTTCAACACGGTAAAAATCAGACTACCGGCTATTGTCCTACCGGCGCGAACATATGATTTTGGAGATACGCGCCCAAGAGTCCTTACGGGGAACTTGTCCCTATGAACCGAGATCGTGATTGTCTGCACATCACCTAATACAATTGGCCTAAGCAAATTCTTACCCTTTAGTTTCTGTAGATCTGCTTTCTTCTTTCTAAGCGACTCCAAAACACTCTTAAAGTCAGCTCTGGCACTGGCACGATAAAGTTCGTTTAATTCAGTCAGAATGCTCTTTATTGTGGCGATATCTTGAGTAATTAGATATTTACTTTGTAGACCTGTAATACGCTGCCAAAACCATTTCTGATCATCCTCTGCCTCTTTAATTAACTCATCTATTTTTACAATCTGCTCCTGCAGACTCTCTTGATCCATCGGCAGGAAGACCACGGCAGTATAGTCAGCACCACTATAGGACATGGTACTAGCATCAGCATACTTACGCAATCGGCGCCTATATTCAGCATCAACCGTCATCTTTCCTCCTTGTAAAATATCTTATTATTTTTTTTTGGCGGGATGGTTCTAAGAAACTCATAAGAGGGGATTTTTGGCCCCGACCGTAAAGTCGGGGCCGGTATAACTATTTGCAAGGGTTATAGTTTATCGAATGAAATCAGCAGCCGGCTTTACCCATTGCCACGGTACGACGCTGCGGGCGACGAAAGTCATTTGCTGTTCAGAAACAATGTCATCAATGCTTACGCCATAGCCCTCATTGAGAATCTCTACGCCAAAGATCTTCATAACGGCAAGAGCACCATGCTCGTTAGCCGCAGCCAGGGTAATGTCGAACGGAGGAATCTGATCGACATACCAAGGATGAGCAACCTCCTGGTCGTCGTTAACGAAGTTTACGATGTCGCTCTCTTGCTGTACGGCAGAGGGGTTTTCAGCAATTCCGCCACCAATTGGAGTAGAAGGAGTCCTGCCGCTACTGGCGGAAAGACTGAAGTCCAGCGATCGATCTTGTGCGCCCCTATAATCTGGTCTAAGATCGTCCGTGTCCGATTGAAAGACTAGATCTTTTAGGGTCTCTAGCATTGCATGCCTGTCGAACATGATAAAGATTAAGGTGCCAGCAATGCCGCGCTTACCCCTAGCAAAGGCTCTTGGCTCGGCCGATCCCATAGTATAAATAGGGGCCTTTTCGCGAGTGATACTGTAGCTAATACCCTGCAGTTCGCCAATAACCTTGCCGCCGAAAGTCGCCTTGATGTCTACGCCAGAGAAGGAGTTATATGACCTACTGAATTCTGATACCTGAGCCATAGTTTACCCCTCCTTAGACAGCCTGTAGCGAGATCACAAGAGTGATCTGCCGTAGCTCGAAAGCAGGCACTAGCACAAGCTGAATCGTAGCCAGGCCACTGACCCTTTCGGCCGGAGTTTGAGTGATAGATAGCTCATAGCGCTGCAGATACTTGGCAGACTGCAATCGCGCCAGGGCGGCTTCGCAAGCTGTCTGCAGGGCCGCGCGCTGAGGAGCCCCGCCTGCTTCGCCAATAAAAGCATCAGCCGCATCACGAATAGCGTCAACAACCAACTTGACGATTCTCACCGTAGTAAGGCGTCTATAGTCGCTATCCGGACGAGCAGCAGTAGGAGCATCGGCGATTACAACTCCCTTTGGCTTGGAGGCACAGAAGATATAGCGCATACCGGCTAGCTTGTCCAGATCCGAGTTGCTTAGACGGAACGGCAACTTCACAGAACTTAAAACCTTGTTGGTCGGAGCGCTCTTCGGATCGAGACTGGAAACCATGCCCGAGTAGGTAGGGGCCAGGGAAGTAATATAGCCAAGACCAGTTGTATCAAAAGCATTGTAAACAGTAGCCCACTGGCCAACAACACTAATATACTTACCGATATCGATCACGTGGCCGCCTCTATCTTGCTGCTCTACTCCATCAAGGAAGCCGCTGTCAGTAGCAATAAACCCACCATAGGCAGCATTGCTGCGGAAGCCATACTTACCTGCCATGAACTTGTTGCCAAGAAGCCCGCTTCCATCGTCAGAGCCGCTATCGATAGTAACGTTGCCGTTGCTGTCGGTAGTATAGGTGGGCTCTTCGCCAACCCAATTGGAGATATCTTTGAGCCCGATTGAGCTAGGCGGACGCACACCTATGAATCCGACACACTCGTTGGTGTTCTGAGATACCTTATAGCAGAACTGTGCCAACTGATAGGCAAAGTTTACCTCGTGGAAAGCGGTGTTTGTTAGGTCGACGCCCGATGGGGTTGAGGCTGCATACCCAACAGGATAAACATCCGGACTACCGCTTGACTTGGTTTTTCTCCACCAAAACATCCATTCGCCCTCATATCTCTCAGCATAGAAATACAAGAGAATGTCGTCGTCAGACTGTGCGACCGGATAGGTGGTGCCGGGGCTACCAGAGAAAGTATCCCCATCTGCAACGTTTTTGTCATCCAGGTATACATCCATCGGGACAACATGGTCGAAATCCTGATTCTCGAGTAGCTTATAAGCCCTGAAAAGATTCTCGTACATTTTCATTCTACTAGGGCTTGTGCCGTCAGTGCCAGCGGTCAAAGTAACGCCATTGTCGGGCAGGGTGAAACTTAGCTGGCTTACCTCAAGCAGGGTCTTGAAATCATACTGATCCCCAATATCAGAACCCTCACCGTCGGTAGGCGCACCAGAAACAAATACTTCACCTAGGTCTATAGTAGGACTAGGCTGATCAAACGAACGATCATAGACTACTGCATCGGTATCGACGTTCTTAACAACAAGACGCTGTGCTCCGTCGGTGTTATCCCAATACATGGAATAATCACTAGCCGCACTGTCGTCTTTCACAGAAGTAGTAATGGTAACTCCGCCGGCCGCAGTATCTACACCAACACCTTCCAGTACTGCTGCGGTAGCTCCGATACGGAACAAGATTACCTGTTCCCCTCCTGCTGTCTTTACCTCGTACATCCCGCGAGTTAAAGTACCGCCAGAACCAAATAAAACAGCAGCCTCCTGAGTCCTTCCTACAACCCAAGGTGTTTCTGCCGGCCCCTTGTCGGCCGTGCCGAGAACCAGGATTTTTGGAGCAGTACTAGCCTCTAGAATAGCTAGCCCGCCATCCTGTTTTTCATGAAACACACCTGGGAGATTATTGAAACTCATTTAGCTCATTCCTCCTTATTGCTCGGTTGTAGAAGTTTGTCCAAGCCCGTATTCAACAACGATGCGTCGAATAGTTGGCTCAAGTACATGTGACACACGCTGTGTCTTTACCCAGTAACGCAGGGGTCTCCCAACCAGTTTGTTGTCTGTTCCGTCCAATACCAGGGTAATATCCTCGTCTTGGCTAAGGAAATAGAAGTCTTCTATTCCCTCATATCTAATGTACCATGTCCAGTTTCTTAGTGTATCTTCTAGCCATCTTGCTCGTCTATTCGCCTGTTTATTGGTTTTCGCCCAGCAAACAAGCAGTATTTCGTTTTCAAAACGCTGGCCAAGAGTAATAACTTTATACCCTGGTCTTGTCGGATCGTCTTCAATTCCGCGTACATGCGGCTTTACTTCTCTTACCCGTTGGTTGAAATGTTGACCAGCCGAAAAAGAAAACGGGACACGTCTTACCATCGAAAAGCTTATAATCTCCGTCCTAATGTCGTCTGGTCCAAAGTCCTCTAAAAACTTTACCCGGTTTTCAAGTGGTACTTGTTCAGAGTTTTGCTGTTCGGTAATAACTCTGCCTACGAGCTCAACGAAGCCGTCTATATCCTTGGCTGGTTTTGGCTGACGCATTCTTCGTTGAGGGCCGTTAGCCTGAAGTCCCTCTGTGAAATTACCCAAAATACTCTTTACAACTATCTCTTGAGTCTCGGTTAGTTCTTCTGGCAATAAATCGGTGCGAACCGTCATGTGTCTAGGCCCTCCTCTATTGCCATGTTGACTTTACAAAATCCAACGTAGCCGCACAACGCCAATATTCGACACGTCCGTTGTCAGATCTGAAAGCTTCCGGGGTAGCGATTGTATAAATCGCCTCTCTAACGATGGGCGTAACAACCCGCCCGCTAGTGTCTAGGCTAACTTCTATAATGCGATCCTGCCTAGTAGGACTTATAAAATACTCACAATAGAAAAACACAAACGGAATATTAGATACTCCAGGTTCGTGTGGCTGGTTTTTTCTTACCATTCCTTCGTGCGTAGAAACGAGCATCTTGTATACCGTAATCCATTCTTCGTCAAAAAGACTTCCTTCGCCCCAGCAATATGGGCAAAAAGTATCCTTGTCCGGTTCACCCGTTAGCTCGTCTACGCATGGGCATCTAACAAGATTGCCGTCAGAATCTCTTCTCATGCGACGTAAAATCGCTGGGCGCCCTTTGGCTACTTCCGTAGGACTGCCATACAAAAACTCATAAAACTCCTGTCTTAAGTCTATCTCTCCACCGCTACCACTAATCGGCCAAATTCTTCCCGTGTCGCTTTCAAGCCCCACGGAGGTCGTTCGCGAAGGGTAGAGATCAACAGACATTATTTATACTCCTTATTAAAACGGCTTTCCCACCTGGTTCGCGAAAAATCCCTCTTCCATCGTCTATTGCCAACTTTCCTACTAGAGGTATTGGCTGCAGGGTACGAATTCGCATCATATGTGGAAATCGGTTGCCAATCCCTGCCAAATGAGGGTCTGTCTGGATCCAGGTTTCCTTTTATAACCATAGAGGGTCTCTGGCTGGTACCTGGCGCAATTTCGCCAGCAGAAGTAAGCGCAGCTTCCCACTTGATTCTACAGGAAATTGCCCTGTTTAACAGGTCTCCAATCTGCCCTTCTGAGCCGTAGTTTACTTGTAGATCTGCGAGACGCTTTGCTCTGCCACCGGTACCGGCCCCGCTGCCTTGGATTGAATTCAATAATATTAACTCAGCCACGCAAGTAACGTATTGTCTGCGGGCAAACTTGAAGTAATTCTGAGTACTTGCACTCAAGACAGCAACATCACCAAAGGAAAGGGCGTCTGCCTCTAAGCTAGCCTCAAAGATCGCCAGATTAATAGTATCATCTGGGATATCTCTCACTAGCGAGCCCAAGTCTAACCTAATGCGTCTTACAGAAGTATATAACGGGTCATAAGTTGTTGTAAAATAATATGTTATGTCTTCTCCCAGGGTATTGCCGTCTGTATCGGCTATGCTGGAGTCAAGCTCTATAAGTAACATATTATTGTTATAAAGCGGAGGGGTTGTGCCGACAGATCCCCCACCAACTATGACAAAACTGAAAACCCCCTCTAAATCCTGCTGATCTACAGTGCCCTCCCATTTGTCGAAACCGGCCCCTAAATCACTATCGTCAGGTACAGTAAAGACATATTTGTATTTACCGACATCTATTTTCTGGATATAGTTGCCGCTAACAGCATGGGGGCCGCTACCTTCTGACGTCAGCGTAACATCGTAAACCCAGGCATCGGCGGTTGTAGCGCCAAGACGGGGATCCTTTCCGGGCGGATAAACGGCCATCTTTAGGTCGGTTGGATCCACATAGTCTCCACCCGCATCCAGGAAATAAGCAGTCAGCTCAACGGGTTCTCCTCTTAACACGGAATTTCTAGACATTCTAATCTACCTACTCTCCCGGTATGACCTGTGGCACCTTAATGATGCCGTTATCAATAAGATTTTGCAGCCACCCCATCGTTCCAGGCGATCCATAGGAAGTAGCAATGGCATCCCAGACCGCAGAAGCAATATCATCTGGATTCATGCCCTGGCCGCTCCATTCACCAACTGCACCAAAGCTACCAGCTTGCGTATGCTCAGAACGGGGCTCGTCCCATACCGCATCTGCAATATCACCAGCGGCACCGGCACCCTCCCAGCTACCTCCTCCGTGTAGACCAGCAAGAGTTTGATCTGCAACCGTCATGCCGTTACTGTTGTCTGTCACGGTGGCAATTCCCTGAACAATGGCACTACCGCCCACACAGGAAGAATCAATCTCCACGTTACCATTAGAGATAGAAAACGAGACAAGGCAGTCTGCAGAAGCATTAATCAGCTTAAAATCACCGGTTCCTTGAGCCTGAAAGGTCCTATTATCCCCGGTCATATCTATTACGGTTGGATCGCTGATTGCGCTACAATCCTTGAGCAACAGGCTAGTGCCACTAGCGCCGAGCTTAATTGTTCCCTGTAGGCCGCAGTCAATTCCTATTCCGGAAAGCCCATCTACATTATAGAGAACACACTTATTATAGTTGCCTACACCAGAACATGTTCCCGTAAGAGTCATGAGCTCAAAATAGCAGTTTTCTATATTTTGCCCATTAAGCAGGATAATATTATTCTCAAGGTCTCCATTACCCCTAAACACCCATCTGCCAATATTACTGTTTAGCGTAACGGTTCCCCTGACCATAAAACTTCTAATACCAACAGCCTGAGCAATCACAATTGCATCATCGAGGTTATCTACAGGCCTAAAAGGGGTACCAGTTGGATAAGCACTACCACTAACACCATTGTGTGTGTCGATCCATATATACCCATCGAACGCTCCAAGTCTAACTGTTTCGCCAGAGCTACCACTGATAACGTGTGATGTTACTTGTTCGTCCCATACAGCCTGGGAAATCTGATTTGTATTTATAAGGGCGCTTGTGTCTACTATGGTGGTTCCAGTGCTATTGTCTTCAACTATCCCTAGGCCGTGTATGTCTATGTTCCCGTTCGTTACCGTGCTGTCCAGAACGACGTGACCCGCGTTCAGATCGATGGCCACGTCCTCGGGACCCGTCTTGTTGATGATCTTGATTTCTCCGTTGTAGTTTCTTAGGGCCAGCTCTTGACCGCTTCCTCCGCAGTCTATTATCGGTGGCATGTCTCCGATCGCCCCACTCCAGCAGTCTAGAAAATGAGCTTCGTTGTCGCCCCCTAACACAATGATCCCTGGTCCCAACATACATTGTTCTACCACTCCATGAATATAGTTAAGGTCTATAATACGACAGTTTTTAACTTTGGCATCTCCGTCGAGAGTGCCAGTAATAGTTGCTTCATAAAACTCACATTTTGCTACATTTGCGTCGGCATTAATAGTAATAGTTGTCTTACTCATGCTTTCGCCAACAAACGTTTTTTCGCTATAATCACCACCGTTGTCTATCGTAATATTATCGACAATATAAAAGGTGGTAAAACCACGATCGGCGGCTATCTGCATTGCGTCACTCAGGTTATTAACCGGCTCCTGTGGTGTGCCTACAGGAAAAGATGTACCAGAGTACGGACTTGTAATATCAACGGTCACGCCACCGTTGAACGAGGCAAACTGAATAGCAGATAACTCCATTAGCGTGGCACTGGAACTAGAGGTACGAATTACCTGAACATTGGGCGTCTGAATAACCGGGCTAATATCAACACCATTTTCATCAACCGCAACGAGATTGCCTCCGGTTATGGAACATTGCACATTGGGATAAATCTTATAAGTATCACCGTTAAGCCACGTGTCTCTGCTACCTCCACCAAGCTTGAAGTGTCTTAGCTCTGTCTCGGAGACAACCGTATTGACGCCTGCCATTGCCCCCGAGGTCTCGTTATAGGCAGTGCAACCTTCATAGACTCCGCTGGTAATAAACGTGCCACCGCTTGCAATCAGGCGCTGTCCGGTCGTATCGTCCTGCGTACATGTTCCTACTTCTAGCGGTGCAGACCGCGCCGTAAACATGAGCTGACAGTTTAAAAGGGTGGCGGTAATGCCAACCTGCACACCGCCACCCAGGTTTTCTTTTCCTGCAGCGTTGATCAAGGGATCAAACGAAAGGTTGTCGTCCTCCCAGTCGCGTAGAGCATTGACTATCTCCTGCACTGTAACATCTGTAGTGGGAGGCAGTATCTCTACAATACGCGGACTAAGGTAGGTATGGACGACAATCTCCATGTCGCGTTATTCTCCCTGTGATTGTAGCTGTTCTGCCTGCTTTTTCTTAGCTTCGTCTTCAGCTTTAATCTTGGCCTCTAGCTGCCTAACGATACGCTGATAAAACATCTTGGTTTCTAGCTCTTTCGCAATAACCTTTTCAAATTCAGCAATATTTTTGTCACATTGTTCAATGGCTCTCTTCATTGCCTCTAGGTCATATTGCGGATCACCGCGTCCCATTTACTCCCTCCGTTCGTTTAGATTATGTATAAATTGTATCTTCTAGTCGAATTGTAGCAATCGAGCGGTTGGTGCCCGACGTGGCGTCGTCGATGCTAAAAGGCTTGATCGGAGTAGCGTTTGCCACGTTTCTTACCACGACCCGGAAGTTAATTGGTGAAGAATAGATAATGGATGTGCTCTCGCTGGATGCAGTGGCGTACTTATCTAGCAGAGGTACATAAACATCATCTGCCGTGTCAACCGCAATAGGGACACAGTTGATTTCAATTGAGTCACCACTGGCCTGTCCGGTAATTGCAGGGCTTATTGTCAGCTGCGTATCTGAGTCAACTGTCTTTACGTAAGATACCGCGCCCTGGGTGCTATTGTACACTAGGTCTCCGCGCTTAACGGCACCGTCAAAGCCTCCGGTTGAATATACGACAGTAGTAGTGTTAGTACCGGTGGTGGAAGTAAACTGAGCAAAGTTGGCCAGAGTAAACCTGCCGTCAGAACCGCCCCCGCCATTATTTGCCCACGAGCTAAATCTAATCCTGTATTCCTTGTTATTGTCACTGGCATCCCGGAGACGCACAACGCCGCCACCGCTCTTGCCTGGAACATCCTGCGGAATAGCAGTATCAACATCCAGCGTGGCGTCACCAGCTGACTCTCCACCATATGCAGAAAACTCGGTCTTGTTAATGTCCCCGCCACTACCAGTTAGTCTAAATACAGCAACACGGTCGTCAGTGGCTGTTGACTCGTCGGTACCAGTTAAGTTGGTAACCTCGATACTGATTGCGGTCGGACGCTCTTTGGTCCCGCCCTCGATGGGGGTCAGAATAAACGAGTTCTCGTCAGAGCTGGCCCAGTCACTAAGCAATACGCCTCTGGCACCAAAGAAAGTACCACCAGCAAAGGTGCCTAGAGGGGCGGCCTTCTTCGGGGAGAAAGTCTCTGCAGCAACATCCGGAGTAAAACTACCACTGTTGTCGTTCGATGTAACCGCATACGATGTACTGAACGTCCCTCTTACGTTTCTAAGTAGAAGAACCTTATCCGTGGTATCGTGACTAATAACTATACCCGTAGCTCCAGTAGTGGCCTGCGTTACGTCGTCTCCTTCGTTTACACTACCGCCGGAAACAGTGCCGGAATATTTCAGATAAACTTCGCCACCAATGTATAGCTCTCCGGGAATACCATCGGTATCACTGGTGCCTGTCGCGCCACGACGGGTAATGTACTTGGCCCACTCGTAAACATACGTTAACGGACACTGATTGCAGTCGATGGTAACAGCGTAATACTCGTCGGTGCCATCGTCATCAATGTCTGCGGTAGCAGCGGTATAGCTGATTGTCGGAGCGGCAGTTCCACCGGCATCGGTAAACCAAGAAGTCAAGGCGGGACCCTGATCTGATGGGGCGTTTCCGTCCTTTGTAGCGCTGCCGGTTGCGTCGTTATTTGTGATTGTTTCTGCACTCGAAGAAAAGTCAGTAAGAGGATCGTCTATTAGATAGTAATGGAAGGTATATGTTGGGCTCGTACCCTCGATCTTCGTAATAATGGCCCGTGCGCCAGATGTTCCTCCCTCAATCTCGTCGCCCACAGAAAAGTCATCGGTTGACACGGCAGTAGTTGTGATGCTCTTGTAGCCAGTGGGGTTATCTAAGTCTGTTGACGTAGCGAGAGGGATAGGGTTTCTACCACCAGATGTAGTCGAGCAGGCAACCTCGTAGCTGTCGTATAGTGTAGTATATTTGCGCGCCAGAACGGTAATATAACCGCCGTCTACAACGTCAAATGACGACGTGGTGTAGTCCTTAATGGGAACGCAAATATCAATATGGCCGTCGCTCCACCAGTCCTGCGTATTGTCAATAATCGAATAAACCCTGGTTCTTTCGTCGTCGCCAATTGCACCCTGGTATAGGTAAATGTGAGTATCTGTCTCAATTGTACCTAGAGAGTATAGGTTGGCCCAAATCATTTCACCCGTGTTGGAACCAGCCTGCGCCTGCGTGGCGGTATGACTATTACATGTAATTGTCTGGCTGTCGGTAGTAAAGTTATCGCTTGCAGCAGAACTATCTGGTCTAATTACCAAATAATCATTGGTAGCCCCGGTGCTAATAACCTCAAGCAGCGTTCCTGCACCAGTGGTGGCACCACTAATGTCGTTACCTACGTCCCCCTGCACAATAGTGCTGCCGGAGTGTGTAACAGGAACAACAATAATACCAATAGAAGATCCATCACTGTGGGTCCATCCACTTGTTTGCAGGGCGCCGCCGGTAAGATGCTCCATAGTACGGAAGGAAATATACCACGGATTGTTGTCGCCTGCGTCAATTGCGCCGATGGTGTATTCCACGGGAGTCTGAGCACTCATGGGAACACCATCGTCCATCTGTAGCGATTCGTCGAACAGATCCATTAGTGCACTATATAATTCGTTCATGGTATGTGTTCCAGATGCAGAGCCGCTCCACTCTATTCGCTTCTGGCGGTTGTCGTCAAGATAATAAACCGTAAAATCACCGCCGAGAATAGTATCAGACATTCTTGCATTCCTCCTTCTGTTTTGTTACGATGATACGATTGAATCCTGTTCCATTCTTATAACAACGTTCAAACCGGCAGTAGTAATAGTGCCCGTTGCGCTTGTGCTTCTATATCTTGTTGTGCCGGTGCTAGACTTTCTTACCCTAATATAGACATCGGTGTCAGAGGTATAATTATATGTTGTACTGGCAACACCGTTAACATCTGTGTCTTTATTCATTAACTCTGTGTCATCGGAAACTTTATATATGGCTGTCTGCACGGTAGAGATCGGATCGTCATTAGAATCTTTAACCGTAACTTTTAGCACGACAGCATTATTGATCGTTACAGAGCCGGTTCCAGATTTCTCATATGTTGACGGATTTGAGCCGTTTGTGGCATTAATAGTTAGATCTCCAGAGCTGGCGGTAAAGTTGATGTCGTAATCGTTACCAGAAAACGTTAGATTATCATAGGTAACCGTAGCTGCTGCCGGGTGCTCAATTGCATGCGGATCGTTTGTCGCATCTGTGTTGGCCTGGAAGACGCAGTTTTTTATATCTATACTGCTGTTCCAAAGCAGCGCGCCATCCGTATCGGACGTATATCCAGAAAATGTACATCCTCTGATTATAGTCGTATTGGCTACTACCTGGGCACACTGATCAACCGTGTTTCCTATAAATTCGTGCGAGGTGTTGGACGCAAGAGTAACCCCTGTCTTAACCTTATATAATTTAGAGCCATATATTTTTACTGTATCGAAATTGCTTGCAGAAAAGTCAATCTTAACATTAGGGCCGGAGCTCTGTACCGTACACCCGTTTGAGCCTGTCGCTGAATCACCGCTGCCTACTTTACTGCCAAGAATAAAACTATTAGTGCCTGTGCTGTTACCAATAAGATCAAGCACATAATAGCTACTCGAAATACTAACTGCTGGATTTTCAAAAATAACAACAGCATCCTTGTCTTCAAAATAGCTGTCGCTTGTGCCTCCGTCTCCGAATCTAATTGCACCTTGTATGCCATATACACCAGGCTGAATTTTTCTTACTATTCCCCAGCCATTAGAAGTGCTCACGTCCTCTGTAACAATTTCTTCAAAAGTACCAGGATTAGAAGACGTTCCCCCGCCTATTAGAAGAGCGTAGCTATTGTTGGCTACATAATCTATGCTATCCCAGAAAAAGTTTGGAGAGTTACCAACCGCCTTGGTTTGCTGAATCCCACCAACACCTATTTCAGTAATGGCAGAGAAGTTTGGCGCCGAACTACCAGATCTTTGATCGTAATTGGATGGCGGATTGCCAGTGTCTATCAGAAATCTAAACCATCCCTGTCTAGAAAACACCTCTGTATCATATCCACCAATATAATATCCACGAGAGTTAGTCCCGTCTCCCAAAGCGAATCTGTATCCACCGTTTGCCAAGCTCTCCGGGTTAGCCATCTTCATCCAAACATAGATGATTTTATTGGAAAGATCGGTGCTGGTGATGGTCTTCGTGAAGTATGTTACCGAGGTACTAATCTGATCTCCCAGACACGCCGTTCCCTCTCGGTGGAATCCAGAGTAAGTATCACCCGCATTCCATCCAGTATTAGAGTCGCAGGAATCTAACTGAGTAAGGTTAGAAGTAATAGTAACAGCCATTTTTACCAGTTCTCCTGTTTACGCTTCCTGTCCTCCAGTACTATCCCGCAAGCCACACACCCAAACAAAGAAGAACGACCAGGGGTGACGATTTTTACGGAGGTTGCGTCAGGAAACCAGTTCCTTACATCATAGCCGGTGCGCCCAAAGATATAAACGGCATCTTCTGGATGCACAAATTCTTCCAGTGGGATGCTGCCGTTTTCCTCAAAAACTATTACCTGTCTCTCAGTTATCGGTATGTCTTTATGTGAATGATATAGCCTAAAACTCACACCATAGGCTGCACACGTTTGTTGATATAGGGCCCTGTCTGTTATTTTATCGAACCAAACTTTCTCACGAATGGCAGCCACATCTATCATAACACTCTCGTTATCCAAGCTGTATCGTAAGAATATTTCCGTTGACCGTTAGTGTTTTCGTAATGCTGCCTTCGGCCTCTATATCTGGATCGCCATTAACTGGCTCCGTCCATACTTTTACTGTGTCGTCATCAACTGTTGAGCTATCAAGAGATGCGCTAAATGTTACTGTTATCGTCCGTAAATCCTCGGGATCCATGTTGGTGGATCTATTGGCCGGAGAAACATCCAATACTGTCAATCCGTCGCTAGTGGTTTCGCCAGCAGAAGGACTACCACTTACTATGGTTGACGGCTGGCTAATAATAACACCAGATGGGACGGATTCAATAGATCCAGATCCAGTAGTAAAAGACCATGAATAAGTATTTTGCATGCGCTCGCCGGGCTTTACGACCACAGAAAATTCGTCGTCAACCTCAAAGTCGCCAGAGAATCTTACACTGACGCCGTCGCTCAATAGCTGGCTTCCTTCCTTTGTATAAAGCTCTCTCACGACCAAGGGGGAAGATTCCTTCCACCAGTGGAAAAGGAGACCATTTCCTGCGTCACCGGTCTCCTTTACCTTGACATAGAACCTATCTTCAATGGTGCCATTATAACCGCCCGCAAAGCTTACATTACCGTCTCCCAGGTTAGCTCCTTTTATCGTATCAAAAACCGTCCTGGTACTGACGCCAGACGCAACTTCGTCACTATCTGTCTCGTCTCCGAAAACATACACTCGATACTGAGTGGTGGCACCTAGCGGATCGTCAGGAATAAATACAACCTTTGTGCGCCAATTGGTTCCGCCGCCGGTGTAGTCAAGGCCAGAAACAGGATTGCCATCAGCATCAACTTTTTCAAAAGTTAAGCTACCCCGCACAAAGCCATGGTACCCAGGAGAAGATAAAACATCATCATCAGCATCAGTATTTACATCATCCCATCTAACCTGATCTGGACCACTCCACCTATCATTGTCTGGTCCCTCTAGCAAGATTTGCACCGTGGTAGGATCAACCTCTTTATCAAACGTTACCCGTACAGAATCAGCGAGAACCACACCTTCTGCACCGTTGGCAGGATGTATCTCAACAATAGACGGAGCCGTCATCTCTTACCTTACTCCTCCTTTTTCTCTTCTTTTTCGTATGTCCTCTGTACTACAAGATCCGACACGGAAATTACAATCTCCTCTTCTTCTTCGTCTTTTATAAGATTTCGATAGGCACTTTCAAGATTGCGGTTGCCGTTCGTGTTGCCAAGGATTTTCTGTAACTGTTGTCTCAGGTAACCCAGAACTGTCTTTCTGTTTTTCGTCTTTTGTTCCAAATCAATGGCTGCATTTAAAACTTGTATATTTCCAATAAGAGAGACCTCGCGTCTAACAGAATGTACATTTCCGTCTAACAGTTGTCGGGCCTTTTCTTGAGTAAAAAGATCTGACTGCTTATTGGCGCCAGCGTTCTTCATGCTAATTGGTGCTACGGACACAGAAGCAGAAGGACTTTCCTTTCTGAGAGGATCTCCGTTTTCGTCCGTCTCCATTAAAACGTCTGAAGCCAAAGCTATATCTATTGCTCTCCGTGTTTTTTCGTCTAAACTTTCATAGTCAACTTCAGTTGGACCCATATCAGCAAAGGTCAACCACAAGGGACCAAATCCCCATATTCCACCCTTAGAAGCTACGCGCAATAACATATTTCCTCCGCCCACGTTATTGAAAGAGGCTCGGCCCATTAAGTAGACCGAGCCTCTTTCCGTTATGTTGAGGTTATGGTTGTTATTAAGACCCGTATCTGCTAACTCCTATTATACCACAGGAGTAGTAGCGGGGATGTTAGAGATAGTGCCGCTTACGCTCTGGGTAGCCTGAGCAGGTAGTACGATCTGGTTAGCAACTACCTTCACGTTCTTGCACACAGAAATGCCGTGACCTTCATTGAAGATCCCGATCGCATAACGCTCGCGAAGCTTGATCTTGCGAATGTCAACAGCCGGATCGTTCCATTCTTCGGTAGTGATGTCTTCGTCAACAATCAGGGCACCAAGCTCACTTGAGTCAAAGACCATGATATCGGTGAGTCTGGTGTTAGGATCGAAGCGAACAAACGGGCTCACTACGATGCGGAACGGGAACGGGAAGTAACTGGGCAGATTAGGGGCACTGTTAATGGTCTGAGGATACCCGGTTAAAGGAGTAGCCTCCTGGCTGCCAGCGTTTCCGCCAGGAACGACATTCTGACCGCCACTTACACCTAGCTTACCCTGATTGGAGGCATCCCAAGGAGCCCTACCAGCAGGATTACCAGAATGAGTAGCGAAGAATGTGCTGCCGGCACCAGCAAGAGCCATAGCGCGAAGGACAGGATCCTTTACCCACATTGCCCAGGTTAGAGGGTGAACCAGAATGGTGTCAGGAGTGAACCCCTGCACGATAACCTGGGAATATGCATCAAATAGGTCGTCCATAATCATGGATCCGTTGGCGCTACCCTCCAGATCGCGACCATGTGTGACACCACGAACCGACCTGGTCGGCTGCAGGTTATCGAAAACCACAACACCCATGGAACGGATGTAATCGAAAATCTTCTTCTCCTTGTGACGCGCCAGAGCACGACCAGCCGCACGCAGGTGCATGTTCACTACATCAAACTGACTATAGCGAATCATTTCCTCGGTGATCTTGACCGCGAGACCGCTCTTGCCGATCTTAGCGGTTACGGTTGCCCCACCCATGGAAAGCCTGCGCTCGGGGTAACCCTGACCTTCTGCGATATCAGCTGCATCTAGTGCGCCGACGGCAGGAAAGGAGATAGTCTGACCAAAGTGATACTCAATGCGCTGTAGCAAAGAGGCACCAACCAGCAAAGGCTCGGCCGCTTCCTTAACTACGTTCTGTACCACCTTAGGCAGCCACATAGAGGCGTCGGGAACGGAAATGGCATCCTCTATTGTGATTACATCGTTAGGATCGCCGGTAGGGAGCCGACCATTATTTAGCCACATGTATGCATATTCTTTTTCGTCTTTTAGCTCGAAAGGCATAGTCTGCTTCCCTCCTTACTTTAGAAGTAGAATGCGAACCACTCTGTTAGAGCCGCCGCTGTAAGTTAGACTTGTAGGAAGACCAGCGCTAGCACTGCCAGGCATCTGATCCAAAACGCCTAGCTGAGGATACGCTGTACGTACTCTGTCCAGATAGTCCTTGGGATGATCCTCGAAATCTAGAACCTGGCCGATAATCTCGCTCTGAGCGCTCATGACCTGATTCATAATAACAGCTAGCTCGGCATCACTAGGATTACCAGTGCTACTTACGCTTACGTCACTGTCGGCAAAAACCTTAGCCTTGACGAAGTTGGAGTTTTCGTCCGGACGCACGAAGTCGCCAGGCTTAAGGTCGCCAAGAGCGCAGGCATAAGTGCTAACTGAAGACGGAAGTGACTCATAGTGATAGAAGCTCAGATTGCCGCTAGCTACAGGTGCAGCGTCTCCACCAGACTCAAAGACCAGGATGACGCCTACGTCATAGTCGATGAAGTAATCGCCAGACTGAGCGATCTCAGCAATACTCTGAACCTCGCGACTAAAACCGGTCGGCAATACAATCGGAGTCTGAGCGGTGTCTTTGGCTAGACTCATGACGGGTAGGTTAAGCGCAACTACATCGTCTCCAGCACTTACGTCGCTAGAGTAACGAGCAGTGGCAGCTAGAGCAGTAGAGCTAAACCAGGCACCGTTACCACTGGGACCCCAATCGGCAATAGCACTATCGCTAATACCAGTAGCCGAGGACAGGTCAATAGCAGCATGAGAGGCCGGAACCAGAGGCATCTCTATTACATACTTGCATAGAATCGCTATGCGATGCTGCATGTTATAGTTGTGGAATTTCGTTTCAGCGGGATTAAATCCATCGCCACCGGCCCACTGTAGGTAGTTACTGGGAGCAACCCCCACGGGCGGAGAAATGAAATCTTCGGCATTCTCGCCGGCAGCAAGCAAGCCACGCCCAATCAGGGCAGCGGTCAGCTCTGCACGAGTATACCCACCGGCAGCACTAACGGCTGCTCCAGTTGTTAGATCTACTGTCTTCTGTGCAACGTCATCGGCACTATACGTGAGAACGTCACCAGAAGCTTGAGCAAAGGCCCTCTTTAGACCAGCAGGCACTACGCGGCCAGTGCGGTCAAAAGCCACAATCTTGCCGGTAGAGACTACAAACCAGTCTTCAAGGTACTTGTCAAACCTAACAACAGGAAGCCAGTCAGCGGGCATATACTCGCCATGCGGACGATGCGCCTCACTGTATTCGACGTTGGGGGTAATATTGCCTACGTGATCCCAAGTCTTGTGAGTCGCGTTGTACAAATTAAAATTGCTCATTTACACGCTTCCTCCTTTGGTTATTCAGTTTCAGGGTTGAAATCTACAGGCACCAGCCCTGCCTGCTTTAGTGTCAACAGAAATGCGTCAGCCGCCTTGAAACCGTCTGTTTTAGCAATCTTTCCATACTTCTCTCTATATCTCCTATAGAGATCGTCTTCATCCTTCTTGTCCCCTGTAGAAGAGGGATCGTTGTTGTCGCTCAGGGTGGGATCTGGAACTTTCTCGCTTGGAGTACCGGTTGTTCCATCGTTAAGCTTAACTACAATCTGCTCTAAGTCAAGAGAATCACGTAGGGATTCGGCCTTCTTAACGAGATCCTCCATGGGTAATTTAACTGTCTCCTGTACTACAGCGTCAATTTCCTTATCGGTGCTTCCGGCCAAGAAGTCTAGTCTTGCCGTAGCATCGGCCAGAGCCGCCTTTAGGGTCTTAATCTCTTCGACATGAGACTGCTGCATTTCCTCGTACTCGGCATAGATATCCTTTAGTTCTTGGCGTAGGGCGGCAAGCTTCTCGTCGGCCATACAGGGTTCGCAATCGTCTGTCGTCTTTTTGCTGTCGGCATCCTTGTTGTCGGAATCCTCCTTTTTCTGATCCTTGGTATCGTTCTTTTCCAAATCACGAAGGATTTCCTCTAGTTCTGTCTTTTCCCACTCTTCAAAAGCATCTTTCTTGCCGTTAAACGGACACCCAAGAGCCTTTGCCTTGCGTCTAATACAAGCGATTACGCTCGCAGACTCGCCGTATTTCTTGGCATAAGCCATTGCTACACGAGCGTGACTACAGTCGGGAACAGGATACTTTCGTTCACTCGGCTTACAGAAGACACTCTTGGCCATCTTTTTGCGCTGGCCCGCCGAAAGCTTTTTATCCTCAAAGTCTTCGTCAAATAACGCAAGATCATAGCCAAACTTAATCATGTCTTCATAATGCTTGTCGGCCTCATCTGGCTCTTGATCTTGATTGTCTGTATCCTTAGAGTCGTCTTCCTTTTTGTCGTCGTCTTTTGAGTCCTTGGCATTATCTTCTTCCTTCTTAAGATCGGCCAATAGACCATTAGCTTTCTTAACAAGCTCTTCGTCTTCCTTGTCGCCAAACTCCTTAAGGAAATCTTCTAGAGCCTTAATTTTGTCCTTCTTGTCGGCGTCCTTAGTGTCAATCGCCTCCTGGACCTTATTCCAGGCATCTTGAATCTTGTTCATACTTGTGCCTCCTACGCTTTCCATGAAATAGAAATTTGTATTTACATAACAAGTACGTGTTGATTCCTCAACAACAATTGAGTCGTCTCCAAAACGAGCAGAGTTATGAATGCTCACAACCCGTGCAAGCGTGTCTGCGGGAACATTTACGAAAGATATTTCATCGTAAACGAGACTACCAGCAATAATAAAGGCGAGCTTGTCGTCATATGTTTTACCGGGCCTGTGTTCACAGGGGCCCTCTTCCACGAAGTCCTGCTTGCAGATTGAGCAAATAGCTTTATCTGTAGAGGCGCCAATACTTACAGTAAGGTATCGCTTGTCAAGAATTTTCTTAATGGCCTCTTCGTCAGAAATATCTACTGTAGCAAGAATATATCCCAGGCCAGGGTATGACGGATCGCGAAATATGTCTGAATCTGAGACTTTATCGACAAGCGATAATGATTTTACAAAAGGAGTATTTGGATTACACAGATCTCTAAAAACACTTCCAAATTGCTCGTCGCGAACAAACGCCCCAGACGTATCAATGTATTTGGCATCTACGATGCGCCCAACGGGATCGTCGTGCGAACTATGATGAACCAACATGGGCTTACCATAGTTCTGTAAGAGGGTATGAGCCCCATCTTTCATTTTTTGTGGTAAATAAAACCCGTAGTTACGAGTCAGTCTGCCAGCATGAGTGGCCGCAATCTCAACTCTCAAAACACGCTCGCCGCCAGCAGATAAAAGCTGGTCATTAACCGACTGTCTAAAATTATCAACACAGGCGGGCGTGATTGCGACAGTATCCCATAGTTTAGCAAATTTCTTCATCTTTTTCTGGTTTCACTCCCTTGGTGTTTCCCCGTTGACGCAGAATAAAAAGCTGACTCACTTATCTGCTATAGAACCGGGGGCAGTATTGTCGTCCTTTTTTCTTTACTATTCGGGCACTGGAATGATTTTACATCTGCAGAACGGATGAAACGCAGGCACGTCATCAACAGTGGTATCCCTGATAGAAATCCTACCCGCAGCCTCTCGGCACTTGTCGCAAGCGTCTGTTTCCGTTGTGACCTCTGCGATCCTGGCGCCGCGAGCCCTAAGTCCACATACAACACCATAGTTATAAGCCTTTGGCCTTTCGGTGGCGAAAATATACCTTAGGCGTGAAGCTAACACATCAAACACAGCAGCAACCTTTTCTTGCCGTACACCAACAGAATCATTTACATCATAGGTATCGCCAATTCTATCAACAAGCATCTTGACATATCTGCTTAAATACCGTTTAATGCGATTTCTAATACTAGCAAAGGCATGGGCTACTAGTATTTCTTCAGGGTTCACACCTGCGTCTCTGACCCCTCTACGAAAATCAAGACGAGCAAGCCTAAAAAGCTTCTCGGTGATAGCAGTGGACGTACTTAGGGCCAGCTGCTTAAACCACTGTAAATCAAAGCGATCTCTTTCAATGGCATCCATGGCGTGTCGATAAAGATCGTTATGTGGAACAGTGGTTAAAGCGGGGGCTACATCAAATTCGTCCAGTATATTAACTGGATCTATCGAGCTCTTACGCTTTTCTGGACCAAGCTTAGTTCCGTGTTGGTTAGATGGGGTAACAACGGCTTTGGCCGCCCTAGCTCCTCTGTTCTCTTTGGTGCTTTTGGGGCCAGGCTTCTTTCCGCCAGAACCAGAGCTGGAACCTTCTTTTTCCTTGGCCTTCCGTTCTGCCTCTGATAGGTCAGACGGCATTATGGACGTTTGACTGCTTCTTGCAGCCGCCTTTGCTTCGGGACTCCACGGTTCGTCAATAGACTGCATTAGCGTCTTGGGCTCTTCTATGCGCTTCCAGAAGGTGTCTTCCCATTCTTTGTCGGTAAGCGGTTCTCTTCCAAACAGCCGGCGCATCTCGCTGTGGGTAATGGCATACCCATTAAAGGAGTTAATTGCATGATTTTCCGCTTTAATCTTTGAATCAATATCAATCTCGTTAAATCTTATCTGTACGAGATTTTCTTCAGAGAGGGGGTCTGAAAATGTAGACTCCAGTAATAGCTCTTTGATAATATGCTCGTTGATTGCTTCTTCAATGATACGCTGGTAGTATTTTACGTCGTCAACCAGGTTGCGTGACATACTGTCTGCAGTAGATCTGTTAGCGGTATCGCCCTCGCCCATATCTATAGCACTAACACCAAGACCAGCAAAGATACGTTGCTTGAAATGCTTTAGATACCCCTCTGCGCGCAAAGCTCGCCCTTCTGCACCAAGAGCAGTTATCTCGTGTCGCTCTGGGGTAACAATCATACCCTCTGCTGGCATAATCTCAATCTCCTGCTTAACGACATCTACTTCTCTTGTTCCGTCTGGATATTCTCGTGCAGGAGTTTCAGGCGTTCCCACCTTATAGTGATATAAAGGAAAAAGATGCTGATATACAAGCATCTCTATGTTTTCTTCAATGCGCCGTAATGCCCTAATGTCGTCTAAAATAGGAATAAGAGACGGAGTGCCAACGGCAAAGCCTTTTTTACGTTTTGCGTAAATATGAATCACGTTTTCGGGGGAAAAATCTTTATGCTCACCGCCCGGCAGTTCCTGCCTGTATTTCAGTACTCGCCCAAACTTATTCCTTTTAATTCTTACAGTGCTAACCGGCATATGAAAATAACCGGCGACCGGCTGTAGAACACGAGAAGATCCTAAATCTTTACGAGGTCTGCCACCGCTAGCGTTAGCGTTGCGCACCTTAACCAAGAAGTTATTACTAAACCTAATAACGTCCTCTCCGATTCCGCGAAACGTAGCCTGGATGGGAATACCTGTTACCCGGGAAATCTGATTAAATCTCTTCTTAATATACTTGATTGTAGTAGGGTTTTTACCAACAAGCTCCCACCCTTCCTTAAACATCAGTCCTTCTTTAAGGGTAAAAGCACGCGAAACATACCCCTCTACATCTTCAACCCTGCCAATCTCAGCCATATCGTATTCTGGCTGCTGGAACCCATCAGTGCCAGTCCTGAGGTTAAAAGAAAGAACCGGGCTCTTAACTCGCTTAAGTTTTGCCAGGGAGACAGTTCGTATGGGAGGAGGCTGCGAAGAGACATCTCTGGTTCGTTTTAGCAGATCCGACTGAGCGTTTTGCCCTATGTCGGATGGGGAAGATGTCTTCTTTTTTCTTCCAAAAGAAATGCCAAATATTTTCATATATTATTCACCCTCTTGGAAAGCACCAAGAAAATCTTTTACCTGTTCTAATTCAGCGTCAGTTGTGGTGTAGAGGCAGTTTTTAAGAGGGACAACAACTTGACCTATCGTGCTTGGGGCCTTTTGTTCTGCTGTTGTCGGAAGGTCTTGTTTCTCTAAGGTCTTTTTATATGTTCCCACTACATTAAAAATTTTATTCAATCCTTCCGGTACTCTTGGTCGTATTTTGGCGATGCCGTTATCGGTTGTTATGGATAGATCAAACTGCGGACCAATGTAGTCCTTTAGAAAACCTTCTAATGCTTCTTCGCTTGCCCCTTCGCTTGGCCCGCAAATAACGACTCCTTGTTGAATGGCATAAATAACTGCCTGAACTAACCCTATCAACCTGGCAACATTTGCTATATGCTGACTTACATCAAACATCTGCTTGTCTTTTTCGTCCATCACCTGTAACCAATCGTCGATATTCTTTTGTAGCTTTGCAAATTCTTCATGTATTTCGTCGACAGAGTCCTGTAGGTATTTTTTAAGGGCGCGTAACGGTCCAGCTACTTCTTTCATAGTGAAAGTTCTTTCGGCCTTTTGATTGCCGCCAAACCCCCTTTTCCACGCCTGAACAACGTCTATTGACTGTAGTTGTGCGTCTATGCTATCTACCATACATTCTACAGGCGCCATTATTAGCTGTATGTATTTATCCATTAGTGTGGCAAGTGGAGTCAAAGCTGGTCCGGCAATCCTACCCAATATCGCAGAAAACGTCAACTGAATCTCTTTGAGCTTCATGCTGTATTTTGAAATCAGCCGAGACAAAACAATGATGAGCCTAAACAGATCTGGCAAACACATGAAATGTAAAAACTTTAGCAAGCTACATACGTCGGCAAATATCTCTACGCTGTGATCGCCCAACACCAAGTCAAATAGCTGAACAAGAAAATTCATCATGCGCTGATAGCTTCTGTTGACAATACTTAATACGTCACTGACCGGATTGACCGACAGCAGGGTCAAGATTCTGTCCTGACAAGGCACACAGTCTGCAACAAGCGTTTTCATGGCATCGCCAATGTTGTCGGCCTGAATCATCGTGTAAAGCGTATTGCTAATATTAACACCCTGTAAAGTTGTTAATCCTAAATCTATGTCTACGTTTGCATCTGGTTGACTTCTTGTTCCATAACTATATAAGGCATCTACCGTTGCCTTGGCTTCATCTAGTTGCTCCTGAAGGCCGGCTGCAGCATTTGCCAGACCTCCCGTGATCCAATGCATGATCCTTCCGCCGCCGGTAGCAAACGAAATATTATCGACTAGCGCTTGATCGTAAACCTTCTTACCGCCTACATTTTCTTCTTCCGCAAGCGGATCTATATAAGCGCTAACAATAATATTAACATCGTGTAGAAGATATGGATTATGTACTGTTGGCACTTGGATCCTTTCGTTTAACCACCTGTTAGCTTCTCTAGTCCAGTAATAAGACCTTTTCTGGCTGCTGCTCCGGTTTTGATTGCCGCCTTATATGCAGCCTGCAGGCTAGCTGCTGCTGCCGAGGTTGGAATATATATTAACTTGTGGGCTGGCGTCGGAGCGGTAGCAGCCCCCATCATTGTATGAAAGTCCGCTATGGTCAGAAAATCCCTCGCGATATACGGAAATAGCTTCCAGTACGCCTGCATAACGTTAGTCTCGTCGAGGGCCTCCATGTCTACTTCAAGATCCAGAAGAGGGCTCATATGTCTTCTTCCTTCCTTCCTCAGCTATCTTCGAGCGTAGCTCGAGAGCCTGTTTGAACATATCATATGTAATCGTATCAGAATCAACGCCAAAAAGCCTGCGGATTGCCTCTCTAACGGCAGGATTCTTCCTTGGATCAACTCTAACTCTCCTGTTTTTAAGTTTATCTGCTAACACCATCTGCATTTCTTCTGCCGCACCAATAAAGTCTTTTAGGTTTTGTATCGTGTCTTCCAGTTGCTGTTTTGCCGATATGGCGACTTCTTCCTGTTGCTCTGCTTGCTCAACAAATATTTGTCTTTCTTCTTGTGGTTCCGGAAGCTCCTCCTCGTATAGTCTTTCTCTATCTTCCTCTGGAAGCCTCCCAATTATACTCGGAGCGGGCGGCACACTGAAAGTATGTCCAACTAGATCGCTTGTCGTTGTTGGCTCTGGGCTGGCCGTCGGAAACTGAGGAAAAATCCCCCAGAGAAAAGTCTCTCTGGACTTAACAACCGGGAGAATGCCCCATAGAAAAGTTTCACTGGCCATACTTTTTTTGTTCCTTTCTTATGATGCAATACTAATATCTAATTCGTCGGCATATACGACTACAGTACCCTGAGTGGCTTCGTCACCACCTCCACCATTAGGATCGCTCTTTGTATATTTGTAGTTGTTTCTACAGGCCAACCAGGCGGTTATTGCGCCGTCGTACCGTGCAACATACGAAACAGAAACCTGTTCCCAGGTATCATTTACATCGGTCATTTCGGCATACTCATAGATGCCGTTTGCAAATACATATAGCTTTGGCCGCATTCCGTCTTCTTGAGAGACATTTTTGTGTAGGTATACCGATACGGTTACCGTCTGCCCCTGTTGGGCATAAGCAAGAAATGGTATGCGTAAGTTTATAAAGTTATCGGCCCTGGCTATTAGCGGAGTGATCTTCAATTTAATATTAGACTGCGATCGAGGATTAGTTGGGTGCTCAACGTTTTCCACTATGGTTGTTCCGTTTACTAGTGCCACCGAGGGCGAGGGGGTACCATTCAGTATCGGATTATGTGCCTCTAGTGAATCTATAGTGCCTGTACAGTCATACGGATACGATAATACGGAAAATGGTATAACTGGGTCTATTCCGTCCAGCGGTGTAACATATTTGGTATTATGCGAAACATACCTAAGCGTATTAAGGTCACCTAGATGCCCGACACGAAGGATATTTCTATTGTTTGCGCTCTCAACACCATACTCGCTATCAAATTCGTATACATATCCAGCGCTGTTGCTTGCTAGCTCTAACCCATTATAAAGTTTATTATATTTATTATTACGTAGAAATAACGTTAAATGGCCAGCTTTATAACAACAAATACCAGAGACACTAGAAGTAGTTACGCCTTCTATTCTAACATTTTCTATTAGTCCCCTCCAGGCATAGGGCTGATACATATATATATGTCTCGCGCCACAGTCTCTACTGACACCGTTTTTAATGTCTACGGGTATTGCTATGGCGTCTTCAATCGACCTATATACATAAAATGACGTATTGGCCACGTAGCACCTAAAACCATCAACCAAAAAACAACCACCCCTAATAATTCCTCCTTCACGTGTGGTGCCACCCGGTTTTCTGCCGTCTATCCACAGGTTATAAAACCTTACCTGCAAAGAAGGTCGTATAGGCGAAGATACCAGGGCGTAGCTAGTACTTCCTTTGCTTCCTACAAGTGTCAGATCTCTAAAACAAAGCTTCTCTGAGCGCTCAAGCGGCCACATGGCGGTATCTGGATTAATGTTGTCAATATCTAAAATTCCCTGTAGAGAATGTGCGTGTATGTTTTCTATTTGGAACTCCTCTGTCGGACCAGCCCAAGAGGTTGCACCATTAATGTATACGGCATAGCAGCCGCTACCGTAAGATCCGTCTATCCACCCCTCGCAATAAATATTTTTTATGGTTGGGTATTCTGATTCAGTAGCACTCCCGTACCTGAGAACCGCATAAGAAGAATAACCAGCATTATTAAATGCACACCAACTAACTTTCATGTTTACACTGGTGCCAAAATTAAAATAATAGCCACGGCTCGAAGAGCTACCGTTTAGACTACAATCGAAAACCACATTTCTCGCGCAATGAATCACCATGTCTCCGGCCTTATGATCGTAGCTTAAGTTGCAGGTAAACTGAGTGGCGGAAACCTTGGTAATTTGTACCTTTTCTAAATTGGTCGCCCCGTCGTATCCCGGTGCACTACACCCAATGATAACATAATCACCGGTTTGCCATCCGGCAGGACGGTCCAAGGTAACAACAGTTTCACCGGCTGAAACATCTGACTGCAGGAGAGCCCTCTCAAAATTAAGCCTAATAGAATAAGTGCTTGTTGAGTCGCATTTATTCGGCATGGGCTGATCGGAACTCCATGTGATTTTGCCTGTATTGGTATCATATGCTGTAATTTCTCTTTTCTCACCGGCATTCGTGCCACCAGTTATTTCTAGCCACGCACCACGATAAAAATCAGCCATACCTCCCTCTAAGTCAGCATCTACAAAAGATACGTAATCTGAAGCAGAGTCTACAGTACCAGTAGCATCACCAAATGTAACAATATCATGGTGGTATTGTTCTGCGCCCCATACCTCAAGATAACAGGGGCCGCTGCCCCAGTTAATTCTATGATAATAGGCCATAGTAAACAGCACAGTTGCTGTGCGACTGGCCGGAATGGGACCGACAGACTTGCTACCAAAACGACTATTATCTTCAGTGCCTATATACCAGCGACCACCAGTGAAATTCATGTGGCCGTTGACGGTAAACGTCCAACTAGAGTTTGCGTCGCCACTTTCGTTTCGCCAGACTAATTCACCGGCACAGTCTACGGCATATACCGTCGTTGTGGTTGTGCCATCGCCAATTGTAATGTCTCCATCGATATATACAACATCGCCAGACTGAATAATGGCACGATCGCCATCTCCTGGAACCGTTCCGCCGTCCCACGTAGAACCAGTAGACCAGTCTCCGCCGCCAGTACCATTACTAGTAATTGTAGCCATACTTTAACCTCTCTGGTTTATGGAATTTCCGTGAACATAACCACGAGGGCGATGTTCTTTTTGTTACCCGCTCTAATGCCAGCAGGAGACTCTATCCTATACCAAAAAGGAAGCTTGGAGTCATCGCTAATGTCGGCAATATCCACGGCGGCACCGTAGTCGATCTCGCTCCATTCTGTTTCCGTTGGGGTATGACCAGGATCGGCCATAACTTTAACGCCCCAGCCAGTTTGACTAGGACCAGTGGGGTCTATGTCGTTATCGGAGGTAAGAGAGACGGGCTTAACCTGGATGCGTTCGTAGCTGCTGGTGCTGCCGCTCGCGCGGCCAACATACAGCTTCATTTCAAGGGTGCTGCCGGTTTTGCCATCATGAGTCGTTGTAAGAGGGTTACTAAAGTCACCGTCAATGCTGAAGTCGCTATATACCCCCGGACTGGTTTGCTCGTATATGCGTAATGTCATGTGGTATTGCCTCCTGTAATGGATGTTTATGTTTATTTGTTATATTTTTTGTGGCCTCGGCTGTTAGGCCGAGGCCGGTGGGCGAGAAGGACGGCATGAAGCCGTACATGATGACAGACGGGGCAGCCTGCCACCATCTCTAGATATTTGTCCGCTTGGGTTTTGCACGAAAGAATCTCGCCCGTTTACGCGCACGGCGCAATTTATATTTTAACATATATTTATCTTCTTCGTCAGTCATGAAACCATGCTTATAATCAGGTACCTCTGCTTGACCGCCCGACACCCTACCGGGAAGCTCTTTAGATTCAGCAGTAAAAACGGTTTCTTTTGTCTGATCCGGGAAACGCTCTTGCGGTATCCTTTCTAACCTCTTAAGGTATTGTTCTCTCTGTGTTTTTCTGTAGTCTTCATTAGAAGATCCTAAAAATCCCGGTGAAGCAACTTCAACGTGGGTCGTAATGCGAGGATTCCCAAAATAAGACATTTCTAGCTTAAACCCCACAAGAGCCAGCATAAGCGCGTCAAGCCGATGATCTCCAACACTTTCGTCTCTAAGACCATAGATTGGCACGTTGCCGGGCGTACGACGTTTGATGATATAGTTCTCAAGCTGCTTAACCAAAACTGTATCCCACGAAGAGATTAGAATTCGTCTTTCCTCAAAAAACCTTACAGCATTTTCAACCATAAATGGCTTAGCATGCTTTTTAATGATTTTTCCGGTTACAGGATCTCTTATTTCTATCTTTGAAGAAAAGTTATAAGACTTTACGATATCTTTTAGTCGAACGCCTGGGTTTTTGGGATCTACCGCCATGAGATCATAGGCATGTTTGCGTAATAACTCTATATTTGTGGCTCCAGCCCCCTCGTCAACGTATATAAATGCGGGCAGCCAGAGCTTATTTATTTCTGTTACCGCATTAATCCCAGCAAGCTGTGTCCATCCTTGTTTTGGAATATTTACAGCGCTAACAACCTTAAATTGACCATTTCCTCCATACCCTACTACTACTATTTCTGTTCCAAAGTTAGTGTTCCAATCTACCCCAACCACATAAGTCCAACCGGGTAAATGATACTGCTCTTCGTATTTATGAGACGACTTGCTGTCTTCTATATACGCGTGCTGAAAGACGCCAACTGCTTCTTCTCCCCATTCTGCCTCTATTTCGTGTTGCCACCCTTGTGGATCTCCTGCATAATCTGCACGTAGTTGATCTTTCACTTCATCCCAAAACGGCAAAACACTAGACGGGAAGTGAAATTCTTTATAGGTTGGACTCTGTTCACACCAGTTCCAAAAGTGAGTATGAGCACCAGTGGGGGTGCTAGAACCCCAGAGATCGACATGGGCATTGGTGGTGAGAATCGCAGTAATGGCTCGCAAATCACCGGCATCCAAAAAGGCAGCCTCGTCTAGATAAATGCGATCTGCGTCCTGTCCTCTAATTCCAGTACTTTCTCCACCCGACTTTGTACCACTAGAGAAACCACGAATACGTGATCCGTTCCAAAATACTATTTCGTAGAACGGACTATTGCGCTCTCGTTTTACTGACGCCTGTAACTTCGGATTTCCTCTGATAAACCCCTTGATGCGCGTAATGATCTCTTCTGTTTGTGACTTATAAGGAGCGATAATTAATATTCGTTTGTTTTGGTTGGTCATACAGAAATGCAATGTATGTATCGCAATCATGTCCGTGTTATGGGTTACCAGTCCGTCCGCCGTAAGATACAGGCTGTCTTTTGTGTCAAGCGTAATATCCCAACATTGAGCTATACGTCTTTCGTCAAGGTTAAAGTCTAGCCACACAAAATCTTTTCCGTCGTCAGGAAGGCTGTCATTAAACTCGCACATCCCGTCAACATATTTTCTGGTAATTGCAGTATCCCTCGAAAACTCATTCAGCCGCAATACCCCTTTGAGGTCTTTGCGTGTGCTATTTGTAGTGTGCCACCTGTGTATCGGTGTGCAAGAAACAATCTTCTTCCCTTTGTATTTTAAGTCTACTACCTCTTGTAGTCCCTGATCGTGGAGAGCTTTCACTGGTGCCGGAAATACCGAGTCGGTTTCTACATCGTAGGCGTAAACCATGTCTCCGGGCCGCAGGTTCTGGATTTCTACTGGACCGGAAGGCGTCATAATCTGCGTGCCCTCCTCTAGGCACTTGCCGACGCGTCGTCCCAGCCTCGTAACACGACGGCGTGCAGTACACCTCAAGATGTCGGCCTGATACCATCTGGCTACCCACGGACTCCCGTCCGGGAGCTTACACCAGTTTTCAGCCCAAACAACCGGATCAAACAGTCCTATAATCTCCTGGCGCTGTTCGTCGGTTAGTGTCTTCGCCAGACCTTCGTCAATGTGCTGTTCGGGGATTCCACGACACTGAATAGAGAACTCCCCATATGTGTTGCCGTCTTCGTCAACATAGCCGCCGTATTTCTCTAGTTGACGCTTTATGCAAGCCTGGCATACCGGATTTTGAAAATTAGGCCCCTTGATATTTGGCCTCAATATACTTCCTCCTTATTCCTAAAAATGCATCAATTGTGCTTCGTTACCGAGAATAGTCCTGCTGTTGGTATGAGAACATTGTATTTCCATTAACGCACGCTGTCGCATGGTATAGGCCGCTCTCGTATGAAAAGCAGCAGTGTTCCCATAGAATTCACTTTCTACCGCCTGTCTGCCAACCGCAGCAAGATACTTAGATCCCATATATGCAGCCAATCCACCGGCAGCTAGTGTAAGGGTTATAGGATTAGCTACCAGCTTCATGGCAACTTGAGCCGTAGTTCCCCGGCTCATAACAGAAATCGCCTTCAGACCCGCATCAAACGCAGCCCATGTCGCAACCTGTTCCGCGCCACCTGCAAGTGCCCCGAAGGCTCCTCCTTCCTTCCAGCCTTCATACATACCGTATAATACAGAAGCAGGCCCCATTATGCCAAGCATTGTACCCTTGGGCATCCTTCCAAGGAATTTTGCTCCTGCTATTCCGGCCCCAATTCCAACTAAAGGATTATCGCCGCTGGCTTTATAAGCAATATATCCTACGCCGAGTCCTATGCCGGCACCACGAAGAGTGGCCCCCACCGATGCTCCGCCTAAAAACTTGTAGACTCCTGCTGCGTCCTTTGAAAAACCCAAAGAAAGAGCCGCTCCGCGATAGGCAGCTTCACCTATTTCTCCAATGCCGGCGCTTAAATTTTTCCAAATGAAAGATTGTTTTACGTATCTTTCTATTGGCCGCAAGAAAGCAAGATAGTCTCTTGGGGGACCTATGTTTCTGGCGCCAAGAAGGTAGTTATTTAATTGTGCCTCCATTGGTATTAGCCTTTCCTTCTGTTATGCAGAGCGAAAGATAGAGAACCGGTTGCGCCCATATCGATATTGCGAGGAAATGAGCTAAAGTGCATTGGATAAGAAGAATAGCTTCGTCCTCCTCCAATACGGGCATTTTCCATGCTATAGGGCGCACCAATTAGACCTTTCATCGCCTTAAAAGCACCATATCCAGCAAACAATAGCCCAGGAACAATAAGCCTAGTACCGATTCGCTTACTGAGACCAAATAAACCAAATCCTCCCGGACCCCATAAGAATTTAGCCTCTGCTTTTTGAGCTTTAAACAAAAACTTTCCAAGCTTGTTCGTTTTATTCCATATGGACACTACAGACTCAATGCCTGGCACTGGTTCGGCCATTGTTTATCTACCTCTTTCTTGGTGGAGTAACCATGCCATGAGACGTTCTCTTTCTGGCAATAAAAGGAATAGCCTGTGCCTCTCTATGGGCTCTATACATCTTTAGTTTTCTCCTGACTTGAATCGCTTTGGTCTTAATCCTCTCTATATTAATCTTTGGTTGGTTACGAGAAAGAGACAATGGCCTATCGATCGCAGTGACGGCTTCCTTCCGAAGTTTCTTGCGGACCTGTGCGTCGAGCTCCTGAAATTGCTCTTTGACCTCGTCTAACATGTTCTTGGACTTACGGACAATTGGAACGGTCTGTTTTCCTTGTTCATATACATAAGCCGTTATCCCCTTCTTTAGTGGATCCTTCATTCCAGCACTGATGTCGACACTCGCGGACGCTCCCCAGTCGATTAATTTCATCTTCCCTTTTTTAAAGGTAATGTTTCCCTGCCAGATATCAAAGTGCAAAGGGATCTCTCTACCATAAGTTGATGCCTCTTCTATATACCTATGGGCAAACCTTTCACCTATACGAATAAACTTTTCACTCTCTTGCGGCAACGGTCTTCCGGCATATTCTTGTATAAATCCGGTTTTTGTTGTACCGACAACCTCTGGCACCATCTCTCCGAATACCTGTCTCGCCTTGCGCTGCATACCGATTTCATAGGCTAGCGGATGGGCCGCTCCGCTCTTAGCGACTGCCGCAACGCCTTCTGTATAGGCAGTGGTAACCCTGCTTATGGTGGCCATGGACGCCTCAACACCAATACCGGCCTTAAAATCATATATCATCGAAAGATTGCCAACAATTTCCCCGCTGGCAACATTAATAGTCTGTCTAACACCCGGAAGTCCTTCTGCAAACACAAATAGGCCTGCAGATTCACCGGGAAAACCATAAGCTAACTGTGCTCTCTTGAAGAGACCCTCCTTGAAGGGTCTTCCTCTAAGGAATGTTTTTCCTTCTTTGGTCGTAATCCGAAATTCTTCTGCAATAGCCTTCTGAACACCACGAATGCCTCCGCTTTTATAAGCACCCTCAAGCTGCTTTGCAAGCGTCTCAACGGTAAGGCCCGGCGTGGCTGCCATGGCGGCACTCACAATGCGCCTTCCCTCTTCTAGATGGACGCCAGCCCCCATTCTAAAAGCGCCCTTGCTAATCTCTAGGAAGGAGGCTCCTTGTTTTATTGCCCTGCCAACCCAGCTGCTACCCGGGATAAAGGATCCGCCTACTGTCGTTGTGGTCGTTTCCCTACCCCATCTTCCGGCATCGTGACCCTTAATGGCAACATATGGAGTATTACTGGAGATAGCCTTCAGTGTCGGTCTGTTAAATAGAAAGTCTTGCATCTCCCTAATAAGACCGGGGAGCTTCTTTCTGTATAGGCGCATTGGTAGACTTGTTTCACGCGCTACGTAGCGGAGCTCCTTCTGGCGCCATGCCAATAACCTCTTAAAATATTCTGGCTGGCCGGTCGATCTGGCAAAGAGAAACTCCATTGAAACCGGATTCATGTTAATATGAGTACCGATTACCGCCTTTGCTCTAGGAATCCTATATCCGGCTTCTATATAGCTCTTAAATAT
>Ga0180301_10000380_pt1 | contig 34528 bp, 42 predicted proteins | sample GuaBasSediGuay16_FD_121797 | JGI IMG/M metagenome (GOLD analysis project Ga0180301, IMG submission 121797) | Subseafloor sediment microbial communities from Guaymas Basin, Gulf of California, Mexico - Guay16, Core 4569-2, 12-15 cm | ecosystem: Environmental > Aquatic > Marine > Hydrothermal... | reverse complement strand
GGGAGCCGTGAGCCCCTGAACCGGCGGGTGTGACTGGAGATGTAAAGCACCAGCCGAACGCTGGAAGCCCCCACCTCAGTAGGGGAAGGCTCACATGAAATGGCATGAGCAAATTAAAAGTCTTCTTCTTAAAATATTATCCAAGGTGTGGTTAAGGGGGCGAATATTACTGGAACCTCATTCGAGCAGCTTCTACTCCAGAGCCATATTCAAATTTGTATCCTAAACTTTGCAGTGCATTCTCTAGAGCGTAAATTGTCAGCATAGTTTCTTTTTCAGATATTATTCCCATGCATCCTATTCTAAGGGTGCTCTCCTTAAGCTTTCCAGCTCCTCCAGCGATTACAACGCCATATTTCTCATCCATTATCCTACGAATAGCAGCGCCATCGATTCCTTCAGGTATTTTGAAGGTGATAACAGTCTGGGAGCGAACGGCTTTTTCCGGAAGAGGCTCTAACCCGAGAGTTTCGACGGCGTCATAGAAAGCTTCGCTGCAGATCTTGTGGCGGGTAAATCTCCTACTTAAACCCTCCTCTCGGATAATCTTTAAGGCTTCATCAAGAGCGTAAAAGAGTGGAATAGAAGGCGTAAACGGCGTTTCGCTCTTCCCATCAAATTCGCGCATCATGATCATGTCGAAATAGAATGGTCTTTGAGTTTTTTCTATTATTTCCCAAGCTCTCTCGCTCACTGAAAAGAGTGCAAGTCCAGGTGGACATGCAATGCACTTCTGACTTGCGGTGACGCAGATGTCAACTTTCCACCTGTCGACTGGAAGTTCATCTCCTCCCAAAATTGAAACGGCATCTACAAGTAGGAGAAGATCATTCTCTTGAGCGATCTTTCCAATCTGGGGTAGATCGCGAAATGTAACTCCAGTGGATGTCTCATTATATACTATTGCTATTGCCTTAATGTTTCCCTCCCTTTCTATCGCCTCTCTTATTTGCTCCGCTGTAGGACATTTCCCCCAGGATGCCCGTATCTCGATTGGTTTCCCTCCTCTTCGAATTATCGCTTGCTTCATCCTCTCGCTGAAGAGTCCAAAGACTGGTATTACGACTTTATCTCCTGGACTTATAGTATTATAAATCATGCAGTCTACTCCACCTGTTCCTGAAACGGTTAAGGCAAAAACATCGCCTTCCGTTTGAAAGAGATATCTCATATTCTCAGTTAATGACTCATAGAGTCTCCTGAACTCTTCACTACGATGACTTATGATAGGCTTAATCATCGCTCTCATAACGCTGTCTGGAACATTCGTGGGACCGGGAACCATTATTAGCTTCTTTCCCATCATTTCAGAGCAGCTTCCCAATAGCTTTTGGTGGAATATATTGGGTTGTAAGGAGTATTTATATGTAATTTTTAATGCATAAATGAGCTGATAATAGCATGCATGAACATCTATATTCATATATGCTGATGGATTAATCGCGTCCCTTATCTTGGCATAGGAACTTCTCAAAGAATTTGAATGCCATTCGTCCCGAGAAGCTATGTTCCCCTGGAAAAACTTCGATCCAGAGATTCTCCGGATGACCACTCACTTCATAGGCTCTCTTAATTATCTCGTGAGCCTTCTTTGCTGAGTGGATCCAAAAGCATGTATCTGAAGCTCCGCTTTCTATTAAGAGAGGCTTTGGGGCAATAGCCGCTATCACATCGGGAACATCCGCATATTTATATAAGTATGGAACTAGCTGGGAACCGCAGAAGTTTGGCCTTGAAATTGCATAATGTTCAGTTGTAGTTGCATAGCATATTATGTCAGCGGCCTTTATTCTATCATCAAGCAATGCAAGATACGTTGTCATTGTGCCTCCAAAGGATAATCCCATACATCCTATTCTCTCAGGGTCGACTTCCTCTCTTGTTAAAAGAAAGTCGATTACGCGCATTCCATCAAAGATATTTGAACCGAGAAGCGTTCTACCAAGAATTAAATGCTGTATAAAATGAATATTGCATATATCTCTTCCCAGATAGGGATTTTGATATGCTATTCGCTCTCCAAAGCTCCTCCAGTCGGGCACTATCGTAACGAAGCCTCTCTCAGCCATCTGCTCTCCATAATTATAATTATGTCTAAGGATATTCGCTTTTCTCTCTGGATCATTAAAATGTACTCCGGCCACTGGATCCTTGCCATAAGGCCCATGTCCATGGGCACATAATATTGCAGGTCTTTTCCCATCTACATTTTTGGGTATGAGAAGATAAAGGGGAACGTAACAGTCTTGCTCTGACTGTATCAGCCACTTCTCCCTAACATATTTTTCAGTCTCTTCTGTTGAGAGAAGCTGCGGATTTAATGGCGCGGGTTCCGGAAACTCTCCTAATAACTCTACGATCTTATTCTTCAGTTTCCGTTTCCATTCTTCGAATTCTTCCTTTGTCTTTGCTTGAAATGAAAGTGACGGTTTCATCCGCCTATAGAGCTTACGCAAAAATACATCTGTAATCTGCGGTGCATCAACGCTGTTCATCAACTTCGCCCCTACTCCTTTACATCTTCTGCCTTTCTGCTAATATAACTTCCTAAAAATTCATTTTTTTGAATGAATACTCAATTGTTAGGGCGTTCAGATTGGTTAATTATAGGCCTATAATCACGCTTCTTTCAGATTTCGGACTGAGGGATCCATACGTTGCAGAGATGAAAGCCGTTATAATCTCTATATGTCAAAAGGCGCGGATAGTTGATGTCAGTCACGAGATCGAAAAGTTCAATGTTAGAATGGGGGCATTCATTCTAGCCCAAGCAGCTCCTCACTTTCCTAAAGGGACGATTCATGTAGCAGTTGTAGATCCAGGCGTCGGAACGGCACGTAAGCCGATAATAGTGGAGACAGAGAGGGCCTTCTATGTTGGTCCAGATAACGGCCTATTAATGCTTGCTGCAAGAAATGACGGGGTCAAATGCGTGTATGAAATTGCAAATCCAAAGTATATGTTAAGGCGCGTTTCAAGAACATTCCATGGAAGAGATATATTCAGTCCAGCAGCAGCTCACCTAGCAAATGGTGTTGATCCTTCCGAGTTCGGTCCAAGAGTGGAAAACCCCGTAATGCCCAGTTTCTTATCTCCGAAAATCATGGGAAATGAAGTTGTAGGGGAAATTCTATACATAGACAGATTTGGCAATTTGATCACGAATATTCCAGAAAGCATGCTTAAGGCCCTTGGAATCTCAGACGGCGCGAGTCTTCAATTTAAGTTCAGGGATAGAGAGGTGAGAGTAAAGTTATGCTCATCCTATGATGATGTCCAGAAAGGTTCCCTGCTTTCCATAGTTGGCGGAACGGGCTTCTTAGAGATCTCGATAAATCAGGGGAATGCCTCAAGCCTCTTAAATATAAAGATTGGAGATCGCGTCATTCTAACAAAGCCTAGAGGATGCTGATATTACCCTTCTCTTTAGGGAAAGAATAAAAAGAGAGCCTTAATAACATAATAAAGTTCATGATGACGGAAGTGAGAGGATTGTCAAAGATAGAAACTCCTATTGTAATTGTGAATTTCAAAACGTATATCGAGGGAACTGGAAAGAGAGCTATTGATTTAGCTAAGGCAGCAGACAGGGTAAGTAAGGAGACCGGAATATGCTTCGCCGTTGCCCCCCAATTCGTTGATATACCCATAATCGTAAAGATGGTAGACATACCCGTCTTTGCCCAGCACATAGACCCCATTAAACCTGGAAGTCACACAGGGCATGTTCTTCCTGAGGCCGTGAAGGAATCTGGGGCTATAGGCACGTTGATTAATCACTCCGAACATCGATTAAGATTAGCTGATATCGACGCGGCAATCACAAGAGCGAAGGAGACTGGTCTTATTACGGTGGTATGCACGAATAATACTTCCGTTAGCACCGCCGCGGCTGCTCTAAATCCAGACATGATAGCCGTTGAGCCTCCTGAGCTAATCGGGACGGGAATCCCAGTTTCTAAGGCCAGACCAGAGGTTGTAACAAGCACTGTTGAGGCCGTTAAGAAGATAAATCCAGAAGTTATAGTTCTCTGCGGAGCTGGCATAACCAATGGAGATGACGTAGCCGCTGCTTTAAGGCTTGGAACCAAAGGAGTGCTCGTCGCAAGCGGAATAGTTAAGGCTAAAGATCCATATCAGGTTATGAAGAGCTTCGCCGAAGCCGCTAAGAGCGTTTAAGCTTTACAAAGAGGTATACTGGTTGAAGGTCGCAACCAGCTGCGCTCTATGCCTCTTTAATAGAGGATATAATGAGATTCTTGAGGCAACTGATGACCCACAGATAAGATTTAAGGCCATTGAAGAGCTTTTATGCTTGCTCTGCAGGGAATTTAAGCCTACGAGTGTGCCAGCAATCATTGGAACCAAAAGGGATAGGATGATTAAGGAGATAACGGGAAATCCAGATCCATTCATAGAGAAGAAACGTATATGCAACAGGGAGGCTCTAAAACTTCTGCCTTACGCCGAGAAAATTCTTTCATCAAAGAGAGATAAGAGATCCCGTTTCCGAATGGCATGTCTAATATCTATTGTCGGTAATATAATGGAATTCGATATACCTGGCCATGAGTTTACGTTTAGTGATATTGCCAGACTTATTCAGCAAGCTGAAAAAGAATTGGTGATAGATGATCTTCCAGAAGCATTTGAGATAGCCCGCAGATCAAAGAGGATCCTCTTTTTGACTGATAATGCTGGTGAAGTGGCCTTTGACACCCTACTCGTTAAGGAGCTGAAGAGTATAATTGACGGTGGAAGAGTGATAGTTGGAGTTAAGGGGAAACCGATCTTGAACGATGCGACATTAGAGGATGCATTATTTGTCGGAATGGATAAGGTTGCAGATGAGATCATAACCACGGGGTCAGATGCTTTAGGCTTTATTCCCTCAGAATGCAGCGAAGAATTTCTAGAAACGTATAGATCCTCAGATTTTATTGTGGCAAAAGGAATGGCCTATGCGGAAACCCTAACGGAGCTAAAGTTAGAGAAGCCTCATCTACTACTGCTGAGAACCAAATGTCCACTCGTGGCAGGATACTTTGGCGTTCCAAGGCATAAAAACGTAGCGAAGATACTCAAAAAGTTTTGAGCTAAACACCTCATAAGTTATGGTGGAAAATTAAAGTTGCTAACGAGGATCAAAAAGAGAATTCAATCGATGCTTAGGAAAGAGGCTGAGATTGCCAACGAGATCGGATTAACTCCAAATCACCTGAGCATAATTGGCTTGCTTTCAGGTCTCTTCTCAGGCCTCCTATACTGGCTTGCCGGAGTAAACATGTTCAATCCCGCCATGAGCAGAGTTTACTTATTAGCCGCGATAATTATGCTTCTAATCTCTGGATTCATGGATGCATTAGACGGTGCATTGGCGAGAATTTATGGGAAAGCCTCGGCTAAGGGAGGATTCTTAGACTCGCTGATAGATAGATATGTGGATTCAGCAATTTATATTGGAATTATACTCGGTGGACTGTGTGATCTTTTATGGGGACTTCTTGCCCTTATAGGATCATTACTTACGAGCTATGCTAGGGCGAGATCTGAGGCTGAAGGCGTCCCTATGGAAACTATAGGCTTATTCGAAAGAGCTGAAAGGATCATAGTAATAATTGTTGCATCTCTCCTTAATGTCTTCGGAATAGATATCATACGTTGGGGAATCCTCCTTCTAGCGATAGCAACCAACCTCACCGTGCTTCAACGGACAATATTCTTCTTTAGGAAAGGCTCGAAGTAGCAAGTCAATAGACATTATTCAGTGAGATCGCCTATCTCCTGCTCCTGCTCTTCCTAGCCTCTTTAGCCCTCACCTTAACTAAGCCTAAATGCACGGCGCATGAAATACAGTAGTATTTCGTATCGAATCGTGCAGGTAAGTATGCTCCCTTCTGGCGGAGCTCTCTTGCAAGGACAGGATCTACAAGCGAGATTCTTCTTGTCGCCTTCTTAGCCTTATCTCGTGGAACGAGCTCTCCGCACATGCTACACTGAACATATCCGCTTCTACCCTTTTGACCCTTGGATCTTCCCCTACTCTTCCTTTTAATCGGCATAGCCTTCACGCTTACCAAATATTCTTTGAAAGTCACATAGAAAAGGAATGAATATACACTTATACCTTTCTAAAAAAATATCCGCCTTTAAACAATTTTTCTCCGCCAATAAGATTAAATCATGAGCGCCCTAAAATTTTTGTGGAGCATAGGAATGTTATCTTTCGATCTCGTTACGGTCGGACACTTCTCTATAGACTTCATAAGAACTAAAAGGGATTTGATTAGCAAGCCCAGCTTAGGAGGTCCTCCGACTTTTGTCTCGTTAGCCGCTAAAAGACTTAAAGCGAAAGTATCAGTAATCTCAAATGTAGGAGAAGATTTTCCTGAAGATTATGTAAGATGGTTAATGAATGAAGACATTGATCTTTCAATGCTACGTAGAATTAAGGGCGCGTCTACCACGAGTTATGAGCTTATATATGATGAGATGGGCAGAAGACAGCTTATCTTAAAAAGTAGGGCTCCTCCCATCACGCCTTCATTGATTCCGGAATCCCTTTCAGCAAAGGTCGCGCATATATCTCCAATCGCAGGCGAAGTCTCCTATGAGGTGATAGATAAGCTACGCGAAAACGCCTCCCTTCTTTCACTAGATCCACAAGGCCTCCTAAGAAGATTCAATGAGGAAGGGAGAGTCTCATTGGGAAAGCTTGAAGATCAAAGAGTTCTGAGGATAATCGATATTTTTAAGGCTTCTGAAGAGGAAATTAAAATCGCAATGGGAAATCTAAAAGTTGATGATGCTATTGGAATATTGTGTAAGATGGGTGTAGATATAGTAATCGTCACGAGAGGAGGAAGAGGTGTAACCTTAAGCTTTAATGGAAGGATCTATGAGGTTCCAGCCGCCAAACCTAGGATCGTCGTTGATACAACGGGAGCTGGAGATGTCTTCATCGGTGCATTTCTAGCCGAATACATAAGAGGAAAAGAGCCTCTTTGGTGCTCCTGTGTAGGCTCAGCTTCCGCCTCTTTTGTTATTGAAGAGCCAGGGCCTAGAGGATTAAGATCAAGTTCCGAGATCTATGAGAGGGCTGAATGCATATATGAGAAGGTTTCTACGCGGAAGAGTGCCTGAGAAGATTGCTATCAACTTCTCTTGATATAAGCATGTGCGTCTCTGATACTTATCTGATGAAGAAAGATTCATTTAGGAACATTCCATAAGATATTACATTCATAATGAATGTTTGGTGGTTGCTGTATGGGGAGGGTATCTAAGGGCATACGATGTAGCGTTGATGGCTGTGATAGGGAAGCTATTCGGTCATTATCGATATCCAATGTTGAGGCTGCTGGCTTGAAGATCTCAAATGCTGAGGGGACGCGAAGAGCCTATCTCTGTAGAGAGCATTATAAGGAATACAAGAAAGCCATTAAGAAGGAGAAGATGCTGGAGAGATGGAGATTTAAGGGCTGAGATCAAAGAGCTAATCTTTTCTTTCCTCTAACTCTACAGACAATTTTTAGATGCTGTAAAGTGAAGTAAACTAAAATGAAATTGATCATCTGTATTTCATTGAGTTGCTGATCCTTTCATTTTGACTGATGAAAGCGGTTTGAGAGGCTGCTAGGGAACATAGACTTAATGCATTGTGAAGATATAATGTGATGGGTTTGCTATTATAGGATGTGCTTTTCTCACAAAATCTTTATCTAATATCGATAGTAAAAAATTAAGGTAATCCTTACGGTTGATGAGGCTTCATACATGAAGATACTTCAGCTTCACTCAGATTTCATTGAGTATCAGCCGATCGAAAGGGAGATTGCTTCAGCAGAGGAATGCGAGAGAAAGCCCTGCCGCCTAGAAGAATTGGTTGTTCTCTTCGTTTCAGTCGAAAAGGGAGATACTATTCAAACTGGACGAAAAGCGATAGATGATGTGAAGGTCTTCTTAAATAGGATAAAGGCGAATAGGATTCTCATATATCCCTATGCGCATCTGAGTGGGGATCTTGCATCTTCATATGAAGCCCTAGAGATTTTGAAGGACATGGAGTCTTATGCGAAGGGTCTGGGAATAGAGACTTATAGAGCTCCATTCGGCTGGTGTAAGGCTTTCACAATCTCAGTGAAAGGCCATCCGCTCGCAGAGCAGTTTCGTTCAATCCAGCTGAGAGAAGAGAAGGAGGTAGTTTCTGAGGCTCTAAAGGCAGAGGAGAAGATAAGATCCGATTGGTATATAATGGATCTTGACGGAAGATTGATTCCCGTCGAAGATTATGATTTCACCAATCATGAAAATCTGAGGAAATTTGCGCATTATGAGATCTCAAAGATGAGGGCGGTTCAGCAGACTCCCCCACACGTTAATTTAATGCGGAGACTTGAATTAGTTGATTATGAGCCGGCAAGCGATCCCGGAAACTTCAGGTGGTATCCGAAGGGAAGATTGATAAAGTCTTTAATGGAGCAGTTCGTGACTGAGAAGGTAATCGCATACGGCGGTATGGAAGTCGAAACACCGATCATGTATGATCTTGAGCATCCAGCTCTTGCAAGTTATCTGCATAGGTTCCCTGCACGACAGTATATTCTGAGATCCGACGATAAGGAGTTCTTTCTTAGGTTTAGTGCATGCTTTGGACAGTTCCTAATACTCCGAGGTACTCAGATATCTTATCGTCAGCTCCCGCTCAGAATATATGAGCTGACCAGATATAGCTTTAGAAGGGAAAAGAGCGGCGAGCTCTCTGGTCTTAGAAGGCTAAGAGCTTTCACGATGCCTGATGTTCATGCAATATGCGCTGATTTAGAGCAGGCTAAAGAGGAGATGCTGAGGAGATTCCAGCTGAGCATCGAAACTCTTGAGGGATTCGGTTTGAATCGAGAAGATTATGAGCTGGTCATAAGGTTCACTAAGGATTTTTATGAAGAAAATAAGGGCTTCATCGCTCTTCTTGTAAGAAAGTTTGGAAAGCCCGCGCTTATTGAAGTATGGAACAAACAGTTCTTCTATTTTGTTTTAAAGTGGGAATTCAACTTTATTGACAACCTGGACAAGGCATCAGCTCTATCAACCGATCAAATAGATACAGAAAATGCTGGTAGATACGGGATATGCTATATTGACGAGAAGGGAGAAAGAAGGGTTCCATTAATCCTACACTGCTCTCCAAGCGGGGCTATTGAGCGGGATCTATATGCGATGCTCGAGAAGGCCTATATGGACCAAAAGAGGGGAAAGCCTCCCATGCTTCCATTATGGCTCTCCCCAACTCAAGTAAGGGTGATTCCTGTTGCTGACCGTTTCTTCCAAGAAGCCGAAAAGATCGCCAAAGAGATCTCTAAGCACAATATAAGAGTTGACTGGGATGATCGGCCGATGACTATGCAAAAGAAGATCAGAGAGGCCGAAATGGAATGGATACCATACATAATAGTTGTCGGGCAGAGAGAATTGGAGTCTGGAGTTTTATCCGTTAGAGATCGTAGGATTTCAGGCGCGGAGATGGGTGGAGAGATAAGAAGAATGCACCTTAAAGATCTTATCAGCGAGATCAAGGAGCGCGTTAGAGATAAGCCCTTCAAGCCCCTAAGTCTTCCGATGAGGCTCTCCAGGCGACCGCGCTTTTACGGATAAGCCACACATTACTTTTTTATAGTCATAAACTAAGTTGATTCTGATGAGGTGTTGGGTTTGTCTGAGAGGGAACTACTTATTTACATTGATGGAAAATTTTATCCTGAATCAGAAGCGAAAATCTCAGTCTTTGATCATGGATTTCTCTATGGAGATGGAGTCTTCGAGGGTATCCGTTCATATAACGGTGTAGTTTTTAAGCTTAAGGAACATATAGACCGACTGTATAACTCGGCTAAAGCGATAATGCTGGATATACCGATGACGAAAGATGAGATGATAGAGGCTGTATTAGAGACTCTTAGAAAAAACGGTCTTAAAGATGCTTATATCAGACTTGTTGTAACCAGAGGGAAGGGAGATCTAGGCTTGGATCCAAGGAAGTGTCCAAAGCCATCCGTTATAATAATTGCTGTTCCTCTACTTCAATTATATGATGAGAAGGTTAGAGAAAGAGGTATGAGCATGATAGTCTCATGGGTTAGAAGGGACTCTGTTGATGCGACAACACATGAAATTAAATCTTTAAATTACTTGAACAGTATATTGGCTAAGATCGAAGCAAATAATGCTGGTGCTGATGAGGCAATAATTCTGGATCCAAACGGTTTTATCTGTGAGGCAACTGGAGAAAACATTTTTATCGTTAAGGACGGCAAATTGTTCACCCCGCCGTCGACAAGCGGGGCTCTTCCTGGAATAACTGCAAGTGTCATCAAGGAGATAGCTCAAAAGCTCGGCTATCAAGTCATCGAAAAGGGAATCACCGTGGCGGAGCTTTACAATGCCGATGAGGCATTTCTTACTGGAACTGCAGCGGAGGTTATGCCAATAAGAGAGGTCAATAAGAGGCAGATAGGTGAAGGGAAAATGGGGCCTGTAACTAGGCAGATACTAGAGAAATTTATGGAATACACTAGAGATCCAAATAATGGTATTCCAATATATGGTGGTTGAGGATAGATGGAGATCCTACTCCTCACGGAGAGTGATATAGAAGCCATACTTCAGATTGATGAGGTCATGAATGCCGTTGAGACGGCATTTAAAGAGAAAGCTTTGGGATATGTGCAGATGCCCCCGAAGGTCTACATCATATACGAGAAATATAATGGTGACTTAAGGGCCATGCCATCATATCTCGAGAGATTAGGGATCTCAGCCGTTAAAGTAGTGAATGTTCATCCTGATAATCCGAAGAAATTTGATCTTCCAACGGTTATGGCGGTCATAGTTCTTATAGATCCGAAGAGCGGCGTTCCCCTAGCTATAATGGGAGGGAGATGGATCACGGCGATGCGAACGGGAGCGGCCGGTGGAATAGCAGCAAAGTATCTGGCAAGAAAGGATTCTAAGGTTGTAGGCCTTGTTGGAGCTGGGGTTCAGGCTAAAACTCAGCTTATGGCTTTATTGAGTCTCTATGGAAGTTTAGAGGAGGTTAGAGTGTGGAGTAGAAGCAAAAGCAGAATAGAAAGTTATATTTCGGAGATGAGGCCTATCTGCGAAGGGAAAACCACGCTGGTTCCCGTGAAAAATGTAAAGGACGCCGTTGATAACGCTGACATCGTAGTTACAACAACGCCTTCGAGGAAACCTCTAGTCTTTGATGAGTGGATCTCCGAGGGAACGCATATAACATGTATTGGTGCTGATGCTCCTGGAAAAGAGGAGCTTGATCCGAAGATACTTTTACGCGCAAAGATATACGTTGATGATTGGGAACAAGGATTACATTCAGGAGAGGTTAATGTTCCATTCTCAAAGGGTATAATCACCAAGGAAAAGATCTGCGGAGAGCTCGGGGATGTCATTGCAGGGTTAAAGCCTGGAAGAACATCGTCTGAAGAGATCACAATCTTTACTTCTACTGGACTTGCAATCCAAGATGCTGTAACAGCAGATATTGTATATAGAAAGGCTTTGTCCAAGAATCTTGGACAACGGATAAAAATGTTTTAATTCCCTCCAATTTTTACTGGATGACCAAGTTCCCTCTTGAATTGAATGCCTTAATTATTCTTCTAAAGTATATCAGCGTCTCCCTTCCTTTCTCGGTTATTATATAACACCTGTAATTGTGCTGTTCAACCTCCTTGATTAATCCTCTATTCATAAGGGTTCCCAGAATTTCTCGGAGAGGTCTCCAAGATAAATTGCACTTATACATTATGTTAGTTGGCCTACTGATGCCTTCATTAATCTTCTCTAGAACATCGAGATATATCTCTAACTTTGATCTTTTCCTACTCATAATTTTCACTTCCCTCGAATTCGTAAAAACCCGGTATTACCTGTCTATATTTGCATTTTTTATATATATTATGGATGAAAAAACTATAATCAAAATAACAGAAAATATCGCTTTTATGTCTAATCCTATCATCCCTTCAAGGTTGGTATGTCTTATCGGTATGCATTAGAGTTTAAAATCTCACCGAGCCCTAACGAATTTCTTCTTCTTTGATGACCAAGGCACAGTCTGTTTTTTATAAACTTCAACTAATCCCTTTCTGATGAGATGAGGAAGAGTTCCCATCATTCGAGAGGGAATGTTGGATACCATAATCTCCTCAGCCCTCTTTATGTATTCGTAAAGTTGCCTCTCGGAGGGAGACATGTCCTTTAATCCATTTGCTCCCATAACGCCAAGTCCTCCGTCCATTCTGAATTAAATATTTATTCTCCAAACCGCGTATTAAATGATATTGAGGAATCTGCATGTATGTGAGAAGACCCTCTGCTTGGGGTTTTCATCCCTTTGATCCCAGTCAAGAGAGAATCGAGATTGAACGCTGTTTTCTCTCAAAGCATGGTGTTGGCAGCAAGCCAAAGATCTCAGAGAATGGTGATAGGAGGATTGTCGGAGGCGTTGTCCCACATGCCGGACTCATATACTCAGGTCCCATAGCTTCTCATACATACTATCACTTAGCTAGGGATGGTAGGCCGGAGACATTTGTCATTTTAGGAGTTAGCCATGCAGGAAATCCTGGATTCGCCACAATGCTTGATGCTATCTGGAGGATGCCCATGGGCGATGTGAAGGTAGATTCAGAACTTGCTCGGTCAATAGTTAAGCATTCCGGATTCGTTGATATAAATCCTGAAGCCCATGAGGGTGAACATTCAATAGAGATACAGCTTCCATTCCTTCAATATATCTATGGAGAAAATTTCAGAATAGTCCCAATAATAGTCGGTTATGGAGACTATGAGATGTGTAAGAACGTTGGAGAAGCCATAGCTGACGTGGCGGAAGATCTGGGAAGAGATATAGTTGTTCTCGGCAGCACGGACTTTACGCATTATGGAGTCCTATATGGATATACTCCCGCTGGAACAAAACCCCTTGAGAAGGTATTAAAGTGGATTTATCAGACCGATAATTCAATGATCGAGGCTATAACGTCCCTTGATGCGAAGAGGCTTATCACAATCGTCCAAAAAAACAATTATACGATGTGCGGATATCTTCCCGTTGCGACGATGATAATAGCGTCAAAGAGGCTTGGAGCGAGTAAGGGGAGACTGTTGAAGTATGCTACAAGCTATGACGTTCAGGGATCGACTGATGCCATAGTTGGATATGCTTCTATAATAATCGAAAGATGACGTCCTCACGGTCATCTCTTCCGTGTATCCCGTCCCTTCTTAAGGGAGAATTGGCATTCAATTTTTCACTATACTCTAAAATTCTCTTATGAGGATAAATTACATCTCGTATGATTTCAGCAGAACATAAAAGATTTATCATCGCATGCATAGGTTTGATTCACTTGAAGCATGAAGGGTAACAGAGACTTGAGCAGCGATGATTCAAAAGAAACGCTGAAGCCGAACTCCTTACTTTATGGAACCGCAGCGGCTACCTATTTCTCTGATAGTCTCCTATTGAGCTTTTTCTTTCCATACGCCGTCGTTCTGGGAGTATCCTTTGATCAGATGGGGATGATGAGATCCGCCAGAAACTTATTCCAGAACATCCTCCAGATAGGCTGGGGTGAAATCTCTGAGAGATTCAGTAGAAAGGCCCTTATAGCCATGGGTTACTTTTCAAGTGGATGTATAATAGCTGCTCTTCTCTTCTTCCGTGAACCTGATCAGCTCATATTGCTCATAATACTTCAGTCCATCTTATGCTCGGCTGCTGTGCCCTCATGGAGTTCACTATTAGCGGATTATACAACCATAAAGAATAGAGGTAAAATTCTCGGCAGGATCGGGGCTGTAAGCCAATTATCAGGTGTTCTAGCAACGCTTATTGTAGCCTTAATGACGTATGAGCAGCACGGAGAGATCACAGCCAGCTCCTTCACAGTTCCATTCGTATTGTCCGCTGCAACGGCAATTCTAGCCGCGGTCTTGGTCATCTTCGTTAAGGAAGTCAGGGTGGAACGGCCGACTCGCGGATGGAGCGGCATAACATCTCCCTTGCTTGATAGCGATTTTCGCCGTTTCTTAGTCATTAATGGATTTTATGGTTTTGCAATGGCCTTTGCTTGGCCTCTCTTCCCCTATGTTACTATTAAGGTTGTGCGTGCGACTGTGTGGCAAATAGCCGTGATATCTGCGGCTTCAGGATTTGTGACGAGTATAACCCAGCCGAAGATGGGTTCAATAGTTGATAGATTTGGTAGAAAACCGACATTAATCATAAGTAGAACATCTTTCCTTTTGTATCCTCTGCTCTACGCATTTGCCAGTAGCTGGCATCACCTGCTCATTATAAATGTTCTTCTATCAGTCTCTTCGTCGGCAGCGATTGTAAGTCTTTCAGCATATATAATGGATTCTGCTCCTCCAGGTTTAAGGGCGAATTATGCGGCTTCAACGAATATGACTATGGGCGTTGCAACCTTCCTCGGCTCTATTATCGGAGGGATCGTTGCAAGTAGACTTTCAGCATTAGTTGGGGAGAGGCAAGCTCTCTTTACATGCTTGATCCTGGCAGCTATTTTACGTCTAATCTCGGATATCTGCTTATTCTTTATAAAGGAGACGATGCCTAAGAAAGATGCCGCCTAAACGTCATTTTGGCATACTCGCCTTCTTTCCTATAAGATTTATTAATAATTTCTTGTCTTTTTCTACTCGGTGTTACATATCTCGATGAGTGCCCATTCAGTTCCCGATATTATGCAGGGAGTTCCATCTCAGGATAATGCCATCGGGATGATCATCCAAATATTATGGTTAGCCTTTTTCATCTTCTATCTACTATATGGACAGAAGCTCCAAGTTAAGATTATGCTAAAGGAGATAGAAGGTTCACTCTTTAAGTTAAAGATGATCAGAGATCGCGGAAGAGAAATTGCGATCTCCACAGTTAAGAAGTTTAGTAAGCATGATAATGATCCAACCGAGCGTGTCGATCGTCTCCTTGAATACGTCTATATACCACCAGTCGATCTTGACCCATACGGAATAATAAAGCGACTTGAGCATCTCGTTGACGTTCGCGATTTCAGACTTAAAGATGAAGTTAAACTTATGGTTCCGGACGCTGATGAGACTAAGATAAATAATCTAACTAATATGATCGAAGCCGCACTAGCCTTAAATCAAATATACAAAGTTGTTAGACACTACTATCTCATAGGAAAGAAGACTTCTAGCTTCTATATTATTCTTCAGCTCCAAATGCTCCTCCCACAGATAATGAAGGAATCCCAGGCCTATGCAAGTGCTTTGACGGCCTTCAAGAATGGTCAGCCCATAGGTGACGGGATAGGCCCGCTCATAGCTGCAAGGCTGATGCATGGAAGAAAAGAATATGAGATTGTCGAAGATACCGTCGTAAGCGAAGTCCCAATAGATGGGCGAATAGCCTATGTGCTAAAGGCCAAGGGACCAGGGGGAAATGTGGGAAAACCAGGCGAAGCTATAAGGCGTCTATTAGAGGAGATGGAAGGTAAGATCAGCAGGATAATAATCATCGATGCAGCTCAGAAGCTTGAAGGTGAAAAGTCCGGCGAGGTCGCTGAGGGAACTGGAGTCGCAATAGGCGGTCCTGGAGTAGATAAGTACAAAGTTGAGGAGGTCGCAGCAAAGTATAAGGTGCCTTTAGATGCTATCCTGATAAAGGAGAGTATAGAGGATGTCATCTCAGTCATGAAGAAGGAGATAGCAAATAGTGTTGATGAAGTTATTAAGCGAATAAAGAGGATAATTCATGAGAATACGAAGATAGGCGATCACATAATAATTGCTGGAATAGGAAATACTATTGGAATAGCACAGTAGGAGATATATATGAGCGCTGATCTAAAAGGGCCAAAAAGATCAATCCTATACTTGATATCGATAATTGCGATCATGCTCATCCTATCGATTATAACGCTTATTCAGGCATTTAAGACATATATGGAGAGTGGACATATGGATTTCTTGGCTCTCCTCTTGAGTGCAAGCGCATTTGCCCTCTCGATCTATATGGCTCTACAGATAGGCGTGAAGCCTCCCAAATTAGGATTTGAACAACAAAAAGTCTTAACGGTAATCAGATGTTCACGTTGCGGATTTGAATCCGTTCGGAATTTTAAAGAGGGAGATTATGTATTAAAGAAGATCGGCTCCTGCCCGAAATGCAATGGTCCGTCATTCATATATACGATCTTTAGGGAAGAGGAAAAGGGCAAAAAGAAGGCGGGAAAGATTAATCCTATACCTCAAGTTAAAACGACAGCTCCATTTTTATCTATGTAAACTGTATGTTCGAATTGGGCGACCCACTGCCTGCTCTCCTCGATAAAGACCGGATAAGCCATTAAGCATTTAGATTCGAGAAGGTGTGTAAATGCAAATTCATTAAAGATGTTATCTTTTATAAGCCATCTCTTCGCGAAAGGTAAAGTCCTAAATTTTCTCTCTATAAAATTCAGAAGCCTCTTAGATTCTTTGAGCTTCAATTTCTTTCTCTTTAAAAATCTGAATATATGTGCTTCTTCTCCCTCAATTACTCTGCCCCTTGCATTTGGTGTTGTAACGAACGGTTCAATGGCATATACCTCTCCCTCATGGATCTTCCTAAATGAGATGTGCGAGACGTTCGGAAGAGATTTCCCAGCATGGATCATATAACGCCCTATCTGATGCCCCGTAAGATTTGATATCGGCTTGAATCCCATATTCTCGATGGCTCTTTGGATCTTAGATCCAAGATCGGAAGTGGAGATTCCCGGTCTAATAGTTCGTATAGCTGTTTCCAAGGCGATGCGGGAGGTTTGAACCATCTCATCATATTCCGGGTTAAAGCATATGGTCGTTGCAGTGTCAACTATATATCCATCGATATGAACGCCTATATCGATCTTCACTATAGATTCGTCTGGAATTATTCTTTCATCTCCTGGTGGAGAAGTATAGTGAGCGGCGATCTCATTTACGGAGATATTGCATGGAAAAGCTGGTTCTCCTCCAAGATTTCGAATGTTCTCCTCAACCATCTCGCAGATGTCGATAATCCGCATGCCCTCCCTCACGGTATCTTCTATCTTCGTCCTAACTTTGGATGCTATTCGACCTGCCTCTTCATACTTCTCGAGAACATCCGCACTTAGAACTGGCATGAGATCACCCAGTAATCGAGAGTACTAGTATTTTAAAGATGTCACATCTGCTTTATCTTTATTTTCATGTGCCGCTTCACTTAAATTCCATAATAGCTTTCATTAAACTTTGAGTTAGTGACGATGTTTTTTGGTGGTGACAAAGTTTGGCTTTAAGGAGGATCGGTATTGTAACTGCTGGTGGCGACGCTCCCGGAATGAATGCCGCTATCCGCTCGGTTGTCCGCTCAGCCCTGCATAACAACCTAGAAATTATAGGATTTGAGAGAGGATACGCCGGGTTGATCGAGGGTCAAGCCCGCCAACTAAAGGCGAGATCCGTAAGTGGAATAATAAATCTCGGAGGGACAATCCTGAAGACTCGAAGATGTAAAGAGATGAGGACTCCTGAAGGAATAGAGAAGGCAGCTGAGACTCTTAAGAAATATGGCATTGATGGGCTTGTAGCGATCGGCGGAGACGGAACATTCAGAGGTGCAAGTGAGCTTTATAGGGCAAGCGGCATATCGATGATCGGAATACCCGCAACAATAGATAATGACGTTGCTGGAACCGATACGACCATAGGATTTGATACGGCTGTCAATACTGCTCTTTCAGCCATAGACAAGATCAGGGACACCGCAACTTCTCATGAGAGGATATTCGTTGTTGAGGTTATGGGGAGAAGACGTGGTTTCCTAGCATTAGAGGTCGGCCTTGCTGGAGGAGCCGAAATAATTCTAATACCTGAAGTTAGGTTTGACATGGATTCGGTATGCGAAAAGATTAAGAGTGCACGTGAGGCTGGAAAGACATCTGAAATCGTAGTGATGGCTGAGGGCGCTGGAGACTCACGTGAAATCGCTAGGCACATAGCTGATGAGACTGGATATGAGGTTAGACTCACGGTTCTCGGATATATCCAGAGAGGAGGGACTCCTACGGCCCTAAGCAGGACGTTGGCATCGCAATTCGGATATCATGCTGTTGAGCTCCTGCTTACTGGAGAGAAGAAACGGATGGTTGGAATTAAGAATGGAGAGATATGCTCTGTTGATCTTGACTATTCATGGAGTGCAGAAAAGAAGATAGACTTGGAGAAATATAGATTAGCAGAGATACTGTCAGAATAGAAAATCTTCTTTATTATCGAGGTGAAATCTTCCACTCCATATTTCTATGACCCAGTCCAGCAGTTTAAGTTATAAAGTTGGTTAATCCCGCTTGCTTAGCCAATTCTATTGCTCTTTTCATTTCTTCTCCATTCAGTCTTCTTCTTAGCTCCGGAATCTCATAGGCTCTCCATTCTGGTCTATACTGGAACATAACGTTTGTTCTGGTGTCTGCCCCTAAATTCTTGGATATCCAATTCAATATTGTCTTCGTGCAGCAATCTAAGTGCCCCGGAAGAACGAGAACCCTGATGATTAATTCTCCATACTTTTTCCCATGCAGATGATTCCTTGTGCAGGCTTCCCAATAATTCGGAGCATCACTGATTCTCTCCGCGCATTTATTATTGCCATACTTGAAATCCAATAGGTATACATCTACAAATCCCGCTAAGAGCTTAGCTGTTTCCTCACTATAGTATGAATTTGAGTTCCAGACGATCGGGACATTCACATTTACATACTTAAATGTCTGAATCCACTGCTGTAGCCATGGAGTAGGTTCTCCGCCGACGAGATTAACGTTTCTACATCCGCTCTTCCTCAGGTGCTCAACAGCCAGTGCCAATCGCTTCGTGGAATATATCTCTCCCTCCTCAAACCATTGTGAGATTGTCCAGTTCTGGCAATGCAGACATCTTATAGTGCAGCCCATGGTGAAGATCGTTCCTGACGGAACAAGTTCAGGCTCCTCTCCTAGATGCTCAAAAATAGATGAGACGACTATCTGCGATCCACATCTGCAGTATCCAAGTTCTCCCTCTAAACGGTTCACTCCGCATCTTCTAATGCAGAAATGGCAATTTTCCATGATCCGAGCGGCTATTTTCTCCTTTAAATCCAAAAATGACTTTTCTGGGGTCTTAAGATCCTCGATCCTCCTCATTTTAGAGTCTATTTGCTCCTGTAGCTCATAAAATTCCTCGAGTAATTCGTCATGTAGGCTCCAAAGATCCTTCAGTGAGTCATCTTCGTCAAAATCCGTCGGGATCTTCTTTGCGATTAGAAATTTAGCTGGCTTACTATCCTGCATGACATCGAAATACCTCGACAGGCTCCTGCGGGCTTTTTCATCCTCTAAAACTGCAACTGCATCCCTACGGATTATCCTCCACATAAACCTTCAAAGAGGAACTTTACTGAGAAATCACTTATTAATGCTGCTGCTAGATATCTATATTAGCGATATTGGAAACGACAATCCCTCTTGATGAAACTTGCCCTTTATTGGTATTTTCTCATAGCATTTGGGGCATCTCATATCTTCAGTGAGGTTCCATCTCGTTATTCCAAATCCATATCTCCCAATGAGAAGCTCACCGCATCTTGGACAGTAAGTATTCTCATATTTATGGCCGGGAACGTTCCCAATGTATACATAATTCAATCCTGCACGTCGGGCAGTCTCGTATGCATCCTCAAGAGTCTTTATCTCCGTAGATCTAATGGTTGTAAGGTTATAATCCGGATGAAACCTCAAAAGATGAAACGGTGTGTTCTCGCCTAGATTTTCGCAGATCCATTCTGCAAGTTCGCCGATTTGCTTCATTGAGTCTCCTATCTTTGGAACAACAAGATTTGTGATCTCAATATGTATTCCATTCTTTTTCATCTCGACAAGAGCATCATATATAGGCTCAACTGATGGAACAGAGGAGAATCTCCTATAGAATTCTGGGTCTCCTCCTCCTTTGAAGTCGACGGTCGCCGCGTCTAAGTAGGGGGCAATCATCTTCACAGCTTCTGGAGTCATATATCCATTAGTGACAAATGTGTTGAAGAGTCCCTCCTTATGAGCCAAGACAGCAGTGTCATATGCATACTCAAAGAAGATGGTTGGTTCAGTATAAGTGTAACTTATGCCTTGACAGTCATATTCCTTCGCGGCTTTAACTACTTCCTCCGGCGGAAAATATCTGCCGATTATATCCCTTTCTTGGCTTATGCTCCAGTTATCACAGAACTGACAGCGAAAGTTGCATCCAACAGTCGCAATTGACATTACGTAAGAGCCTGGATGAAAATGTGAGAGCGGCTTTTTACCTATTGGATCGGCATGAACCGCGCAAGCTTCAGCATAATTTAACGAGTATAGCTTTCCAGCCTCATTCTTTCTAACGCGGCAAAATCCAAATTTTCCATCTTTAATTATACATCTTCGTCCACATAGGTTACATCTAACAGTGTTATCCGGAAGTCTTTCATAGAGCAATGCTTCATGTTTAACCAAAAAACACACCCGTATATTCTATGTTGTTTAAGTCTCATAATATTTACTATCTTAAATTCCTAGTGTGAATAAATTCTGGGGCTGCTAGTCGGTTACATCGAGGATGATAGGAGTTAATCCTTTATTCCCTCAAGAAGACTCATTACGTTCCAGAGCTTCACCCTTGTATATGGAGGCATATTAGGATCTTGCAGGATCTCATCCAGTATGGATATGGCATTAGATGCTCTAACGGCTAGTGTATATTCCTCTGATTGAAGGGCATCCATGGATTCCTTCGCTGCCCTCCTAATATTTCGTGGGGTGGTCGTATCCTCTGAGACTTGATTAAGAATAAACATCGCCTGCTTCACTTTCTCTTCATATTCCTTTAATTTCTTCCGACTGACCAATTCTAATCCCCTCCAAGCATGACCCTAACAGATGAACATCACTCTCCTAAAAACAATTTATAGATCATGAAAGCAAAAATATAAGTATATACTGTTTAATCTTAGTGTATGCTCGTTAAAGTTTAGGATGATCAGTTGAAGTGAATTTTTTATTTCGTCGCATAGGCAATACTTCTATTCCAGCTACTTTAGCCGCCTCCTGCTGAGGTTCAGTCAACGACTCAAAATGGATTGACAACTGATTATCGCTGACCTTGCATGTAAGGGTCTTTTTTATCGCCCTGCATTTTCCGCCAGCCTCATTGAAGATATTAAAGCTCGTCAAAACGGGCTTATCCTGAATGTAAACATTAAAGAACTCGATTCCGCCGAAATCCATAATGGTCTCAGCGAAATGTAAGACCACCTTATATTCGCCATTAGGCACATCGAAAACATAGGAGAAGCTTTGTCCGAAACGTTGGGATTGATAGATCGTTGGATCATCTGTATTCCAAATTTTACTTCTAACGATCAGTACGTCGCTGTAAGTGCGTGTTATGTATCCCCATTTCCCATAGCTATAGGGTCTGTCTGCAAGCCATTTGCATCCCGCGCTATCAACGTAGTTATCTCCACCAACATTTATGCGGATGGGAATTGGGCATTTCGGGATGATTTGTCCTCTTGCTGGCCTTTGACGGATAAGAGTCTTCTCTGGTTTCTTGGCTTTCGGAATCGCCGATGCTAATTCATTTCCGAGTTTCCTTGTCTCCTCAACCCACAAATCTAATCTTTTCTCGAGTTCAACGGCGATCTCCCACTTCTCATCTATGATATTCCTTTGTTCTTTCGGATCATTTCTTAAATCGTATAATTCACGGAAGATCGTTCCTTGCCTAATCTTAGAAGGATCCATCCCAATTCTCTTAGCGAGAGCCTTAAATCGCGTAACCCAATTTCCTCCTCCCTCCATTTTTATCTCGAAGAATCTCTCATCGAAGGGAAGAAGGATCTTAGCTCGTATAAACTTGTAATCTTCCGTGTGAACTGATAGATGCTCGAAGCTCGGCTGGTCAACATTTCTGAGCCTAGTATTATGCTCAGTATGACTGAAGATCATGCTTCGAGGCTGAAAGCCAGGATCTCCCTTAATGAGAGGCAAGTAGCTCCTTCCCTGAAGAGTATATGTTACGGGTATATCCAGAATATCTAAAATTGTGGGAACAATATCGACTGTAGCTATCAATCCATGAATTATTCTTCCTTCTGGCAATATGGAGGGACATGACATCACGAGAGGAACGTGCAAAATCTCATTATATAAGTTCACTTTCTTCTCTAGGAATCCATGTTCCCAAAATTCAGTTCCGTGATCAGACGTGTATATGACTAATGTATTCTCTTTTATGCCGAGCTCCTCAAGTTTATCGAGTAACCTGCCGAAGTAAAAGTCCACATGGCTAATCTCACCGTCGTATCTATCGATGTATCCTTCGCCCCACATATCATCAAAGGGTTTCGGAGGGTTAAATGGCTCATGAGTGTCATTATCATGAATGAAAATAAAGAATTTGTTTTGCCTTCCATATTCATCTAACCATTTGATTGCCGCATTGATTATCCTCTTTGTAGCCTGATTGTATCCTAAACCCCAAAAGTAATCATCGAATCCTCTGCCGTAGCCTAGGCTGGGATGAAGGTATCTGTTACTACTCGTGAAAGCCTTTGTAACATATCCATGTTCCTTAAGGATTTCCGCGATCGTGAATATCTTTGATGAGAGTGGAGGATTATACTTGAGTAATGTCATTCGATGCGTTAAGGGATAAAGCCCGGTATGCATGGTCATGTATTGAGGTAAAGTCCAACCGCTATTCGCGACATGATCCGTGAAAAGGATCCCCTCTTTGGCTAATCTGTCAAGGTTCGGCGTTGTTTTTCTGTGATAGCCATAACAGCTCAGATGATCTCTCCTGACAGTATCTGGAGAGAATAGGATCACATTTAATCCTTCAGATTTACCGCTCATCAGCTCCCACCGCTCATATTGGCTCTAGAACTATCGCTCTTATCCAAGATGAGTCCAAACCAGCAACTCGGAGTGGAAGTCCAATATAGAATACCCTCTCCTTATTAATTTTCTCCAGATTTATTAAGCCCTCGATCATTGGAATGTCATTCCCTAAAAGATTATTGTGGGTGGCCATTGATCCGGGAGCCTCAACTCTTACGTTCTGAACTCCTACCATCTTCACTGGCCTATTCGCAAGCCACTTTGCAGATTCCGGAGAGATGTATGGTTGTTCATCACCATGATATGGGCTCCAAAGTAGGACTATATCGTCCTTTTTAACTTTTTTCTCTAGATATTCAGGCTTTATTGGTTGCCCGCTACCCTTAATGGGGTTCAGAAAATCGAATTTTAACACAACGGCTTCTCCCATGAACTTTTCAAGAGGCATCTCTGAGGCGGATTTCCATCCATCCTTTAAGTGCGCTGGCATCTCAACATGCGTTCCAACATGTGTTTCGGCTTCAACCCAATGCATTATGGCCTTATCAGGAGCATATATGAACTGACGTATCTCAAACTGCCTAATCTGACCTCCATGGATATACTCCCCATTTACCTTCAATATTCCGGGAATGATCTCCTGCGAAAGATCGATTATCCTATATCTTTTAAGGTCGATCATCTTCCATCACAATCCATATCATAAATCAATATATTAGAAATCTTTTGCTATCTGCCACTTTCGCCTTTTCCTATCGTATTCCTCGCGGGTCATGCGGGGACGGGCAGGATTCCCGAAAACCACCGTGTTGTCAGGCACATCCTTTGTTACAACTGATCCCGCGCCTACAACAGCTTTTCTTCCAATATGGATTCCTGGCAGAATAGTTGCGTTTGCGCAGATTATTGCTTCTTCCTCGACCTTTACGCCGATAAGTCTTCCACTTGGCGGATATGGATCATTGGTGAAGCAGACGTTGGGTGCAATGAATACATCATCTTCGATTACTGTCAGATGAGGAAGGTAGGCGTTCGATTGAATCTTAACGTTATTGCCTATTCTTACAGTTCCGTCAAGAATAACTCCGGTTCCAATAAGTGAGTTATCTCCGATGGTGCTACCCTCCCTTATTAGGACGTTATGTCCCGTCCTAACATGGCTTCCTATTACACTATCTTCATAAATCACGGTGCCAGAACGGATTATGCATTGGCTTCCAATCCTTGCGCCATTACTTATTCTACTGCTTTCCTCTAGACTAAACTCTCCAACGGCCCTGATCATCTTTATCTTCTTCTCGATGGGATATCCAACAGTGACGTTCCCTTCAATGATCGTTCCATCGGCAATCACGGTCTTACCTAGAATTATTGCGTCTCCTACAACTCCATTTATGATGGCACTACGGGAAATGAATCTTGTCATGTACACTCCTCAAAGGATCGCTTACTAATTACCCTTAAAAGTATTCGAAGGTCATTGAAGCTGAACTCAATAAGGATTATATAAGGCTTAAATATATAATAAAAGTTTAATCCTGAGTGCTGTGGAGCCAAAAAAGTAATATGCAGGAATATATATCACTAATATGTAATAGTGCTATGGATCATTGTTCTATAAGGCCTCAAAGTGGGGAGAGCATTCATGGCAAGAAGGCCTAAAGCTGAAACCCAAAAGATGTTCGGTGCTGCCGCTGTTCTCATAAGAAATACGACTTGGAAGTGCGGTAGGATCGAGCGGTTAGTTATCGAGTATCTACAGAGCCATTTACGGAGGAATGGGCAACGCTGGTCCAGAATAAAAGATATGATTCAGCACTTTAGGCTTGAGGGAAAACAGAAAAGCGAGTTCTTTGATGCTCTTAAACGACTGGAGAGAAGACGAATAATAAGAATCGAGGTTTCAGAATCGGACAGTCCAAGCAACCTGCTTTAATTTTTCGCATTTTTTCTTTTTTCTGCCTGTTCTCTTAGCCATCTCGCAGTTTCACGCATTACTGGATGTTCAGAGACATTTACAACAGGAACCTCTAGACCACTTACCTTTATCGATGGGGCATATTTTGGCATTAACGCGAAGTTCACGGAGCTCCAGTAGATCCTCCCCTCTAAATACTTCTCCATAAGGTCATTCGTATCTGGTGTAAGCGGAAAGTATATGAAAAGGACACCCTCAGCCCAGTATGCTACTACGGGAAGTCCAGAATGAATTATCTTTGCGAACATTTGGCTCAGATTTTCCTTCGAAAATTGGAAGTAATCGAGGATTACGATCTCTTTAGGCGGCTGATATATGATCTTAACCTTCTCTTTCTCCCCCATAGTTACTCCTCCGTAAGCCAAGCCATTTACTGACACTGTTCCCTATCGTTTGATTAGGAATTAATTTTCGCTTAAATCTATTTCTATCTTCTGCTCTCTTTGGTTGGCAAAAATTATTTTATGTCCCTCACCAGAAGAAAACTCGGTAATTACGGGTAGAGAAAGGTCGGCTGACTCCTATTCTCAATAAACGCCTTTTATATTAAATGCTCATTTAAAATAGTGGAATGTCTAAGCAAATGTATATTTAACTGAAATTCAAAAGATAGAAAATGATATATTCCTGTATAAGTGATTCTCTGGGAGAGTTTTGATACTTGGCAAGTGATATCGAATGTCCACTAGAACAGAAGACTTGAGATTTCGTCTCGCGACGGTTGAACTTTTAAGAATGGCTAAAAAACAATACACTTACAAGAGGTTACAGGAAGAGACGAATCTTCCAGTAACCGTCCTAAGCAGATACGTAAAAGGTCATGTCCTACCTAATATGAAAAGAGCACGGGAAATATGGAAGGCCCTCTTAAGGATAATCGATTTGGAAGGGGAGATTAAGAGGAGGCTTAAGTGGGATGATAATGGCTTCTTTGATAATACTTCAGTAATCGGCGATATGAGCCTGTTAAGTCAAGCTGCAAACTATGCAATTGCGAGGTTTGCTGGCAGAAGAATAACGAAGGTTCTCACGGCAGCCGTGGATGGAATACCACTTGCAACTCTTGTTGCTAAGGCTTTAGGCGTTAATGTTGTTATAGCGAAGCCGATGAGGGAGGCTGGAGTCTCAGCCTTTCTCGAGGAGACATATACATTGAATGGATCAGGTAGAACGATGACGCTGTATATTCCAAAGAATGCGATTAGAAGACAGAAGAGGATGAGAGAAAAGCATCAGACAGAGAGGGAAGCTCTAGAATCTATAAAGAAGTGGAGAGCAAAGGGATACGAGGCTCGCCTATTAGGTAAGAGTCCCTCTGACGGCTTATATGAAGTGGAGATCTCAAGAATATACGATAGCGTATTAATAGTTGATGATGTCATACGGACGGGAGATGTTCAAGCAGCATTAGTTAATCTCGTAAAGAAGGCTAAGGCTGAAGTTTCAGGGATCTTTGCTCTAATATCTGTTGGGGATGCATGGAAGGAAAAAATTCGTGTGCCAAAGGGATGCCAGATAGAGATTATACTTAAACTTTAGGGTCTATCGCGTTCTCTCCCTCTTCTTCCATCGCAAATTCTTACTTCTGCATTTTCTGCATTTCTTCGCTGTTGGAGCATTCCTAACCCCGCATTCCCTGCAGATCTTATAGAAGAGCCTCTTACGCTGTGCTATACTCCTCTTCACAGGATCTGTGATCGGCATTTAGCATCCCTCAATATACTCGACGCCAAAACAGATATATTTGTTTTGGTCGATGCAAATGAATAATAGTCTTTTTATACCGCAAGATATTTATTAGTGGTTATAGAGCAATAACTTCAAAAGTTACATATAATTGGGGAGTGAGGCGATAAGAAATGTCTGAGGCGAACTCTGTGCTTATTGGTAAAAAGCCAATAATGAATTACGTCCTAGCATGCATAACACTATTCCACAGCGGAGCAAAAGAAGTTAGCATAAAAGCCAGAGGAAGAGCAATAAGCAGAGCAGTAGACGTAGCCGAGATAACTAGAAGGAGATTCCTACCGGACGTTAAGGTCGGAAAGATCACGATTGGCACGGAAGAGCTGAAGAGCGAGGAAGACGGCAACATAACCAATGTCAGCACAATAGAGATAGTATTGACTCGATAGGAGGTGCAGTGCACATTAAAGTTCGTCCCACCTCCTTTATTTTGGAGGGATCAAGAGTAGGTGAGAACGGAGTTATGTCAGTTTTGCTTAAAAAGCGGGATCCTATGTCCGAAATGTAAGAAGAAGGTTGAGAGTGGTAAGGTAAGTCAGCTAGACCTAAAGATAGGGAGGATACTCCTTTCTCTGGAAAAGATGTATCCTTCACTACAAGATGTATACTTTCATAAATCCATAGAATCAGATGGTGTTTTGGCGATTTTTGTTGGGCGGGGAGATATCCCACGTATTTTAAGTCACGGCGGAAAGATAATTAAGGTGTTAGAGGAGAAGACGAAGAGGACAGTTAGGGTTTTAGAGTATAAATCAGATGAAAGAAAGTTTTTGGAAGACTTGTTTGCCCCGTTAGATATCTTGACAATAAATCATATTTGGCTTCCAGACGGAACGATCGAGACAAGAGTTATCTTAAAGGGGAAAGGAAAAAAGAAGTATATGAAGTATATCGATGCGTTAAAGGAGATCGCAAAGGAATCGAGGGGTATGATACTAAGAGTTGAGTTTGCAGCTTAATAAGGCATGAAAAGATTATCGGAGCTACCTGCAGATGGAGATCGATGATTTAGGAGACTGGCGGAGAACACATTACACGGCGGATATAACGCCAGAATTAGATGGGCAAGAAGTAATCGTGATGGGATGGATACGTGAAATTCGTGATCTCGGAGGCATAAGGTTCATAGTTCTCCAGGATAGGCTCGGTAAGGTTCAGATTACAATTCCAGAATCTAAAGTCGATGAGGAGGCTCTTAGGAAGTCTAGTTCCCTCCATAGACAGGACTGTATAGCTATAAAGGGAATTGTTAGGGGTATGGAGAAGGCTCCGAGAGGAGTTGAAATAATACCCAAAGAGATTAAGGTTCTTGGGATCGCGAAGCATCCGCTTCCAATAGACGTTACCGGCAGGACGCCAGCGGATATAGATGTCAGATTGGACGCTAGAGTCCTAGATTTGCGTAGTGATAGATCCCAAGCGATATTCAAGATTCGCCATGTAGTGCTTGAGGCTACTCGGAATTTTCTGTCAAAGAGGGGATTTTTGGAGGTGAATACGCCAAAGATAATAGCCTCGGCTACCGAGGGAGGAGCAGCTCTCTTTCCAGTAATCTATTTTGAGCGTGAAGCCTTTCTCGCGCAGAGCCCCCAACTGTATAAGGAGGAGCTCATCATAGATTTTGAGAAGGTATATGAGATAGGACCTGCATATAGGGCTGAAAAATCTCATACTAGGCGGCACATAACGGAGTTTATATCGATCGATATTGAAGAGGCATTTGTCACGGCTGAGGATGTGATGAGACTTGCCGAGGAACTTATGCAGTTTATATGCAGGGTTGTGCGTGAAAAATGCAAGGAGGAACTGGAGGTTCTTAATCATAATGTTGAGGTTCCCAAGCTTCCGCTGAAGAGATTAACCTATGATGAGGTCTTGGATGAGCTTAGAGAGTTAGGCATAAAGTTAGAGTGGGGTGAAGATATACCAACAATGGGATATAGAGCCCTAGGAAAGGTTCATCCATACTTTTATTTCATAATTGACTGGCCGACGAGACTCAAACCGTTTTACATCAAACCTAAAGATGATAATCCGGAGATAAGTGAAGGATTCGATCTAATGTGGAGCTGGATAGAGATAGCTTCGGGTGGAACGAGAGTTCATAAGAAGGATCTTCTTATGAAGAGATTGAAGGAGCAGGGATTGCATCCAGAATCCTTCAAGTATCACCTTCAATCATTTGATTACGGTATGCCTCCGCATGCTGGATGGGCAATAGGTCTGGAAAGACTGATCATGATGCTTACTGGAATAAAAAATATCAGGGAGGTCGTTCTCTTCCCAAGAGACAGGTTCAGATTAACTCCATAAAAAACGGAATCGCTTCTCGAGAGACAGAGATCAGATGTGACTTCACCGCAGAAAAAATTCTTTACTAAGTTTATATAGAAAGCTTTCTTCTTAATGCCTTTAATGTTCCGGAGACTCTTTCCACGTGAATGGTGACTGGAGATGCTCCTATATGCGTGATGCATGGAATTGAAGCTTTAATCATGGGTAAAGCCTTATGGCTGCAGCGGAGTACTGCTAATCCTTTTGTGGGATCATAGTCTATCATCTTCAATTCCGTTTGGCTTGCGCCGTACTCTCCAAAAAGTCTGAGGATGCTACTCCATACTGCACGTATGAAATCCTTTCTTTCTATTGTCTGGTCACTATCAATTCTAACGGCAATATATCGTCTCCTGACTATTTTGGGCAATCTTTCCCTCTCCTAATCACGTAAATGCCTGGAGCGACGTAATTCGGACTGAGCTTCCTCCTGTTCCGCTCAACTATTTTCTTTGGGTTCTCAGAGATTGCCTTCTTTGCATTCTCAAGATCTAATCCAAAAAGATATCCAAGTGAAGCGTAATCCTCTGGCTTCCTCAATAGCCATGCTTCGCTTACACCACTAGAAAGGACGATTGGCACATCAAATTTCCTCGCTATTATAGTCTCTATCCTCATCTTCCATAATAGATTGATCCTTTGATTTCCATGTAAATATAAAAGCGGAGCCATATCAAACTCAAGTGAGACTTGAGTTTTTGATGCGAGCTCGGCTTCAGCCGAATCGAAGAATCTTCTCCTCAAATCTATTGGGGAGAAGGATAGTATATCGACTCTTCTATCCTTAGCCGCCTGCCTAGCGACGCTCTTAGACAGGCATTTAACGGCGATCACCTCTACTCTCCTCCTCAAAAACCTTAAGCTCCTCAAGAGTTCCAGGGAATTCCGCGGCTCCAAATCTATCCTGCTAATGAAGTCTATGTCTAAATCACTGCAAATTTTACGTATTTCCCTCGCTCTCTCTTGAAGTTTCTCTTGGGGGAGTGATACTCCAACAGCCCTATACCCTAGCTCAGCAGCTCTCTTAATGATACGTTCGATCTCGACGCGTTCTTCGAGGTTTGGGCGGAGGTGTAGGTCAATGAAGCCCTTCACGGCAACATCCCTAACTCCCTACATATCTGTTTTATCTCATTAATCTTTGAAGTTTTGAATCTTATCTTCAAGTGTATCGGATCGGTATTGCAAAGCCTATATCTCTCCATGTAAGCGGCCTGCTTATCAAGTCTTATGTAAAGTTTTCCCCTGTCCAATCGCCTGCCGAATTCGGAGTTCAGAGCCTTTTTATCGTGCAGTGGAAGATTATCGCCTATTCTCCTCAAAAGAGCCTCGGTTATTTCAGGCTTTGTTATTCTCGCCCTGTAATAAATTATTGGATTTCCATATTCCCCCTTCAGAACGCTTTTATGAAGTATAACTTCTTCAGTTTTGTTTGGTGGTAGAATATTATGGAATGCCCTCTTAACTTTCTCGGGATCCTCAGTTGCATGTGCGAATATGCTTATCTCGATAGAGGCTACCCTCTTCCTTACCACTAGCGCTTCACGTCCTTAACCCTGTTCTTTTCTTATGAGCATAGAGACTTTTATTAATTCTGATTTTTCATAATGCTAGTGTTTGCTAAATTCTAAGAGGTGATGATGGAAATGCGAACTTTAATACCCAAGGGGTTCTTCGTAACCGGAGGAAAGGCTATCGGAAAATTTTCAGAACTTAATGCATTTGATAATGCATTAAAAGATGCTGGAATAGCAAATTGTAATCTAGTCGAGGTGAGCTCTATAATCCCGCCGAATTGCAGGGAGGTCCCTCCAAGAGATATTCCCGTTGGAAGCATAACATATACTGTCTTATCGAAGGCTTATGGAAGGAATGGGAAGATAAGCGCTGGAATAGCATGGGGCTTCGCTGAGAAGGAAGGCTTCGGGATTGTGGCTGAAGCATATGGAAGTATGGATGAATCTGTCACGAGGAAGATCCTACTGGAGAGGATTCATGAGATGGCGAATGTGAGGGGAATAAGGCTTCGAAACGTCAAATATAAAATTGAGACTTTGGATGTTCCAAAGGGAAGCTACGGATGCGTGGTCGTTGCGCTCGTATATCTTTTCTAAGCGTTAAGCCATCAGCCCTCGGACTTTCCTTCCGGCACTTGTTAGTCCTCTGAATACTCGTCCTCTGCCTTTGCCGAGGCGAAGATCAGGCAGTAATGTTCTATCAACGAGTATGACCTCAAACCATTTTGATCGACCATCCTCCCAGACCCAATAGGAATTGAGAACCTCAAGGTTTGGATATTTCCTTGCGGCTCTTTCTTCAGCGATGAGTCTGAGGCTCTTGGCGGGTTTATATTTCTTCACGCCCATTCTTTTCTGTCGACGTCCCGCTCTTGGGCGCTGCTTACTCAATCCTCCCCTTCTGACCCTAACCCTGACAACAACGTATCCGGGCTTATCTTTATATCCGAGTCTCCTCGCCCTATCAATTCTTGTTGGCTTATCAATCCTAACTATCGCCGGCTGTTTCCGCCACTCAATCACCCTTTTTTGCATTAACTCTTTAATGTATGATGCATCCGGCCTCTTCCAAGCCTCAGCCAGATACTTATATGCCATGATCCTTTCGCCTCGAAGCACTCCAATTTAAATGATCATCAAATTTATATCTTCCGTTTTTAAGAGACGAGAAAAGACATTTAGGCATAAAAATATTATCTGTCCTATCAATTAGATATCTGGGGAATTGGCATGAACAGAGATAAGATTCGCGTTACGGTTTGGAATGAATTTATTCATGAAAGAGAAGATGAAAGGGTAGCAGCGATATATCCTAAGGGGATTCATGGAGCTATCGCTGAATACTTGAGTCAGAAGCCTAATATTGAAGTGAAAACGGCGACTCTAGATGAGCCTCAGCATGGCTTAACAGATGAAGTTCTCAGAAATACTGATGTGCTGATTTGGTGGGGACATGCCGCTCATGATAAGGTAAGCGATGAAGTGGTAGAGAGGGTATATAATAGGATTATGTGCGATGGTATGGGCCTTATAGTGCTACATTCGGCGCATTACTCTAAGATTTTTAGGAAATTGATGGGAACGAGTTGTAGCCTCAGATGGAGGGAGGATGGAGAGAAGGAGCGCCTATGGGTAGTCTCACCTGGACATCCGATAGCTGAGGGGATTGGAGATTACTTTGAGATCGAAAAGACCGAAATGTACGGCGAATTCTTTGATATTCCAAATCCGGACGAGCTGGTTTTCATAAGCTGGTTTAAGGGAGGAGAAGTCTTCAGAAGCGGATGTTGCTTTTATCGTGGACGTGGGAAGATCTTCTATTTCAGACCGGGACATGAGACCTATCCAATTTATCACAATGAAAAGGTCTTATTGGTGATCGAGAATGCTGTTAGATGGGCGGCGCCTATTAAAAGGCCTAAAACGCTTACGATTCCCCGTGCAGTGCATGTAGAACCGCTTGAACCATAAAACAATTTACCATTCTTCATTCGGTTATCTTCTGATCTTCAATGCAACGGCTAAAATGATAGTCAATGCCATCAGAATGACATAATACGCCCAAGAAGGCATTCTCCATTGTGTCTCAACTTGTAGCGGAGGTTTAATCTTTAAGCCTTTGTAATATCTAGGGATTGGATCGAGGGTAGACAGGCCGCAAATGTGCCTACGCCCTGATGTCTCTGCATATTTACCACTTCGATTAATATGTTTTCTGTGGTTGATGTCACATAAACCCCCTCCCTCAGCCTATAAGGTTCATCTTCGTGAAGTCTCATTTTAATATCGTCTATTGTGACTATGGTATCCTTGTAGGGAAAGATGTAACTCTCCCCTGAAGGAATGTATATGGCTGCTATTTGATTAGCCCTTAATCCGAGAATTGATAATCCTCTATCCTTAGAGTCTTCCATTATGCACGTCAATAACGCGTATGTAATTGTCTTCGATGCTTGTCAGTATGAATGTCCGATTCTCATATGCCGGGTCTTTCCAGTAGGCTCGCTCATTAGAGCCTCTATAGAATACCTTTCCAAGAAATCCCTCGAAATACGACTGGGTAAAAGATGGATCCCCCGCTGGAATAGAATGAACCATCACGTTCCACGTGGAGATGAGATGATAAACCCTGAAATGTGTTACGTTAAGTGTTTTCTCCTCATTCGCTTTAAGGTCGAATTTCATGATTACCCTTCCATCTTCATCCTTTAACGTATGTGCGAATCCTCTAGGGCCATAACTCTCGTTGAGAAACCAAAGTGCCTATAATGCCATCCAGCCCATAAGGCCGGATAGAAGTATGGGTGCCCAACCTGCAAGAAAATGAACTCCTTTCTTACGTAGCTTCCGTCAACACTTGTAAGGAATGTGCTCGTCTGGAGCTGACCCTTACCTAATAGTCTTCCACCCATTAACATTACAGATATGGGCTTAGTTAAGCATATCTTAAAGAGCGTTCCGTTAGGTAATCTACGAGGAGTTTCTCATATCTTCCAATCTTAGACTCTTTAACAAGCCTCTTGTCAGGCAGCGTATATGCCTTAACATCTGTGAAGTCGGTGATGTCGATGATCCCCATTGTTCCATGATCTGCGGTTGTATCTTTGAGGATCTCCCATCTTCCATTATCCTCATGAAACTCATTAACAAATATCCTTGAGGGTATATGCCCATAGTAGATATGGATATTTCCATTCTGAGCTGAAATACTAAGATTTGCGAATGACAAGAATACAAGCACTTATTAAAGCAATTATAAAGAACACGCTGTATCTAATCTTTCTCAAAATTATTTCCCCTAAGGGATCCTCGATACTTAAGACATGGAGAATGATGATATACCTTTTTTGGCAGGTTGCGAATTGAAGATCAATGAGGGTTAGATACTTATTTTGGGATATCTACACTTGAGTAGGGGATAATATTCTGAAGCACTAGAAGATAGGGTGATCCGGTTGTCAATTAGACCAATATTTAAGGATAGAAATAAGCTCTCGCCGCACTACATTCCAAAAAAACTTCCATATAGAGAGGAGCAGCTCCGCATGCTTTTCTCAATATATGGTGCCATAATAAGAAACGTCAAAAGTGCCTATCCAAGATTTATACAAATGATAGGTCCAACTGGATCCGGAAAGACATGCACGGCTATAAGGTTCGGTGAGCAGATAATGGAGTATGCCAAGAAGGAAAATGTTAAGTTAAGGTATATTTATGTGAATTGTAAGGTTGACGGCACTACACGGTATGTTCTCTTCCGAAATCTCATTAGAAAGTTGACTCCGAAAATCTCGACAAGAAGTCTAAGCCCAGAAGAGATGATTCAGCAGTTGATCGAGTATCTAAGATTGGAGAACATGTTTTTACTTATCACGTTTGATGAGATAGATTATTTCGTTCAAATCAACCCGAAAGATCACATAATATATGATTTGACTCGAGTAACAGAGATGAGTCCCGGG
>Ga0180301_10000379_pt1 | contig 34564 bp, 33 predicted proteins | sample GuaBasSediGuay16_FD_121797 | JGI IMG/M metagenome (GOLD analysis project Ga0180301, IMG submission 121797) | Subseafloor sediment microbial communities from Guaymas Basin, Gulf of California, Mexico - Guay16, Core 4569-2, 12-15 cm | ecosystem: Environmental > Aquatic > Marine > Hydrothermal... | reverse complement strand
ATATAAAGTATTCAGACATTGATTTAATAGTTTATGGCAAAGAGAATTCATATAGAGTAAAAGAAGCTCTATTAAAATTATACAAGGATCCTAGTACTCCATTCTATATGCCTTACGGAGAGTTTTTAGACAGATGGGCTCAAGACATAGTAAGAATACATCCACTAACCTTAAATGAAGCCAAGACCCTATATGGTAAGTATAAATGGAATAGAGCACTCTACCATAATAAACAATTCTCTATACATCCAGTTAAACTAGAGAATGAAATAACTGAAAAATGGGAGGATAAAATACATAAACCCATAGGCATGATAAAGATTAAAGCAAGAGTAGTGGATTCAAGCGATTCATTATTCATGCCTGCAGTTTACATCGTAGAAGATGTCCACATATTAGAAGGACCAGATCCGCCTAAACCAATAAATAGAATTGTTAGCTATGAAGGACTCTACTTTGATATAGCAGAGCCTGGAGATGAAATCATTGTTCAAGGGAAGCTTGAAGTAGTGGAGGAGTTAAGGAAAAATGAAACCTACTGCCAAGTTACTATAGGTACATTTGAAGCTAGGGGTAAAGATTACATAAAGCCTATTAAATGGCTAAATATGAGTTAAGGATAAGATCCTTAGCGATATCACTTCGCTAACGAAATATTTGTCATATAATCACCTGGATCTCCTAGATACAATCTATACTTTATATCTCCATTAGCGTACTCTAACCTTTCTACAGTTCCTCTAGCAATAACTATTTCATCTTCAAATGCTAATTCATTAAATCTGCCGCGTATACTATATATTTCATCCACACCGATTTTAACGCCCTCAATATGCTCTAATACTTCAACTACATACTTACATGGAGTAAATATTGCTTCACGTGCATCAACGACCTTGAACTTCATTGTAGCTTTACCTATTTTCTTATAAACCACCTTTCCATAGTCTTCGTCTGGTAAAGGAGTTTTAACTAGCCTTATGAAATATTCTCTTTTACCAAAATATCCTTCAAGTACACGTCGTTTGGCATGTTGGACTAATTCGTTAAATTTGATAGGAGTTTCTCTCTTCCTAAATTCATAGAGTCTTATTATATCCTCCTTACTATACCTTCTATAAGGGCTTGTCTCTTTATCTATTACTTCCTTTAAGTAATCATATACACTTAATCCTTCTTTCTCACCATAAACTACTATATCTATATCAGAACTATCTCTATATAAGTTAACAAGTATTGAGCCTGATATACCAATATTCTTGACATTTGCAGAATTCTTTAGGTCTATCAACATATGTCTAGTATCCTCTAATACTTTATTCTTAGGCTTAGTATTCATTACCTGTAGTGCTTTTTCTATAGGATTGTAAATGAATTCTATATCTTTATATGGTATTTCAGGAACTAAATTACCTATATATGGATCGTAAACTAGGTATTTTCGATACTTTTCCTCCACTAATCTTATTTCCTCAGTAATGCTTGGTTCCTTATAATATCTTATTCCTCTATTATCTATTCTATCACCTATAGGTGATGGAACGTATTTAGGGTAGCCTACAACCTTATCCTGAGGCTGTATAACCCCTTTGACGTAAAATATAGTATTGTCGTATATTCTAAAGTAATATCCTTCAATAGGCTTCATCGTATTTAGTACCTCTAGCGACTAATATGTTGTCTATAGACGTGATTTCATAAATTTCTCTGCTCTCTTTAAATCTTCCCATGTATTGATATTGAGAAATGATTTTATGGGGTTATTTGATAATTCATATACGTCTATGTAGTATGTTTTTAAACATTCTAGTATTGATCTGACAGTTCTCTTATTATCTGTAAGAGCTTTTCTTGAAGCTTGTAGTAATGGTATTCTACGGTAAGCGGCTACTAGAGGTTCTATATATCCATTGGGCCACTTAGGTATAACTGCTTCATAAACTTCTAATCCCCTAAGCATTTTGGAGGCCACGGCATATGTTATAAAGGGGGTATCGCATGGTATAACAAATAACTTATCACTTACTGCTTTTAATGCGCCAGAGTACAATGCTACTAGTGGTCCATTATCATATTCCTTTACGTCAACTGTATAAAGTAAATGTGGTTCGTTTAGTATTTGTTGCAGTAGAGCTTTCTGCTGTTCACTCTTAACTACGATTATTACATGTTTAAAATACTTACCTAGGTTATCTAATATTATTTTTATTAATGGTTTACCCCTTATCTTTACTAATGGTTTATACTCGTGACCTAATCTGTCACCACTACCGCCTGCTAGTACTATTAAGTCATAAGGGATTATTACCACCTAGGATTGAGCATATTCATAGTCTTCTACGATAATTCAAGCTATTGGTTAAACCGATAATAGTGCAATAGCTCTAATAACATCTGCTACATCTTCACATTTATCGGCAGCGTTTTCAAGTGAATCTACAACTTCCTTACATATAATGCATGAGGATACTTTAACTTCTTCACACCACTTTAAAACTTCTTCTAGTGCTTTCATTCTAATATCATCTACCTCCTCTTCAATTCTTTCAATGTCATCAGCTAGTTTGAGGGATTTACGTGGATCTTCTACGAGTTCGATAATTGCATCCTTAATCAGCATTGTTGCCTCATAGACTTTAGACGCCATTAATATTAATAGATTTGAAATTTCTTTAGAGACTCTGGTTGGTATTAATAGCATTAATCTCCTACTTGCTGCTTTAAGATATGCAGCAACATCATCGATTGTTAATGTTAATCTAACTAAATCCTCTCTATCGATTGGATGGAATATACCCTTAGATAATTCTGCAATTATCGAACGTTTTATATCATCAGCTTCTTTTTCTCTATCAAAAACTTCTCGATAAAGCTCTTTTACTTTATCGATCATGCCATTAGCATATGCATTCATGAGATCTTTAGCATATTTTGCAACCTCTATAACTTTATCCACATGCTTAATACATATGGATATAACCTCACGTTCTTTTCTCTTTGCTATCCAAGACCACATAGTTGTCATTTACAAGTTCCTCCTCAAGGTACTAGTTTAGCTAGAGTAATATATAATATAAAGCTTGTAAAAGCGGTTACAGGTACAGTTAGAATCCATGAAATAATTATGTATGTTACTACTTTCCAGTCGACACCCTTTAGGCTTCTACTCTTAATAATACCTATACCTATAACTGAAGATACACTCGCATGAGTAGTAGATATGGGCATACCATACCCCATTAGTAGTTTAGGTATTGTACTGAATCCCCAAACAACTATGGCATTAGATAGTTCTGCTGCTGTAGCTGATACATAATCTAGCCTAGTTATCCTAAATCCAACGGTATTGATTACTCTATACCCCCAAGTTAATGCTCCAATAGCTATTCCCAATGAACCTAAAGCTGCTAAATAAAACATTGTAACCATATCGGGGGCGCCTATGATTTTAGATGCAACAGCTACGTAAACACCTGTAGCATTACCAACATCATTAACTCCAAATGAGTAAGCAGAAAACGCTAAATTAAATAATAAGAAATACTTAAAGAACTTATCAACGTTCTTACCCCAAGAAAGAAGGACCAAGGCTAATCTATTTAGAGCTAGGTAGAGAATTATGCTAAGGATTATTGCCATTAAGGGCGACGTAATCCAACTAAGTATAACATTGACTACTATACTCCATCTAATACTTGACATTCCATATAGGAAACTGTATGCAAGTCCTATGCCTAAGACAGCTCCTACAGTACTATGGGTAGTAGATATAGGCATACCCTTCCATGTAGCAAGCGTTATCCATATACATGCCGTTAAAGATGCAATAAATGCTCCTAAGGGATCTATGTTAACTACAACTCCTTTACCAATAGTCTTCATAACCATATAACCTTGTACAAGAGCTCCTATAGTTGTAAAGATTGCAAATAGAACAACAGCCTTCTTTAAACTAACTACACCCGCACCTACAGCCATGTCAGTGGGATTAGCAGCATCATTAGCTCCAAGACTCCAAGCCATATACATGGCCGCACATAATCCCAATATTAAGTATATTAGATCACCTACCATGACAATAACCCTTTAATTCCGCAAACTATCACGCAAGGTATCTATTTAATAATAACGTATAGAGTAAACAGAGAACTACCGAGACCTTTGACTTATATATACCATGTAATAACTCTATATGTTCTACATAAATTCAGTCACCATAGATACTTACTCTTAACTGTTCTGAGTACGTTCGAATGTTTAGATTTAAAAATAACTGCCATACAAAGTCTAGTGGAGGTGAACATATGAAGATAGGACACTCGTTTCTAGTAAGCACTTGGCTAATCTTATTAATGGTTTCAATAATATCGCCAATCGTAACCTCTGGCTATACTATAATGAATAAGCACCTTGAAGTTATGGGTATTGAAGGACCCTTCACTAATACATTAGAGGGGGCATCTAAGGTAATAGAAGTGAATTCTGAAATCTCATTATCAATTAAAAACGGATACGTTTACTTAGATTTAAGCGATTCCAATGGCAGGATAAGTATACCAGGACATCCAGCATTACCATTTAAGTCGTATACAATAGTATTACAAGGCAAGTATCAAGTAAATGAAGTATCTCTTATGGTACTAAGATACCATGAAGAGCCTATTGAAGGTAGGATTATTGCTGCAATAGAGCCAATACCATATATGTTTACAAAGAGAGAGATAAAGGTGGATTTCAATGAGGAAATCTATTCGAGTGATAAATACTATCCAGGAAAGCTCCTTGATTATTATGTAGGGTACGGGCTTGGAGGTAAAACTGTAATAATAATTTACTACTTCCCTATTCAATATAATCCTGTAAGGAATGAATTAGTAGTAGTTGATAGAGCATATATAGTAGTAAAGTATCAATTATTAAAATCAACTAATGAGCCTAAAAACTCAATTGCCATAATAACTTCAAGTGAGTTAGCTGAAGTTGTAGAGCCTTTAGTTGATTTCTATAATGAGACGGGATTCAATGTGAATGTATATACGGTTGAGGAAATTTATGCTAACTATACTCCTGCAGAAAATATAACACTCTATCCCGGTTTCTATAAACCATATGCTGTAGAGAAAGATCCCATATACAGTACACTGCAAAGAACCTATAATTGGACATTAGCATTAAAGATAATATCATTCTTAAGAAACGTTACAGGTAAGTATAAGTATCTATTACTGATAGGTGATGGAAATACTGTACCTCCAAGCTTTTATTATCAGGTAAGGTACTATGTTGATCCATGGAATTCATGGAACCCTACGGACTTCTTCTATGCAAGTCCTGACTATGATTTGATACCAGACTACTATGTAGGGAGAATCCCATTTAGTGATTCAAAAATAGTAGCCCATGTAGTAGAGAAGATTATTGATTGGTATAAGGTTAAGGATAAGGGGAGAAATATAGCGTTAAGCGGAGGAGCACCATTCTCATTACCATTATTATTTGGTGAATCAGCTCTGTCTACTGCTACACTTAAAGGATTTACGTCAATGTTTAACGTAACGTTACTAACATTGACGAGCCTCAACTATAACCGCGAAAATGTATTAAGTATATTACAAAATGGTGGATACCTGTGGTATTATGCAATATGTCACGGCAATGGAATAGCATTTGTAGATTTAATTCTAGGACCTGAAGAACGTCCAAAATACATGACCCTAGTTTCGGTTAAAGATTTAATGGCAATGAAAGAACAACCCATGATTCCTGTAGTTTCAAGTGTAGCATGTATGAATGCAGCATGGGATGATGAGATCCTCCCCCCATGGTACTTCAAGCCGCCATGCTTTGGTGAAGCAATATTACTATCACCTGCTGGAGGAATAGCATACATAGGTTCAGCAAGAGTTGCATTTGAATTAGGCATAGTATTTAATATGGATAAAGGCCTTGTAACCGTTGAATCATATGGAGCTTCCTTCCTACACCTAGAAATTTTAAGAGCATACAATGATCTTATGAGTAAGAAAGATAGCGTTGGACTAGCAGAACTAGTTGCACAAGGAATAACTTATTATCTAAGAGACGTCTATGCTACTGGAGGAAAAATAGCCTTTGGATATACAGATCTTATACTATTAACTATATTCCAGTTAACGCTTCTCGGTGACCCAGCATTACAACTTCCAGTCTTTGAAAAAGAATTTATTAAAACCAAGATCACTGACATAGAACCAGTAAAACCCGATGCACTGATTAATGTAAAAAGCCTAACTTATGCTGACTGGTATAAAGGCACAGTACCATTCTTTAAACCCATGGAAAAGTCATTAATAATGATTCTTGGATCTGATGGTGAAATAGAAGTGGAGGTTAGTAGAATATTCCCAGGATACAGTTGGTGGTATCTCCAGAAACTAAAACCGAAGATAGTAGTATTAAAAGGGAAAATAGAAAAGGGAGTCTACAACTTAACAATAGTATTTAACAAAACCGTTTCTGGATTAACATTAATTAAAGTCAGGGTACCTGGAAGATGTGAAGTAAGATTCCATTCAATATCATTTGGGCTACTTGTTAGAACTCGTGAAGCGCTAGCAGGAGGTCCAGTATTAATTGAAGGTTATGGACTTGACATAGCACTGGGAGGTTACTATACAGCTGATTTAATGGTAGCTGGAAGAATTATAACAAAGGTCAAAATAGACCCTGAAGGATACTTCAATTGGACGCTTGCACTACCATACCTTACACCAGGAATACATAGCATGGCCTTATTACCTCCAGAACACATATATGAAAGGTTACCTAAAGAATTAATAGAAATGCTTAAAGGACCAATAAAGGTTATAGATTACAAAGAAATTAAAGTGCTAATAAGTATTGGCTCATTATATGAACCTGGCAGTACCGTTAAATCTAGAATAATTACAATGATTGATGGTAAACCTGTATCAGTTAAGTCATTATCATTAATTCTACTTACACCCACCAAAAAGGTAGAGCTACAACCTAAGCAGGTAGATATTGGTGAATATGAATTAGAGTTTAAGGCACCTGATACTCCAGGAACTTATATAATAATAGCTGTAACATCACATGAAGATAACTTTATTAAAGCCTTTGGCTCATCCGTAGCATCATTTGTTGTAACAACAAGGTTCTACGACCTACAAAGAATCATGGTGTTAGGACTAGAAAAGCTATCTAGTATGATAAATATGTCATCAAGTAATGTTATGGAATCTATAACTAACTTAAACGAAAGCTTAAGTAACTTAGTCTCAGCAGGATTTATAAAGATCACAAAGTTCATTGAGGATACAAGTGGCGAAATAATAGCTGTGGTAAAGGTATTCAATGAGACTGTTTATACAAGGTTAGCTGACTTAAATACTAAAATAATAAAATTATCAGAGAATACTGTGAAGATAATAACAGAATTAGGAACTATAACGGGTACTATTGAAGAAATAAAGGATGGTGTTGCAGTAATAAAGACTAATTTAGGCGAGTTAAGGGTATCTATAGATGAGATAGAGACAACTGTTAAGGATGTTCCAAAACTACAAGAAGAAACCATTAATAAATTGAATAACTTAACAATAAGTCTAGAGCATGTATCTAAGAAAGCTGAAAATGCGTTAAAAGAGATAGGAGAGTTAAAGCAGGTAACAACAATAATAACAGGTCTCATAATTTTAGTAGCCGTTATGGTAGGTGCTATAGGAGCTGCAACTATTAGGAAATTATCAATACAAAAAGGCTAATGTTAATTAAATAATACGATACTTTCTTTTTACTTCACTCACATTTATGGATTAACATGTTCCAGAAAATCGAACTTAAGTGTTCTAATGCATAGTGTTTTATGCATTTATTTTCAGAGTATTCGTAGAGGTGTGGTAGTGTTGTTGAGAAGTAATCTATTAAAACTAATGATTTCAATAATGGTATCAATAGTAATTCTATCACTTATATCATCTACAATAAACTATAACTATAAGCTACAGCCTACACAATTATACTTAACTCAAAATACAACATCTAAGATCAAAGAGAAACCCTACATTATAAGCTCTGAAAAAGGCTTAATGTTGGTAAAGAGGTTTGAAACTTATGAAGAGCTTAAGTCATTTATTGCTGAAGCTGAAATGGCTAGAAGATTATCCTGGATACCAATAGCCGGAGCCCTATTGTATGGTGAAATGCGCATAGCAACGCCAACGATACCAACAATGACAGCAACATCAATTCCGTTCTCTAAAACCAATGTACAAGTAGTAGGTGTAGATGAAGCTGACATCGTTAAAACTGATGGAGAATACATATATCTTGCCTCAGGAGATGAATTATTCATTGTAAAGGCCTATCCTCCAGAAGATGCTAAATTAATAACTAAAGTAAAGTTAAATAAAGAACTCATTACAGGTATATTTATCAACAATAATAAGTTGATTATACTAGCTTCAGTCACAGAGAGAAAGCCTACATTATTGGGTATGCCAGCAACAACGGAAATCATAACCATACCCACAACACCTATTACAAAACTCATAATACCTAATACAACAATACATGTCTATGATATAACTAATAAGGAAAAACCGGTATCCTTACTAAACTTAACCATAACTGGAACGTATGTAACTTCAAGAATGATAGATAAATATGTATACATAATAGTCCACATGCCATTATATAAAGATCAGCGTAATGAGCTAGTTCTACCAGTAATAAATGGTAAACCTGTTAGTCCTTCTGAAATATTATACTTCGAAGGAGATTATAGTTATTCATTTACAATAATATTAGCATTAGATTTGGAGACCCTGAAATATAATAAGGAAGTATTTCTGCTAGGAAAATCAAGCTACATTTACGTATCACTTAAAAACCTGTACATATTGGTAAGAGAGTATATCAAGCCTTTAAAAGTAATTGAAAAATACATAGAAATAGTCAAAACAGCTCTTCCACAAAACATACAAAAAGAGATAGATAAAATACTAAGTAACTATTTATTTAAGGATTATGAAAAGTACGGGAAAGCCATGAATTTAATTACTGAATGGTTTAATAAATTGCCAAGAGGTGAAAGAGAAAAATATATGATAAAAATAATTAGTGCTCATAAGAAGGCGCTGGATTTAGTATATGGAAATGTTATAGAGAAAACCATAATTTACAGGTTTAGTTTGGATGGTCTTAACATAAATATTAAAGCTAAGGGAACTGTTCCAGGACGAGTATTAGATCAGTTCTCAATGGATGAGTATAATAGCTACTTTAGAATTGCTACAACATCAAGAATTCGTAAAGGACATGAGGTGATAACCACAAATAACGTATACGTATTGGACATGAATTTAACAGTTATAGGTAAACTTGAGGAACTAGCACCCGGTGAGAGAATATATTCAGCGAGATATCTAGGAAATATTATGTTTCTTGTAACATTTAGGAGAATAGATCCATTATTCGGAATAGATTTATCAGTTCCAAAGAATCCAAAGGTTATAGGTTATTTAAAGATCCCAGGATATTCAGAATACTTACATCCCTATAAGGAAAGATATCTAATAGGGATTGGTAGAGAGGCAACAGAGCAAGGTAGACTAAAGGGTATAAAAGTATCATTATTTGATATATCTAACATCACTAATATAAGAGAAGTCTCAAAAATTGAAATTGGAACTAGAAGAACATGGTCACCAATTCTTACAGATCATAAAGCATTCATGATAAATGAATATGAAAGTTACATCGCTATACCTGTAAGAGGCGACATCAATGGAGCATATGTAATAGATGTTGTAAAAGGAAATCTAGTTGTACGTGGCTTCATAGAGCATAAACTAATTCTTAGAACCATGTATATAGGAGACTACATATACACTATCTCACCATATTCAATAAAGGTAGTAAACGAAAATATAGAATTAATAAAAACTATCAACCTAGAGAAGCAATAACTTTTGTCACCATATTTTTAAGTTGTAGTGTAAATAACTTTACCAGATATTTTGAGAGTATTAGTAGCTATAATATTAATGCTAATACTAGCATCCATGGTGTCGGTAGTACTAGCTACTACGCATATTGTAGTAAAGTCTACGATAATAGTGAAGCCCATATTACGTAGCACGGTTATAGTTAAGCCTAATGAAGTAAAGGAGATAGCGTTTTTACCCTTGAACATAAGTAGAAGGTATTCTTTTATAATATTATGTGCTTCTAATAAACCTGTTAAGGTTATATTTATTGATGAAGAACAGTACTGGGAACTTGATGGAAGGACAGATCTCTATGGATACATTTATTATAAAGAACACGAAACGCTTAATATAATCCTATGGGAAGTTCCTACAGCTACACCTATGTGGAAATATTATATAATACTAGAGAATACAGGAGAAGCACCTATAAAAGTAAAGATCTCAGCATTCTACATGGGATTTTCAGATTAAGCTACTGTAGGCATAATTACTACCTTTAACTATTTAATCAATCTTCTATTTTAGCAATCTAATACTCTCTATAATTCATGCAGCATATGAATGGTGTATGATATTAGTTTAAGCTCTTATACGTCTTACTTACAAGTATCTTAAGAGAGGAGGTTGTATAGTGACTTTAAGGGAGACCATCATTGTTATTGTTATTTTTATTATTGCATTAGTTGTTAGACTTTGTTATCTATTGATTTACCCTGTCTTTAGATTTGACGAGTTAGGTGAAAACCTATGGGCTTATACTATCATAAAAGAGGGACATATACCTTTAACAAATACTGTACCCTTTATAGGAGCTTTATATAATTATTTAGCAGCTTTTATGTACTTTATTCTTAGGTCAATTTTATCGTTCAGGCTACTTGTAGCTATTCTTGGTGCTATGACTGTTCTACTATTATATGAGGTGGCTAAAGAACTTACTAATTCAAGGAGTATAGCTCTATATTCAGCACTCATCCTAACATTTATGCCTCCACATATACTTATAGCTAGCCATGTAGCTTGGTCTGCAAGTCTTACACCATTCTTTTTACTGTTATCATTATATGTATTCTTACATGCATTGAAGAGAAATAGTAGGATTAGGTGGTTATTTTTTGGTATATCTTTAGGATTAACGCTTCAAGTTCACCCTTCAGTTATAGCATCATTTGTAGGGTTGTTTACTGCCCTTACATATGTTTTTGGAAGGAATGTTGTTAAGAAAATGTTCTCCTTGAGAACATTTACGTTTATCTTGATGGGTTTCTCCTTAGGGTACATTAATATGATAATATATAATGTCATTAAGCCCTTAGATTCCTTAACCTTTGCTTTAAGTGCTAAATGGACTGGATTATCATCAAATTTAACATTTTTTGAATATTTAAGGCGATTGGCATTCATAACCTTAGAATTTATTAGCATGTTCCCTACGGGAATTCCTATTGTGAGTATACCTCATCTTGTTAAATCACCATTATTTTATTTATTCGTGTCATCGTTCTTGGTTATATTAGCTTATGCTGTTATAAGGACTAAGTTAGGTAAAGGAATATTCATGTATATCGTTATTTCGATACTTATTCTCGCAATTGGTACAAAGGGTATTATGGCTTTAAATATCTTTGGCTTTGCTTGGGGTCCTCACTATCTTCAACAACTTGTTCCATTAACCGCTCTACTGATGGGATTAGGAATGGGAATATGTTTTTCACAAAGCAGAGGATTACATAGATATAAAGCTTTATTAAGAAAGCTTATTATGTTCATAGTATTCTCTTTCATAGTGCTATGGCCTTTCTCTGCAATGATGGGAACCATTAATTACTTAGATCAGAAGAAGTGTACTAATAGGCTTTTCTTAAAGGTAGTTAACGAGTTAAAGACTAAGTTGAATACCAATACCCCCATCTACGTTAAGTTAACAGGTACTTATCCAACCCAGATATTATTATATGAATTACTAATATTGGAAAACATGATCGTTTATCCAAGATTTAACACTTTTCTTAAACAGTATCTTAAGAATCCTTATAAGCTTATTGGATATGTCACTTCAGAATTTAAGGTATTCCTTAATGTAGTTAATAGACAAGGTAGGGGAGCCATAATCTTAGACCCCACTACCAAGACCCCCGATGTTTTTCTAAGAAAAATTATAGATAACTACAATGTAGTTGTTGATCATGTGGTCTATGGCTGTTTTGGGAAACCTTTCTACAGAATCTTAATATTTGAAAAACATGATACTCGGAAGGTATTTGGTACTAATGAAAATCTACTACAACCAGAAGATTAAGCCTTAAGAACTATAAGGAAACTACTTAACGAACAAGTTGAGATTAATTCTAGCTTGGAGCAGTAAGAATCTCGCAAGTCTGATGAGTTATTCAGAGACTATTATCCTTCTTAATACTCGTGGACTAGCAGAGTATCTCAGTTCGTTTAGATTATGGGTTAGCAAATAATTAATGCCTATACCGTATTAACTTTATTGCTGTAAACCTTGCAAACACGTTTTAGGTCACGAAACATTTACACATCAGTAATGAAGCCCCATTAACAATTACGAGTCTCTTAAGTTTTGCAGCATTAGTTCCCAGATTATCTTTATTCATAGCTGTTATTAAGAACCTTAAGTCTGTAGATAACTTTGCTACTTTGTAGCTATAAGTGTTTATAAGGAGAACATCTATGTAGTATCAAGTCCCGACTCACTCATATGGTACTACATCATCTTGAAAGTCCTTAGAATACATCAGTAGAGAACCGAAGTCATATATCACAATCAAGTTTACGTATACTGAAAAAAGAAAAGAAGGGTAACTATATTTCACTCTAAAATTTTAATTAAGTATGTCTTAAGGATAATGCATGTATTCTGTTCATAAACGTTAAGCGGACGAGTCATTAGGGTCTTGTTCTTTTTAACCCTAGCTCTCTTTCTGCTAACTCTATGAGATGCTCTAATAACTGCTGCATCGACTTGTAGATTCTTTTCCCTGCTCTTGCATTGTAGAATACCATAAGTTGCTCAAGTCTATTATACAGGTCCTGCCTAATACTTATAGAAACATAACCCTTAGGTGGCATTATTTATCACCCTTCCCGATAAAATTAGCATAATTGACCCTATAATCATGTATATTGAGGATACGGTTAGTTTTACGTACCAATTTCTCGAGAACACCTCAGCAAAAAAGGTTAAACCTACTATAAAGACCGATAATCCTGTAGAAAACAATACGGTAAACTTTAGCTGCCTGGCCTCATCTTTATTCATAATTCTTCACCTGCGTGTCTAACAGGTTGGACACGCACTGCTAAATAGTTACCGTAAGTCCAGTATATGACCTGGTCATATACTGTATTTACCGTAATTACCGTAAATTATTTAAGTAATGGTTTAATACTTTAGGGTGGGGTTAACCTGTATGACTCAAACCCTAATTAAGATAGACTTGGATAGGATCGAGGAATTAGGTCAGGAAGAGCGTAGAATGCTACTTCTTAAGGCTATTGATCTTGGGCTAAAACCAAGCGATATTAATATCGATAGGACCTACCTCTATAAGCTCAAGAAAGGGATAAAGCCTGTAAGCGATAAAGTGTTAAGGAAAGTAATTGAGTATTTGAAGAATAGAGGCATCTTAGAGGTTAAATCACAAGAATGGATAAGAGGCGGCCCGATCCCAGCTTGGGGGCGCTGCGGGGCCTCGCGGACCCCACGGCGACCCCCAACGCGGCTGGCTTAACTTCCGGGTTCGATATGGGTCCGGGTGTTGCCCAGCCGCTATGGCCGGGTCGGGCCGCCAGGGTTTTACCTATTATTATTTGGTTTATTAAGCTTTTCTTAACTTAATAGTTTCATATCCTTGTTGTTTATTAAGATAGAATATGTAGTGGTAGCCGGGCGGGGATTCGAACCCCGGTCACGGGGGTTCTCCCAATGGGTTTTAATTAGTCCAGAGCCCCGCATCCTTGACCGCTAGACGACCCGGCTTCATAGCTCTACTATTACTTGCTCTGAGGTTTTCTATTTTACGCCTATGATAATTTATTTTATGGAGACCCCCTAAAGCTCATTTAATGATATATGCTATTGTATTCATCTAGCTATTTAAGAGGAGTATTACAATTATAGTTATTGCTCAGTATAGTAGCCTGTAAAGGCTTAGCCTTACAAAAGGTTTATATATTATTTTCGCGTAAAACTTATAAATAGGGGATAAAAGTTTTTCTACCAGTCCCAGAGGTGATACCTTATGTCCCAAGAACATAGAGAATCAAAATGTCCTCCAGATAAAATCGTATTCGATCCGGAACGTGGTGAATACATCTGTATTGAGACAGGTGAAGTCTTAGAGGAACATGTAGTTGATCAAGGACCTGAATGGAGAGCATTTACACCTGAAGAAAAAGAGCGTAGAAGTAGAGTTGGAGGGCCATTAACACCTACAGTACATGATAAAGGATTATCGACTGTAATTGACTGGAGGGATCGTGATGCTACTGGTAAGAAACTTGAGCCAAAGAAGAGACTTGAGGTTTTGAGATGGAGGAAGTGGCAGATTAGAGCTAGAATTCAGAGTAGTATTGACCGTAATCTAGCACAAGCTATGAATGAACTTGAAAGAATTTCAAGCTTGCTAGGCCTACCGAGATCTATTAAAGAGGAAGCTGCATTAATCTATAGAAAAGCTGTTGAAAAAGGCCTTGTACGTGGACGTAGTATTGAGAGTATTGTTGCTGCAGCTGTTTATGCTGCTTGTAGAAGACTTAAAGTTCCTAGAACTCTTGATGAAATAGCAATATACACTAAAGCTGATAGGAAAGAGGTTGCTAGGTGTTATAGATTACTACTTAGAGAACTTGGTGTACGCGTACCTATAGCTGATCCAATAGATCATGTACCTAGAATTGCAGCTTTGCTGGGGCTTAGCGGTGCAACAATGAAGACAGCTATTGAAATTCTAAGAAAAGCTCGAGATAAGGGTATTACAGCTGGTAAGGATCCTGCAGGACTTGCAGCAGCTGCAATATATATTGCAGCATTACTAAACGATGAAAGAAGAACACAAAAAGAAATAGCTCAAGTAGCTGGTGTCACAGAGGTAACTGTTAGAAATAGGTATAAGGAGCTTGCTAAAGAATTAGGTATAACTCTTCCACAATAGAGGAAAAAACAATATTCTTCAAAATTTATTGAGTTTACTCAATAATAATGATGTTGTCTGGTGGGAAGCCCATTTCCTCAAGTATCTTTTTAACCCTGTGTCTATGATCTCCCTGTAATTCAATTCTACCATTTTTTGCTGTACCACCAGTTGCTAGTCTTGACTTTAATGTTGAAGCAAGTTTCTTTAAATTAAATTCTTTCTCATCAATGCCTTCAATGATTGTTACTTCTCTGCCAAATTTCCTCTTCTCTAACCTTATCTTGATTATTTGCTCTTCTTTTGTTAATTGTTCATATATCTCTGGAGGAAGGGCTCCAAATATTGATGAATAATCCTTTGGCATGATCCTCTACTACGCTATACTTACGAGGAGAACTCTTATAAACGTTATTTCTTAATAAAATACAAGGTGTCATGGTTCATGGTTAGATACAAGTGTGGTGCTTGCGGAAGAGAGTTCGATCAAGCTCAATTAGAGGTCCTACTACCAAGAATTAGATGCCCTTATTGTGCATATAAAGTAATCTATAAAGTTAGACCAGGAATAGTTAAGAAAGTTAAAGCAATCTAGCTCCCAGTACACATAATTAGGTTAACTTCAATTCAATTCAATTAAGAACTAACCCTTGAACACCTTTAATGAGCATCCATAAACACTATATAAGCAACTCTTTTAAACTCTTAGTTTCTTCTTAGAATCTAGAGTGTTGTATTTATGAAAAAAGAGTTAATGCTTGCACTAATTATATTGATCCTAACTGTATCTACCATAACTTTTGCAGGTTTTGCTTCTGGTAAGGACGAGGGAGATTATACTATACTTGAAGCATCTATAGCTATAGATCCTGAAGGAAGTTATGTAGCATTTTGTAATGAGGTTACAAGTAAGGTAGATAGTTATGTAACTGCTTGGCTCTTTTGGGCAGTAAACGAAATGGTTGACGAACATATATTCGTTGGAGAAAAGTCTGTAGGTCAACCCACAGCCCTCGTACGAAGAATAATAGATGAACGAGACATAGGTGAACCTATACAAATAGCAGAAAGTCATAACTATGGATGCTACGGCATAGATACACCGTACACTCAATATGATACTTATGTTGAGCTATGGTGTGTTCCATAGCCTTCATGGTAGAGAGTAATGAAGACAATAAGCATTTCTTTTATCATGATTATATCGCTATGCATGTTATGTTTACTTTATAATCAAGAAATTTTATATGCTCATCGTTTATGGTACTGGATGGAGCCTGGAGCTTATGCTAAGTATAAGTCTAATACTTCAATAAATGTAATGTATGATTTAGTTATTGAGGATAATGTTGTTCGTTTTAAGTCCCTTAAATGCTATCTTGAATTATGTTGGAAGGTGCTTGAAGTCGAAGACTCACATGCTAAAATATTATTCGACATCACGTGCTATAATATTAGTTCTTTAAAGGTTAAGGAATTCGTGTTTAAGGGATCAAATCTAGCATATTATCGTAGCAAGGATATTAATGTTAGTATTCCATGTTTGTCTAGAAGCGCTATCATTATGTTAGACCTCACTAATAGATCTATTTTTTACAATAGCAAATATATAGGGGAATGGTTTTGGTTTATTCGCTTAGAAGAAGCAAAGAGCAAGAAGATAATATTAGTTAATGAAACATACCCTATCGGTAATGAGGAATTTAATACTGAAGAAAAGCCAATGCTTGGAATTTATGGAGAGGGAATAATATCACCCCCGGAGAAGAATTTTGCAATTGATTTAGGATTTATTAAATTACCTTCAACAAGGCTTGCCGTCTTAAATGCCCCCTTCATACCTTCTCCATATGCTGGACAAGGACTCCATATGCTTGCAGCTAGATTAAGGATATACTATGATTTAATTTCAGGCATTATCGTCAAGATCGACCTTTGGTATGTAGATCCTAAAGCTCCTAAAGGAATAACGCCTGGATGTTATAGAGATTCATTATTACTAAAAGCTTTAAACGTACTAGGATTTAGTTCGATTACAAAATTGAAAGATCAGGAAGTCATCCCTGCATCTATTATTTTATTTGATACTAATATTCCGTTAGAAAGACCTATATTCGGTTCTGAAGTCAAGAAAGCTGATGAACATTTATTATTCTTATCTATAATTTCTATATTACTAGTAATATTTGTGCTATGTCTAGTATTGAAGTTAAGGGCTAGAGTAGCTTGATAAGAACTCTCATACTTATAGGCCTTACTTTAATTATCATTAGCTGTGCTTCGTTAGCTAAAGTAGGAGTTTATTCATTTGCCGGTGTAGGGACAAGTACTTCAGGTGATAGTATTGGTGAATTTTATGTATATTTATTCGCTTCTGATAAGATTGATTTTAAATATTCCTTTAGAAATGTAGGTGAATGGTTTATTAACATTACATTGATTAAGCTTTCATCAGGTGAGTTTTGGAGCTACATTGATAATGGTATTGTAAGTGAGCCATTAACTCCCATATTTAGTGCTCCTAGTACTGGCATATATTTAGGAATTATTAGGTTTAATTCTTCAAAGCATGGTGTGATGTACTTCTCTTTTTCAGTAGATTCATCTAGTATAGATTATAGGATTATGTATTTAGCTCCTAAAATAACTATTACATTAATAATAGGTATCGTTCTTGTTATATTAGGTGTATTTGGTAGGTTAAGGAGTGTTCCTAGGTTTATTAGCATTATTTCATGGGAGCTCTATGGTTTTTGGAGGTTTTGGCTTTCAACTATAATTATGTTTACTCTATTGTCAGCTATAATGTTATTTGGTAATACGTCTTCATTTCAAGGCTTTTATCCTGAAAAGTACTTTACCAAGCTTAAGGGATTAATTAGTACTGTTTGGATTGTAGGTTATGGTGATCCTTTAGGTGAAGTAATAGAGAAAGCTGTTATGCATATAAATCCTAGTATTGGTAAAGAAATGTTTTGGTATATGTATTACATTTATATTGTTATTATATGTGTTTCTATGTTTTCATATGAAATTGAAAGGAAAGTTCTAAGAGATAGATTTATTATTGGTGTTTCTAGAGGTGAAGCTTATTGGTCTAAGCTAATATCTTGCATTATTCTTGCTGTTTATCCCTTATTTTCACTGCATTTAGTTCTAATGCCTATAGTTGATACTTCTCTAGTCATTACTCATACCTTAAGGTTTCTCAACATACTTGGTGCTAGACTATTAATGGATTTAGGATTAGCTATTATCACACTATCCTATGCTTTCATCCCAGCTATTGTTTTATCTAAGCCTCTATATGCATTACTTGTATGCTTCATAGCACCCTTTATAGTAAAGGGTATGGGGATAATACCTCAAGAGTATAGTCCTGAACGATTTATAATATGTGATTTATATTATTGGAGCAATGTGGTTCCATACCTTGTACTCTTTACGGCTTTTATTATTATAGGCTATGTTATTATGAGGTATAGAGACTATGCTTGATGGTGAGAATGTCGTTGTTATTGAGAATCTTTGTAAGAAGTTTATATTTGTTAAAGCTCTTGATAATATAAGTTTAACTATAGCACGTGGTGAGCACTGCTTACTTATAGGACCTAATGGTAGCGGTAAAAGTACCTTAATTAAAATTCTCTTAGGATTAATTAAGCCTACTAAGGGTAAAGTTAGAGTACTTGGATGTAACCCATTTAAGGAATTTCGCATTTTAAAGGGGAGAATTGGAGCATTATTGGATGATTTTAATCCTCCATGGTGGGTTTCTGGGCGTGAATTCCTAAGGCATGCTTCTATAGTTAAAGGTGTTAAATGGGATGATGTTATTGAACTAGCTAGGGAATTCAATGTCTTAAGCTACTGGCATAGACTTATAGGTACTTATTCTGTGGGTATGAAAAAGAGAATAGGGTTAATTCAAGCAATTATGGGTAATCCCGAGTTAATAATACTTGATGACCCATTTACGGGTTTAGATCACAGGTCTAGAGGTAAGTTAATTAAAGTGCTTAGAGAGGTAGAAGACGAATCTACAATAATTGTATCTACTCACATACTTTTCGGTCTAGAGAAAATAGCTAAAAGAGCAGTTATTCTTGATGGGGGAAGAAAGATTGCTGAAGGACCTATAAACAATATCCTGAAGATAGCATTAAAATATGGAGTTATTAGTGGTTTATAGTGATTTACGCTTATATGGTTGTTTTAGCCTTGAATATATAGTTGACGCTATCTCTACTACGATCTTTGCAGCTAGAATTGATGTTATTTGACTTGGATCATAGAGTGGAGTTACTTCTGTTATATCAAATCCTATAACATTTTCATTGCATATAAAATATAGCAAGTCTAGTAGATCTGAAGGTGTTATTCCTTCAGGTTCAGGATTTCCTACTCCTGGAGCAAATGCTGGATCTATTACATCCATGTCTATCGATATATATAAATATTTACATTCCTCAAATCTTCGCATAATTCTTTTAGCTAATTCACGTACACCTAATATCCTAAATTGTAACGGTGTATAGTAAGTTAGACCTATTCTCTTCGCATATTCTAGTTCCTCTCTACAGAATCCTCGAACACCGACGACTACTATATTTGTTGGAGGTATTATATCAAGAATTCTCCTAATTACTGTTGCATGATTTACCTTACTACCTAAATATTCTTCTCTTAAATCCATGTGGGCATCCGCTATTAATATGCATGGCTCGTATTTTCTAAGAGCTTTTATTAGACCTAAAGTTATCGTATGTTCTCCTCCTAATGCTATGAGCCTTCTATTGCTATTAAATACATTAATTGCTATCTGTTCAGTACGATTAATTAGCTCGTCAACTGATGTAGGTGCAATGATATTTCCCAAATCCCTTACGCCTACCTCGTCAAAGTCTAGGTTATTTCTGAGAGAATAGAACTCTATATCTACTGATACCCTTCTAATAGTCTCGGGTGCAAATCGTGAGCCTGGTCTAAAACTTGATGTTGCATCAAATGGTATTCCTATTAGATCAAATGGTGTTCTTTCAGGTTTTCCCTGAAATCCTCCAAATACGTTTAGAGGTTCTGATAAATATAATTCTAACATGTATTTACTACACCGCTATAGGCTTAAATCATACAAGTATATTAAGGAATATTCTCTAGACTTAAAAGAGGACTACTCTATAAATAAGGGGTAAAGAGTATCATTAGATTGTAGGGGTTCATGTAATAATGGGGGTTAAAGGTCAGGATCTATATGAGAAAATAGTTGAGTTGGCTAAACGTAGAGGATTCTTTTGGCCATCATATGAGATATATGGTGGTGTAGCAGGATTTTATGATCTAGGACCACTGGGCACTCTACTAAAGAAACGTATTGAGGAAAAGTGGAGAGAATGGTTCATTAAAAAGCACCAAGAATACATAGTTGAAATAGAGACTCCAGTAATTGCTCCCGAAAAGGTATTTATTGCAAGTGGCCACGTTGAAAGCTTTACTGACCCTATAGTTGAGTGTATTAAATGTCATAGGATATTCAGAGCTGATCATCTAATTGAGGAATCTCTAGGTATAAGCGTTGAAGGATATTCACCTGAAGAATTAACAAAAATAATAACTGAAAAGGATATTAAATGCCCTATATGTAAAGGGCCATTAAGTAAGGTTAAACTATTCAACCTACTATTTAGGACCACCATAGGTCCGTATAGGGAAAGTGTTGGTTATTTAAGACCTGAAGCTGCACAGGGGATGTTTACTGCCTTTAAGAGAGTTTATGAAGTTATGAGAGCTAAGCTTCCATTAGGAATTGCACAAATTGGTAGAGTTGCTCGTAATGAAATTTCTCCAAGACAGGGTATGATTAGGTTAAGAGAATTTACTATAATGGAGTTTGAATTCTTCTTCGACCCTGATGACCCTTTATGCCCATTATTAAATAAGGTAGCTAATACGAAACTTAGAATACTTACATGTGAAGCCAGAGAACGAGGTGAGGAGAAGCCTGAAGAATTTACTGTTGAAGAAGCTGTTAAGGAGAAGATTATCGTAATGCCATGGCTTGCTTATTGGATGGCTATTGCAAGAGACTTTGTTCACGATCTAGGAGTTCCCTATGATAAGATGTTCTTTATTGAAAAGTTACCTCATGAAAGAGCTCACTACGCTAAACAGACGTTTGATCAATTAGTTGAAGTATCTAGATGGGGGTATGTTGAAGTATCTGGTCATGCTTATAGAACAGACTACGATCTTTCAAGGCACATGAAGTATAGCGGCCAAGACTTAAGAGTATTTAAGCCATTTGAAAAACCCATTATTGTAAGGAAAAAGAAAATCGATATAAATAGGTCAAGGATAGGTAAAGACTACGGTAAGAAGTTCTATGAAATCATTAAATACATTAATGAATTAAATGTTGATGAAATTGAAAAGGCTCTTCAAAATAAAGGCTATATAGAGCTTCCCGAAGGTATAAAGCTTACTAAAGAACATATATCCGTTATAGAAGTTGAAGAGAAAATTACGGGTAAGCACTTCATACCACATGTTGTAGAGCCTTCATTTGGAGCTGAAAGACTACTTTATATAGCACTAGAATACGCGTATAAGGAACGTGAAAATAGGATCATTTTAAGCTTACCTAGAGATATAGCGCCAATACAAGTTGCTGTATTCCCACTACTATCTAAGCCTGAGTTTATAGTAAAAGCTAAAGACGTCTATAAGATGCTAATTAACGCTGGGTTCTACGTATTATATGACGAATCTGGCAGTATTGGTAGGAGATACGCCAGAGCCGATGAAATAGGAATTCCTGCATGTATAACCATTGACCATCAAACACTAAATGACGACACCGTGACTTTAAGGGATAGAGATACATGGAAACAGGTGAGGATACATATTAGTGAATTAATAAGTAAACTTCATGACTTTATATATCGTAGAAAAGATATTAGCGAGCTAGGTATTTTAATAAGCTAGTAAATTTATGATTAACGGTGGTAGACTTATGTTTCTAGAGGAAGGAGCTGGTGAAGAAAGAAAGGAAGTAAAGAGGAAGAAGATAGACATTAAGGCTTTAGTAGCGGTCATACCGCCTGCAAGCGAAGTCTTAGCACGTAAGGCACCTAAAGCTATTGAAAGGAGGATTAGAGTGCGTAGAAAGCCTGACGTAGATCCCGATTACGCTAAGATAAATCCCTCATTAGCTAAATCTCTTGGAGCTCAAGATTTAGTTGAAATAGTTGTTGCTGGTAGATTCAGAAAAACATTTAATATCATCTTAGATGAAAATGTTCCTGCAAATGAGGCTTGGTGTAATGAGGAGTTATTGAAGGAACATGGTGTAGCCGATAATAGTATTGCTACTATTAGAAGGGCTGGACGCTGAGCTTTCTTATCAATTTTATAATCTCCCCCTTAACGAGCCTATCATTAATGACTTCTCTAACTATTACCTCTACTAAAGATTTCTTTCTTACATTACTGCCTCTAGGTACGAGTATTACTGGACCATGGTTTAGAGGGTATGTAACCATAAAGTTCTTGTTAGGGGGATAAGTTGATACAACTATTGCTTTAAACACCTTACCAATCATTCTCTTTTTAGCTTTAATGTTGAGTTCTCGCGCTTTTAAGTATAGTTTCTTACTTAACTCGTTCTCTATAGCTGGCGGAGATGGTGGGAATCCTTCAAAAGCTGATAGGGGCAAAGGCCTAAACCTGTAAATTGTTATTTTCTCAGCGCCTAGGTTGAACATAATATCCATTACCTTAATTGTATTATTTATTGTTGTAGGGCTCTGACCTGGAAGCCCGTGGATAAAGTAGACATAGGGTCGTAGACCGTATTTAACTAGTAATTTAACTGCTTTAATTGCTTCATCTACAGTATTAGGTCTTCCTAAAATCTTACAATGTTCAGGATCCCCCGTCTCTACGCCTAGGTGAACCGTTGTATTCTTAAGATATTTTCCGAGGATCCTTGCCACTTTTTCAGTAAGTAAATTTGGTTTAATGTTTTCAATCATTAGCGATACTTCCCTTGAGGCTATTTCTGGTATTTCATGAAGCCTCCCAAGAAGTTCTTCTATAAGCTCTATATTTGCTGGTGGTATTCGAGGGTTAGTTAAAGGCTTAGGATATACTATTAAATCCCTACCATAGTCTAAGAAGTCAGGGGCACTAAGCACTATTCTATTAACTCCTATCTTTATGAGATCTCTAATTTCGTTAACTATGTTATCTATCAACTTACTTCTAGGAGGACCATAAAGCATTGGTACGCTACAGTATCCGCATCCCGGTGGTATGCTTATAGGACACCTTAACCTTTCTTCTAAGTCTCCCCTACGACATATATTACAATTTGTACATTTTCTGCCATCTGGTAGCATTATAGTTGTTCTATAGAAGTTACTACAACCTCTAACAACCTCAACATATACCCTAGACGCCCAGTATATGGGATAGTATTTAATAGCTCTTGTTGAAGGCTTATACCTATTCAGCTGTTCATGTGTTAGATATTTTGCCACTCCAGTTGAATACACCTTCCCCTTGATATTTATTATTAAACCACTTAGCTTGTTTACAAGCTCTATGAGATCTTCCGCATCCTTATGAACTATACCTCTACTAAATAGTTTATCTAGCACATATTCTCCTTCACCTAAAACTCCAATATCGTAGCCAAGCTCTGCTACTAATCGAGGTTTAGCAGTAATAGGTCCTCCAAGGAGAGCAATTCCATTAGAAATCTTCTTCCATAGCAATGCTATATTCTTTGCACAAACTATATCACTTATCATAGCCGACGTTAATAGTATATCATAATCCTCCATTACTCTTGGATGTTTTAATAAATCCTCTGAGGTTATTAACGTGTACTTTATATTCTTTGACTCAAGGACTCCAGCTACGGCTCTAGGACCTACACCTATGACATCTATTGTAGCGTACCTTTTACCTTTACCACGTCCAAGACAGTCTACAATAAGTGCTTTAACCACTTGCCAATCTCCCTATCAGGATAAGTAGGGCATTTATCCGTAAGAATTTTATTCTCTTAGTTCCTTTAACCTAGCGGAGCGTAGGTGATAGAAACATGACGGCAGAATACATAGGAGTAGAAGACATAAGACGTAGGAGTATTGCAGAGTTAAATCTTATAGAAATGCTAATAGCTGAGAGCAGGCAAACAACTGAAACATTCTCATATGTAATAAGTATGATTGATAACTATACTAATGATAGATTTGAAATAGTTAAAGCATTATACGATAAAGCTAGGTATTCAAAGGATAAAACCGAGGAACTAAAAGATAAGGCATTAGAGTACTTAATAAGTGTTGGAGCTGGACTTGTATCCAAGGACATGTATTGGACAGTCATTGTTAACCTAGATAAGATAAGCCAAAATCTTGATGGTGTAGCATATAGATTACTAGTATTAGCTGCTAAGGCTATGAGCATAGACAGTGGTCTAGGCAAGGACATTAAAGTATTCACTGAAATGGTGAAGAAAGAATTTGATCAGTTAGCTACAGCTATACGTATGCTAGGCGTTAATCCAAGAAAATGTATCGATGCTTCAAAGGCCGTTACTAAGATGGAGGAAGATATAGATACTGCGTATAGAGATTTAGAGTTCAAGTTATTTGAAAAATATTCAAGTGATATACCAAGACTTATGGTGTTAAAGGAGATTGTTGACCTCTTAGAAGAAACTGCAGACATAATTAGGAGTACGGCAGAATACGTTAAGTTCATAGCACTTCATAAGGTCTAGAATCTATGATGGATGAGGAGAGAAGCAGAAAACGTTTAGGCTTACTTACCGGGATAAGAATAATCGTTCTTAATGATGATTTAGCTAAAGAGCTATTTAGTGAAGGATTTTATGGAAAGCCTTTCGGTATTCATAAGCCTAAACCTGAGGAAGCAAGAGCACCACTTGAATTATCACTTATAGAAGCACTATATCTTATGGAAAAAGGATTATTAAGGATTAGTAATGGTGAGAGGGAAATTTCTATAGATGAATTAAGAAGATATGCCGAGAGCATTATACCAAAGTTTAACTTACTATATATTGTTTACAAGGATTTGAGAGATAAAGGATTTGTAGTTAGGTCTGGAATGAAATTTGGATGCGATTTTGCAGTATATGAATTCGGGCCTGGTATAGATCATGCACCATACCTTATACATGTATTATCAATTAATGATGAACTTACACCTCTAGAAATAGTTAGAGCTGGTAGGCTTTCGCATAGCGTAAGGAAAAGATTTATATTGGCTATAGTAGATGGGGAAAGAGGTCAAGTGAAGTACGTAATGTTTAAATGGCGCAAACCGTAATAGGAACAGTTGAGGTGTGTTTAGGCGGAGATAAATTGAGTATATCTCTTATGCATTCTGGTGATGTAAATTGAGTAAGAGGGACTTCTCTCCTCGACATCATTTCAGAAGAGATAGCCGTAGAGCCCCAACAACCCCGATGAGACCTCGCATGCCACGAAGAGAGTTAAAGCCTATGCCAATAAATAAGAAGTGTAATCCTCTATGTCCATTCTTCCGCTGCGGTAAAAGAGCTTTAATTATGCAGACCAAATACATTAAAGGACATAATCAGAGAATACCATTCTGTAGTTGGATAGGTGATTCCTGTATAAGTTATCAATGTCAATATGCATATTGTACACAAAAAGCATTATTACCCGATGGAACATGTGCATTTGCCGTTAGGGAAGAACAGGCTAAGAAAAATAAAGTCGATATGTTAGAGGAAATAGCTAAAGAAGACTTAGAAGAACCTGTTAAGAAGATCTTGACTAGGAAGTTTGGTATAAAGTCATTTGAGGAACTTTAAACCCTTCCAACGCTTATAGAGTTCATGTTTAATATTTAGAACATCAAGGACTTTACCTACAATAAAGTTAACCATATCATCTATAGTCTTAGGTTCGTGGTAGAAAGCAGGACATGCAGGTAATATTATCGCCCCAGCTTTCGCTGCCTTTAATGCATTTTCGAGGTCGATGATGCTCCAGGGAGTTTCTCTTATCACAAGTACGAGCTTCTTATTCATTCTCAACGCATTAATAGCGGCTCGTACAAGAACGTTGTGTGCAAACCCATGACTGATTGCTGCAAGAGTCTTTAAACTACAAGGGGCAACAACCATCGAATCAAAAATCCAGCTAGAGCTTACAATAGGAGATCTCCAATCATCTTCATCATAGAATTCAGTAGAAGCATCCTTTAATATTTCAATAACCTTATCTCCGCATTCAAGTCTTAATACACGTAGAGCATTTTTAGTAACAACCACATACACTTCATTACCTAAATTCCTTAATACTTCAATCAATTTAACACCATAAATGACTCCACTTGCACCACAAATACCAACTATGATCTTCATCTACCGAACACCGCTAAAGTAATGATACTAACAGTTAAATAAACTCTTAGTAGAAGAATTATATAGATGATTGGGCTCGAAAGGGCGGAGCCTCATAATAGGCTATGAAGAGCCCGCGCAGGGATGATATTTTTAACTATAAGTTCAATATAATTCCCAGAGTTTTGCAAAGATCTAATAATTCCTTAATTAGAGAATCCTATACAAAGCTAATGAAGAGAACAAAACTGTGGATGTTAGAATACTTAGTCTCAATGTTCTTAACCACCGTATTGTGTAGAAGAAGTATTAAAGCATTTCATGAAAAATATAAAAGTGTAAGGTGTATGTAGACTATGAGTAAGCGTGAGGAAGAGTACCTAGAGGCCATGTATATTCTTCTTAAGGAGAAGGGAATTATAAGGATTAAAGATTTAGCAAGGATATTAAATGTAAAACCTTCATCTGTTGTAGAATATCTGGATAGACTTGCTAAGAAGGGATTCGTTCATTACGAAAAATATGAATATATAATGTTGACTGATGAAGGATTGAGGATAGCTGAAAGAATTTATAAGAGACATGAGGCTTTAAAGAAATTCCTCATAGAAATACTTGGTCTTCCTATTAATGTAGCTGAGGAAGACGCTTGTTATATTGAGCACGGTGTTCATGAAGAAACCATAAATAGGATTATAGAGCTAATGGAATTCATAAAAAGTAACCCAAACTATCTTGATGAATGGAAGAAGTACTTAAGTAAAAGATCTACTTCATTTCAATCCTAGATTTTATTACCTCTTGAGCAAACTTAGAGTACAATGGATCTACGTATATTCTTAATATTATGTAGAACTTTGGAATATACTTAATTATTGTGTTTAATTTAGGTGAAAGAATGCTGCAGCATTCACCATTAGTCATTATCTTAACTGCTTCCTCTTCCCTAAAAACAGGTATTGAATCAGCGAAGACAACGATAGCATTTTCCGGAATACCGCTATTTATAAGCCTCTCCCTTATATCTTCCATGATTGAGTACTTTTCACTTGACATAGGCTCATTAGAGAACTTTGAGAAATCAACTACCAGCTTAGGACCTCTTCTATCTAGAAATAATTTTATTAATCTTTTAGTTTCCTCATCAACAGCCTTACTTTTAAGCATTACATATAGTTTAGAGTGAACCCAATAATCATCCCAGTAAATGAAATCCTCAGTTATTAGAAACTTTCTAAGGTTATCAATGTTATTCAATGCCCTAAGTTCCTCAACTTCATCTATTAGTTTCTCAAAGATCTTCCTCAATAATACTTCATAGGCTATAATTGTTTTATGATAGTATACTGCTTGATACATATGCAGTCTAGCTAAATAGAAGTTTTCAACTGCTTGAAGCCCTTTAGCTAATATGCATAAATCACCTTTATCATCTATAGTTAGCGTATCTAAGAGTCTATCAATATCTATTAATCCATAAGATACTCCTGTATGTAATGCATCTCTAGGCAAATAATCCATTCTATCTACATCGAGATCACTGCTTAAGAGTAGATTGTAAAGGTTTTCTTCATGATTACCTTCAAGTATTTTTACTACTTCTATAGGGCTTATTCCATAATATTCTAGAGTATCTCTAATATCACTACAATTTAGTATTATGTATCTACTAAGAGATTCATGGCTTGCAGCATTACCTAGTCTTGAAAGATATATTCCCTCGAATGTATGACTATAGGGGTAATGTCCTATATCATGTAGTAGTGCTGTAACTCTAAGTAAATCTACATCATCTTTTGGAATTATATTCATTTTAACAAGCTTATCAACAATTCGCGACATAACATGAAGTGCTCCAATACTATGACCAAACCTAGTATGAGTTGCATCAGGATAAACAAGCCAAGCAGTTGAAAGCTGCTTAATTCTCCTAAGCCTTTGAAATATCGGTGCATCAATAATTTTTGCTTCAACCTCATTTAAGTTAACATATCCATGAACTTCATCATAAATTCTAACGCTCAAACCCACCACCACTACACAATGCTCTAAATCTAAAATAAAACAAGGACTTAAAAATTTACCTAAAACACAAAAACAATAAAACCCCAGAATAAATAGTAGTAAAACCACGGAAGCCGGGTCGTCTAGCGGTCAAGGATGCGGGGCAGGTCGAGGACCGTTTAAGAGGTCCTTGACCCCCGAATTTGGCCGTGGTCTGGGGGCCTACGGAGGAACCCCCGTGACCGGGGTTCGAATCCCCGCCCGGCTACCACTTCTCTCCAAACACTACAATGAGAGATAATGTTAATAAGGTGACCAAGTAAATATAAGTTAGACTAAGATGGGGCCGTAGTTTAGCTTGGTAGAATGCGGGGCTTGGGTCCACCGAGTACCCCTAAATGGGTGGCAAGAACCCCCGTGGTCCGGGGTTCAAATCCCCGCGGCCCCACCAAAATAACTTCTATATGAGCTCTGATATATTACTGAAGGGGTACCCGTGACCATTCATAACATCATTTTCTGATTAGTATACCACACATGAATTCTCATTGGTATATCAGTTACTTGTTGTAAGGAATGGATACTTGCTCCTAAGGGGATAGAGAAGCATTTCTATAAAATCCTGAAGTATACTTAAGGAATAATACAAGAAAATAGGATTTCAGCTTAACTATGTTTATTATACCTTTACCAGACGCTAACTATTTACATTAGTATATGGTCTCAAGCCGTTGATGACCCTTGAATTCAAAAAGATGGCAGAATTAATTAATCCTTATATTTTTCTTTTCTACTTCGACGCGTTTTCTCAATTATTGATAATATCATGCTTAAGTGACGTATGGCATTACTGTATTTCTTAATAAGTCCCTTTAATATTTCCTTAAGGAACAACCTCGTCTTGGATGGTATCTTCTGCATTTCCTTCTCTTCATCATATTCCGTATCATCAAAGAATGGTGTAAATAGGATTCTATCCAGATCATATAATGAGACTAATCTTTCATGAAGATACTCCGTTATAATTAATTCTATACAATCTTTCTCAAGTAATTTGAAGAGTTTCTCCCTGGTCTTGAGCTTACATTTTCACCAGCCCCTTTGTCTAATTGAGTTTATGGTGATTAAATGCGGAATGCATTTATCAGGAATGTTTACCACTAATATGTAGGGTATAAGCTGTGTCTAGAATTGTAGAAGCTGTATACGAGAAGGGCGTGTTAAAGCCATTAGAAGAGGTTAAGTTAAGGGAGGGAGAGAGGGTACGGATAGTTATTCTTATGGAGGACTTCTATGATCTTGTTAAGAGAGTGGAGCTAGAGGCTAAGGAGGATATAGATAAGGTTGTAAATGAGGTACGTGGGCGTGCAAGAGGAAACGGTTAACGTAGTCCTTGATACAACCGTAGTTGTAAAGAGCTTATTGAAGCCAGCTAAACATTTACCCTACAGTATTTACGAAAGAGAGCTCTCTACTCATAGAAAATGTAAAGTTATCATGAGCCTACTTAAAAAGAAGACTTATCCCGTGTATTTTCCTAAGGCAGGACTTGTTGAAGTAGCCTCAGTTCTGAGAAGAAACGATATAAATCAGGACACTATAAGGGAGATTCTGGATGCAATGAAGAAAACCTTCATCATAATCAGTGAAGATGTCTTGTTCGATAAGGCATTAGAAGTAGCATTGGCAGAAGCTCCATCAGGATTTGACACGTACTTCATAGCGCTAGCATTAAAGGTTAGAGCCCTACTATTAACAGATGATGAGCCCATGGCAGTTCACGCGAAGAACCTCGGCGTAGAGACCATGCTGGTAAGGATGGTAAGTGAAGAAGAAATCCTAAAGAAACTAAATAGGTAATGTAGAAATTCAAAGACGTTCAACAATTATGCATATCAGAAAGTAAGTAATAGCTTGTCCGAATATCACATACGATCATCTCCTCTGAAGCTTATTCATATCAGCTAGTATGAGTACGTTCATATCGATAGAGCCCCCGTGGTCCAGGGTTCAAATCCCCGCGGCCCCACCAAATAAACTCACACGAATTCTAATATCGTTCTAATTGATCCTAATCTACAGGGTACTTCACGATTTTCAGACTGGTGTATTAGACGCGAACATCACCTGACAAATTGAATAATTATCAATGAAATAATTGTCCATAATAATCGTTAAGGACGTAATTATCAATAATTAGTACTTAAGTACTTAGAAATTAATATGGCTCATGAACGTTATATAGTAAAATTTCTCCTTATTTCCATCTCTAAAAACAGACTCCTTAAGGTGCTGCAATTCGGGTTGTGTTACTTCATGAGTAATGGACTATTTAGGTTAAGGGATAGGAAGTGGTAAAGCTGGCTAAGGCTAGGGGTGTAAGTTCTAAAGAACTTGCTAAGACTTCCAAGAAGCTTTCTAATCATTGAAATTGTTACTACAGGGCCTAACTTAGTATGGGAGACGCTCTTGAACTCGGTAAAGAGGTGACTAGGAAGGCTTAGAAGAAGCTAAAGAAGAGAGAAAGCTAACGATGGTAATTAGTGCTTATGTTTTAATATCTTCGTCTAAGACGAAGGAGGAGCTATCTAAATTACTGTAATGTTATATTAGCACTTATAATTCAACACTTAAATTACCCTGAAATACTATGGGGGATGCTTGAGTACATACATCAGTTCATTGCTTGTCGATCAAAAGCCTGAAGACTGGAAAAGAGGTTTCTATGACCTTAGAAAGCGCACTAGAACGTCTTAGTGAGGTAAAATTAAGAGAACTATTTTTAGTTCATTGAAGAGTCCAAAGGTATGTTAACGACAGAGAGAACTCACTGTGTGATGCAACAGTTCTACATCTTATGAAGAAGCTTTTAAATAAGTTGTAGTCATTACTTGGGATAAAAGACTTCAAGTTCGGCGGCTTATGAGATATTGTATTAGGGTGTTAACCTTTCGCGAATTCCAAGTTGATTATCTAGACCTGTTCTAGCCTTAATCAGCACCTCTGGTCCATATGTGCTGTAAATAAACCAGTAGTGATAAGAGTTATACTCATCCGCTCGTAGCAAATTTAATCATGGGATTTTGAAACACTCGTCTAGTGGAAGCATAGAGTTAGAGACCTACTGCCATGGGGTTCTCATAAGGTATGGGTGAAGGTCATTTTAATATAGGCTTTTCATACATTCTTGTGCATTACCTTGATATTTAGTATCTAAGGAAAAATTCACGAGAAGCCTATGACAGGAGGAATTTCACAATAATACGTAAAGCATATAGTGGTTGTTGTTTTCTATTACTATGGGATTTTAATGAAATTAAAGAGGACTTTATGTTATAGCTTTACATGGATTTTCCTTATCACAGGTATCGTGATTGGACGATTATTAGGTCTAAACTATAGTAACGTGATATTGAGTATAGCTGGGTGGTTGTTATTTATACTTGGCTTTTACATACACTACCTTAGTCATAAGGAGCATCCTAAAGCACACTTAGACACCAAAGAGATAGACTACGTGGCTAGACATGGAGTATATGCGTGGGTGAGACATCCAGGTTACTTAGGTCTTATACTGGCCTTCTTTGGCTTAGCTTTAGCTTTTGGAAGCACACCTGCCCTTATCATAGCCCTAGCTTTAACATTTCATCATTATTACTTAGCCATTAAAGAGGAGAGGGAAATGCTTAAGAAGTTCGGTAAGCTTTACGCTGAATATATGAGAAAGGTGCCGGACCGATTTTTACCTATTAGAAAAATAGTTCAAGCCTTAAGACACAAACATTGAGCAAAAGCATAGGGAAATATAGTATAAAAGAATTACTTACGAAATTAAGGCTTAACTAGCAATCTTTTTCGAGAAGATCAAAGTGTTCTTCTTCGATTAAAACCCGCTTCCCTTATAATCACTCTTATGAGACCATGTTTAAGCTTCTTACGAAAGTGCAGATACAACAATTCCGGCTACCAACTCATTCATGAGCATGATGTGAAATCTCTTCTATTTAATGGGCTTAAACCTTAATCTTGTTAAGGATCTTGATAAGTCTGTAAGGGTCAATAGGGGTCGTCTTAGACTATTGTCTTCACTCTCTGAATATCAACCTCTCTAATGCAGTAACTTCTCTCTCCTCACCACTTCTATCTGGGTCTTGAATGCATAAAACTATTAGTTCTTTACTTATTCCCTCTGACGCATTCTTTCAAGAGCATGTAAGCTATAGGTTATCCTCACACCACAATCACCAAAGCCTTAAGACCTTTCATTAATAGTTTTAATAGATCCAACTTACGTCTCAAAATTTGCAAGATCTCGATCCCTATTATCTCATTATTCTCATTAAGATCGACTATTATGCCTGGTGCAACCTCATCGGAGTCTATAATTCTTCTATTTCTCAATAATATATAAAGGGCGTCCGTAATTTTGTCATATTTAACATGAGACTCTACTGGTATATTCATGCCCGCAATACAGTTAAGAACTCTAAGGCAAATATCGCTTACCGTTAAGGTCTAGTTTGCATTATTCAGTTCTTATACTACTATGTAACCAATGATGTAAAAGTATGTTTAAGTTCTATCTCGAATCCACTAGTATTAGGTACAGGGGGTTTGAACATGGCACTAGCATTAGCAAACATGATAAAGAACAGGAAGAGTAGAGTTACAGATAGCTTACTGAAGAGGATGAAACCACTACCTCCTACTATAGCCTTAATGATTAAACATGCCTCACGCATTTCTTGAGGGGTCGTAGTCTTGTAGGTGAAATAAGCTTTAACGCGTCTAGCCCGAGAGTTTACCGTGTGGATCCTAAAATTAACTTTACCGAAGCAGAAATAAATTTTGACAAGCTACCCTCGCTTGATGACTATGTCGCCTACTCTAACTCCTATGTCCTCAGCCACTACTGGGCACTTGGCTATTAAGAGGAAGTACACTTCCCCAATGTCGCTTAGGTCTTCGTAGTTTCCTTGTCCCTTGGATATTACTAGGTCATGGTTCCTTATCCATGACAGTACTTCAGGTGAGGAAAGCTCAGGTCCTGTGCCAGGCTTGCCGCTTGACACTTTCTTGAACTCTATGTTTGGTAACTTGTCTAGGCCTACGTAGAGAGCATCCTCTATCGTGGCGTCGTTGATTATTGGGCCTCCCTTAACGACAAAGGATATTCTCCTGAGGGGCTTCCCCCTGACCCTGATCATCTCCTCTACTAGGAGCTTATCGAAGACGATTTCCCCTGCATTGTCGGCGAAGTATAGGAGGGTTTCCGCGCTTAGTACCTCCCCCCTTAACCTGCTGTAGTCGTCTATGGCTGGCTCCTGCTTCATGACCTTCTCGATCGTTGCTCTTAGGTCGTAGGTCTCGACGGCAACAAAATCAATTATATTTCCCGCTATAGCTACCTTAACGGCAGCCCTTAATGAATCCTCATGTGAAGCAATTAGAGATTTGACCTCGTTCAACATTGCTAGGGCCTCATCATTACTTGCCCTCTTGAGATCCTTGTATGGATCGTAAACACCTGTTAACTCCTCGATTAATTCAACAACCCTTGATGCTCTAACGAGTTGTGGTGGAGTACCGATCCACCCTATCTCAGTTAAGTGGCGCATTACCCTACGTAGTACTTCCTCCTGTATCTTCGGGTTGTTTGTCGCTAGTCTAACTGCTTCGAGTGCTTGCTTAGCTATGCATACCACACAGTCTAACCTGAGCTTCATTAATTTCAGCCACAAGTAAGGGTGTCACACTACATTATAGATTTTCTTAGTCCTGGAGCTTGAGGGAACAATGATTTCTTGGTCTAATTCTTTGGATACACCTATCCGGATCAGCATATACTTCAAACTGAGATACTTAAAGAAATATATAGTACCTTAATTCGAGGCGTTTAAAAGAAGGATGTTGTGGGGGCTATGCATAGTCGTGACTTAAGCTTATACAGATGTCACATTATAACATATTTTGCTTTGATTAATGATCATATCAATTAT
>Ga0180301_10000378_pt1 | contig 34703 bp, 35 predicted proteins | sample GuaBasSediGuay16_FD_121797 | JGI IMG/M metagenome (GOLD analysis project Ga0180301, IMG submission 121797) | Subseafloor sediment microbial communities from Guaymas Basin, Gulf of California, Mexico - Guay16, Core 4569-2, 12-15 cm | ecosystem: Environmental > Aquatic > Marine > Hydrothermal... | reverse complement strand
GCGTCGGAGATGTTGATTTAGAGACAACAAAGAGCTATGTTCAGAGGCAGGAGGAAATCCATCAGGCTAAGCTCTCTCAATACGGTTAGGAAGCCACAGGCTTTAGCCTGTGGAGGATGTCACGAGTTATATCGTTTAGTCTGTGTGTTAACGCAGTGTATCCTTCTTAACTCACCGACTCAAAGGTGTAATATCTCGAATTAACTTTGGTGAAGCAAAATAGTTGGATGAGGGATATAATTTAGTTACCGTGATGTTCGACTCCAATGCCTCTAAATAATAACACAAAACATTAAATATCTATTCCACATATTTTGAAATATGAAGATCAAGGATGCTCCAAAAACTGCAACATCTATTGTTGTTAGATCTGCCTCAAACGCCAGAATATCCCAATCAAGAAACCCGATGCTTGAGTTGATGAGGAGGATTTTTAGGAAGGAAGAAGTTGCAATGAAGGCGATAAAGTTTATCAGCATTGTTGAAGAGAGGCAGAAAAGTGGAAAGCCGTTGAGGGTTGATGAATGGGAAAAAACAATGGAAGAATTGGAAATGGTTCGCTCCTCTTTCTATTCAATGAGGAACAAGTTGTTGGGTGCTGGACTAATCTCGATAAAGAATGGTGAATACAGACTTTCAGGTGTTTTTAGCAGGGATTTAGTTGACATGGCTCGCTGGTGGTGGAGTGCTGTTTTGGGCTATGATCCAGAAACCCTATAACACAACTTTGCACCCGAACAAACGTAAGGATAACAAAGGTTGATAAAAATAGTATAGTACAATAGATAGAAGGAAAAAATTTCCAAGCGAGGGGTGGAGATCTCATTATTATATGAGATAGTGATGCAGATTAAATTCAAAAAGGATTTTATTTTGTATTTAGTAATTAAACCATGAACTCCCTTGCGACAATTGAGAAGGAGATAAAAAGGTGCAAAAAGTGTGAGTTGTGGAGGAGCAAAACAAACTACGTTCCCGGAGAAGGCAGTGAAAAAGCTGATGTAGTTTTTATTGGTGAGGCTCCTGGAAGAGAGGAGGATCTACAAGGCAAGCCCTTTGTTGGCAATGCTGGTAAGTTGCTCACTGAGATGATTGAAAAAATTGGGTTATCAAGGAAAGACGTTTTTATTGGTAATGTTTTAAAGTGTCGCCCACCAAACAACAGAGATCCACTACCTGAGGAGATCGAAGCTTGTAGTCCGTATTTAATTAGGCAACTTGAAGTTATTGAGCCCGAGATTATAGTTTGTTTAGGCAGATTTTCAGCATCCTTCATTTTTGAGTTGTTTGGCTTAGAATTCACAAGCATTTCGAGGGTTAAAGGGAGAGTGTTCAAGGTGAAAGCGTGGGGGAAGGATGTTAGTATAATAGCATTGTATCATCCAGCAGCAATCCTTTACAGACCTCAGCTTAGGGAGAAATATGAGATGGACTTTGCGATTATAGGTAGTTTAATTGGAAAGAATGAAAAAGTAAAAAAAATGACAAATTCTACCCTGTTTGATTACCTTGATTAGTTGATTGACCAAATCCGATAATTTTTATTTCATCGCTTTTACAAATGCTTGGGGGATAAAATGTATTCGTTCGATATAGAAGTCTGGTTTAGGGATGTTGATTCTTTCGGACATGTAAACAATGCGGCAATCTGCAGTTATCTGGAGACTGCACGTTTTAAATATTTCAAAGACAGATTTAAAGTTTTTAAGGCAACTTTCGTGCTAGCAAGGGCAGAAATTGATTACTTGGCGCCCTTATTTTTGGGAGAAACTGTTACCATAAACGTTTGGGTTGGCAAAATCGGAAATACAAGTTGGGAGTTTTTTTATGAGGTGATGGAAAAGGAAACAAATCGGTTGGCTGTCAAGGCTAAAACTGTTCAGGTCTGGTACGATTTAAAGCGGAACAGGAAGATGCCAATACCCGATGACGTTAGAAGGGTGCTTGAGGCTGACCGAAAATAATTTTAGCTATAATGTGTAAAAACATCTTGCCCGCCAGCCATGCGTTCCCTGAACAGTGAGGGGAATTCCACAAGGCGGGCAACATACATGTTATTGAAGAAATACGTGTGTCTGGGAGATTTGCTGAAGCTTGAGTTAAAGATGTTTTTCATCTAACCAAAATAATTAACAAAAATAATAACAACGTAACAATGGGACATGAAACTCGAAATACTTGAAGAATTAAGAAAAGCTGCAAAAAGCAAAATCGATGCAAGCAAAATTGATACTTGGATAGGGATTGAAAGCTTTTATTACAATGGGAAATGGCATGTTAAATGCATAATTTATCAAGATCAAATTAACCCATGCAGAGTAGAATTAATATTTGGGGATAAGATAACAATCGAAAAACTGGAAAATCTTAGAAGAGTTCCCATGCATGTTGTTTATGTTGACTCTGCTCTTAAAGAACTTGAAAAAGCCGACAATCTGATTGAGAATGGCAAGTTTGAAGAGGCGATAAAGTCATTCTGGGGAAGCATAATTTACTCTTTAAAAGCTTACGGTTTAATATCAAAAGGTTGTAGAATTGTGGAAGTATCGATAATGGATTTAGCTAAGGAATTTTCAAAATTAGTAGAAGATAAAGCTTTTTTTGATAAAATAAGTAGAATTAAGTCTATTGTAGGAGACACATTTGACATTCTTGATGTCGATATTGAGTTGGTGCAGGAAGATGCCAGAGAGGTGGTTGAAAAAAATTGTTAACAAAATTTGTTTTTCAAAATAGTTATTAATAACTTGCAATGATTTTTACTATCGATGTTATTAATGTCAATGTATTCGAAAAACGGGAAACCCCTCTTTTTTTAGAGACTCATTCCCTATAGCGTCTAAATCTGCTACGATAATTAGTCTTCTTTGTTTTTTTGCATATTCAACTGTGTGCATAGTCCCTCCCCTAATGTTTGATTCAACTACAACAACACAAAAAGACAGACCACTTATTATCCGATTTCTTTTTACAAATTGATACTTTTTTATCCTTTCATCTAGGGACTCAGAAATAAGTAGCCCATTATCCTTTAGGATATCATTAGCTAATTCTACGTTCTTCTTTGGTGTGATATTCCTTAAAGATGGAATAACGCAAATTACTTTTCCACCATTATTCAGTGTGGTCTTTATAGCTAAAGTGTCGATTCCTTGTGCAAGTCCAGAAACGATTACAAAGCCTTTTTTTGAGTAAAATTCTGCTATAATTTTAGCATATTCCTTACCTTTTTGGCTTGGTTTTCTTGTACCAACAATTGCAATTGATGGTTCATTGAGCAATTTTATATTTCCTAAAGCATATAGAATCTTTGGGGGATCCCTAATATGTCTCAAAAGATAGGGGTAATCTGTCGAAATTATATCAATCTTTTTAATATTTTGATGGATGGAATCTTTACTCTCACCGTAGTCAAGGAGTTTTTTCTGAGTCAAAATATCACCTTTGTCTTTCCAAGTGTGATTATCCAAACTCTTTCTGCTCCGGCTTCAAAAATTTTATGGGCTGCAGCACGTGCAGTATTTCCAGTCGTATAAACATCATCGAACAATACAACTCTTTTGCCTTCTAAATTAGTCCAAGGAGCTACTTTGATTGAGTCATAGTGTTCATTATATGATGGTCTACTCTTTGAGGGAGATATTGAAGATTTCTGAATTGTTTTAATTCTATTAAGGATTCCAGTACCATCTTCAATACCTAATAATCTAGCAACTTGACGACAGAGTTCAATGTGTCCTTTACCGATAACATATGCTCTACTAGAAGGAATAGGTATAATCACATTGGCGTTAATTTCTTTCTCTTTAATTACCGAAACGAGTTTGTTAACAAAATACTCAATTAAATCTTTTTGTGTAACATAAGGTAACTGTGTCAAATTCTTGAATAAAAGTATTAACTGAGAAAACTCATCTTGAGCGTTCGTCCATTTTGGAATGTAATCACCGAGGTAATAATGTGGAGCTGAAAAAGCTCTATTTTGAGCCTCTATTGGGTCAATCTTATAATGTGTCGCCGCATCACTTTGATAGCTTAAAACCTTTGTATCATTGCTATTGCTGTAGTAGTTGAACCCCAAATCATAGAAGGAGTCTTCAGCTAAGCTCCACCTTTCCAAATCTAACACGTCGCTCAGTTCTGAATGATTTGTTTGATTGTAATCCTCCAATTCAAGAATCAATTCTTCTTTATTTTTTTGGTTTATGGATTTAAACCCAATATCATTTCTTTTTTTGCTTTTTTGAGTTTGGATTATGACAAAAATTGTGAACACAAGTATTGTTAAAATTAGAGTCGAAATAGCGAGGCCCTGTATGGTGTGTATGTCATTTTTAATCAATAAATTAATAATTTGACCACCTGTCGATATAAAGCTCACAATGAATAAAAGAATCAATATGCTAACATAAATTTTTATGAAAAGGATTATGGGATTTTGGTTTTTAGAGCTTTGACTCATAAAATATAACTTTCAAGTGTTTTTTTAATACAGCACTAACCATATTAACTAATTTAGGTTCGCTGTTATTGTTATTTTTAGTATTTTCCAGTTTGGTAAACCATCCAGAACACTTTTCCCTTTTACTATCTTCATTAAATTAAGTTGTCTATCAACCACTTTTTAAAAGTTGCCTTACTGATGCAGTCTGTATTCATTTGATGTTTTTAACTTTGAAATCTTTTTAATACCTTCAATATTTGATGGCAGCCCTATACCTTCTAATTTTCAGCAAGTTGTTGGTTATTTTTTCCCTGTAACTCAGTCGACTGAATACCAGAAATAAGGATTTTGCTCTTCACCACACGTATACAAATAATTCCAATAGTCATGTTCTCAACTACCTTAATTCGCCCATATACATCGTGTAGTAGCAGTCATGCTAATCAACTCTTGGGTTACATTGATTTGCCCTTATATTTGAAAATTCGATTTTCTCATTCATAATTATTCTCACAAAACTTGCTTTTTCTGCACAGTATTTTTCACCACAATTTGTGAAGCCCCAACTTTTCGATTAACTTTTATATCGTCACGGAAAAATAAAGACAATGGAGGCTTTGAGAGTTTCTCAAATTTCGACATCGATGATCAGAAGGATGTTCGAGATTGTTGAAAGGGCTAAGAGGGAGGGAAAGGATATTGTTAGCCTTACAATTGGTGAGCCAGATTTTGATACAGACGAGATTATAATAAATAAAGCGTGTGAGGCTATGAAAAATGGATTCACACACTACACGTCAAACTTTGGTTTGGAGGATTTGAGGGAGGCAATAGCATCCAAATACGATCTAGATGCAAACAATGTGATGATCACTGCTGGTGGTAGCGAAGCTTTGTTAAATGCAAGCTTAGCATTCATTGAGAGAGGTAGCAAGGTTGTAATTCCTTCCCCATCATTCCTCTCATACTTCACCTATGCAAAGCTGTGTGAAGCAAAAACGATCCAGATTTTGACGCACGAAAACGGCTTCGAGGTTGATGTTGAAAGGTTAAATGAGATTGTTGACAGAGATGTGAGCATGATTTTTTTGAACTATCCAAACAATCCCACTGGCGTGGTGATGGGTGAGAAGGACTTAAAAGCTATTGTAGAGATTGCTGAAGACGTTAACGCAATCGTTTTGAGTGATGAAATTTACGACAGTATATTTTACGATAAAAGACCGGCAACACTGGCTGGATATGAAAACACAATTGTTGTTAATGGTTTTTCAAAGTCTTTGGCGATGACCGGTTGGAGGATGGGCTACGTTGTTGCAAATGATGAATTGATGGATTCGATGCTCAAAGTGCACCAAGTTAACGGTGTTTGTGCTCCAGCATTTGCCCAAAAGGCAGTTGCAGATATTATTGCTGAAGGGAAAGACAAAGAAATTGTACAAAAAATGGTTGAGGAATTCAGAAAGAGAAGGGACTTTGTATATAATCGTTTGAAATCAAAGTTTGATGTTGTTAAGCCAGAGGGGGCGTTTTACTTCTTTGTTAAGGTAAATGAGAATTGTATGGATTTTGTTGAGAGAGCTTTGGGCAAGGGTGTGGCTTTAACTCCCGGTTTACCCTTTGGAGAGGGCAATGAAGAATATGTAAGGATTTCTTATGCCACATCAATGGAAAACTTAGAAAAAGCTATGGATAGATTGGAAGAGTTATGAGTGAAAAGATTGTAAACACAGATATAAAAGTTAGAAAGGCAGAAAAAGAGGATTTAAACGACATTTTAAGAATTTTGTCCTCATCTTTTGAAAGGGAAATAGAAAAAATTTTTGGTGATGCTCATGAAGGTAGGGAAATACTGAAAAGAGCTTTGGAGAGTTTGAATGAGTTAAAAGGAATTTATGTAGCAGAATCATCCAAAATTTTAGGTTGTGTAGGTATTTTGGCAAAAGAAATTGACAACAAAATACCGATTGGTAGGGAAGCAGTAAAAAGCCTTGGTTTTACCAAAGGTACGAGAGCAAAGCTGCTTTTATCTTTTTTTAAGGAGAAACCGAAGAAGAACGATGTTTGTATCGACTACTTGGCAGTATCAAAATTTTACAGAAATATGGGGGTTGGTTCGGCTTTGTACAGCAAAGTGGAGGAGTTGGCAAGGTTAAACAACAAGAACAGAATTAGGGTTTGGGTGTCCGTGGAGAACGATGAAGCTATAGATTTTTTTATGAAAAGAAGTTTTAATATAGCAAAGATGCTCGATAGCAAGTACGCTGAGAAGTATTTTGGGCAAAGGTACTGGTACTTGTTGGAGAAATTGCTATAATCCATCGATTTTACATGCAGAAATTCAATCCAAACAAACATCGACGTATATTGCGTTGGTTGGACAAACCTCGATGCACGAACAGCAACCATTACATCTCCCAGCATTTCTTACTTCAGCCTTTTCGTTGTGCATTTCAAACACATCTTTTGGGCAGATGATTACGCATTCTTCACATCCCATACATTTTTCAACATCAACGGCTATAAAAGCCATTGAACCACCACAATCACTTTAACTTTGTTTTATCGATTAACCTGTCTTTTAGAACCCTGCTTTGAATGAATGCAACTATTGGAAGGGAAATGACCAATCCAATACGTCTTCCCCCTCGTCAATTACCGCAATGCTCTTCCTGCTATCGAAGATGAAAAAAGCCCCCATTCTGACCCTAACGCCATCCACAACTATGCCCTTGAGGTAACTCTCTGCAACTTCATCCTTTTCTACAAGCTCTCTAAACTCAACATTGGGCAACTTTTTCTTTAAACTGTCATCGACTTGCAGCAAAACACACACGACCCTCTTTTTCAGTTCCCTTAAGTCATCATGCAAAGATAAAATTAACTCCGAATTTGCTGAGATGATAAGTATCTCTTCTTCAGCCTCAAAAATTGCGTCCCTTATTTTTTCCAAAATATTCCACTCTCCTCGTATAACAAGTGCGGGAGAGAAATCTTTTTGCTTTGACATCCTCAAACTCTCAAGTTCTATTATACAATCATCTGCCGCTTTAATCAATTCGAGTTTTAATTTTTCTATAACTTTTCTTGGTTCAACAGGCTTAAAACGCTTCGGCTCCCCCTCCTCTACATCTACAAATCCCTTAGACGTCAATCTGTTAAGTACATCATAAACTCTCGCCCTTGGAACTCCGCTTACTTCGTGAACTTCTCTGGCAGTTGCTTTTCCTATGCCCACCAGAGATACATAAACCTTAGCCTCGTATTCGCTCAAACCAAGCTTTTTCAATTTATCAATCATGTTACTATGGCGGTGACAACAATCTTATATACTTTGTTATTAATTTTAATGTCAGGTGAAATTCATGGAAAGCAAGATTGCTAAGGCTTTAAAGCTGAAATACGAGCCTGTTGCAATTCTCTGGAGTGATGAAAAACCTGAAAATGCCATTCAATTCAAGAAACAACGTTGGGGATGTGTGATGTGGATGTTTGCAAGGGCTGCTAAGGGCAAAACTGCAGTTTTTGATAGAGAAACTTTCGGTTGTCCGGGTGGAGGAGTTGGATTAGGATTTGGAAATCAGTATTTAAATTTCATAGGCGGAATGGAGGGATTTTGTCATTTTTTGTCAACAGGATACGGACAATGGGAAGGTGGAAAAGACTTGATAGAAAGGTTGAGCGGGGAAGTTGGAAAGGATAGGTTTGAGAAGTTGATGTATGGAGAGAGATACGTCAAGTCTCCCGAACTCGTTAAAAAATTCGTTGAACAACTGCCAATAATTGATATTCCAAACAGATACGTTATTTTTAAGCCTTTAAGCAAGGTTGAGGAGGAGCCAAAAGTTATCGTTTTCGTTGCAAATCCACATCAGCTTTCCGCCTTGATAATCTTGGCAAACTACGGCAGAGAGACTGTTGATAATGTTGTTGTTCCTATGGGTGCTGGATGTCAGCAAATCGGAATTTACGCATACAGAGAAGCAAAATCTAAGAATCCAAAAGCCGTTATAGGGATGACAGATTTGGATGCGAGGCTTAACGTTAGAAGACAGCTTGGAGATGATGTTTTTACGTTTGCAGTGCCATACAACATGTTTGAGGAAATGGAAAACAACGTTGAAGGAAGTTTTTTGGAAGTGGGAACTTGGACAAAGTTGTTGAAATACATGGGGTGAGAATTTGAGGAAGTTTCTGGTTTCTCTATTAATTCTAACATTGTTACAAGGTGTTGCGAATGCAGTTCAAATCGATTTCCACGTTTCTGTTTTGGGAGACGGTAAACTGCATCCAGGAGATGACACGGCAATTACGCTGTTGATAGAAAATGAGGGTAAAGCGGATAATTTTATGTTAAATGAGAATACTTCACAGCTTTTACAATTGGTAACTACAGCCAAAGACCTTAGGGTTGAGATTGACGACAGTTGGTTACCAATTGAGGTTAAGACTGTTAATCCACAACTAATCGGTGATCTACCTTCGGGAAGAATTGCCAAAGCTGTGTTCAGGGTTAAGGTTGATGAAGATGCAAAGCTTGGAGAATACAGCATTCCAGTTAGATTGAAGTACACAAAAGTAACGTACACAATGTCAGGAACCAACGTAATCCTCAACTACCACGAAGATGAGTTCGATGTCGATTATCTGAAAATTGAGATAGTAAAAAAAGATTACGATTTTAGCGTCAAATCTGTCAGTTCAACGTTAAAAACGAATCAAGAAGGAGTAGTAGAAGTAACAATCAAAAACACGGGAAATAATGAAATTTACGATGCTACGTTATTAATAAACACAACACCGCCACTGCAACCAAATCCCAAAGCTATGTCTGCTTACTTGGGCAACATTGGGGTTGATGAGGAGGTAAAAGCAACGTTTAAGGTTTATGTGATGGAGGGAGCTTTAAACAATTCATATCCAGCAACGCTTGTTTTAAAGTTTAAGACGTCTGTAGGAAAGCCGTATAAGCTCACCCAGTCCATAGGCTTGGGTGTTGAAGATGAAGATGCATTTTTAATTATAGATGCACAGAGCTTTATCACTTCACCAAAAACAATTCCAAAGCAGCAGCAAGCTTCGATACCTTCAATACCCTCATTACCAATGTTTATGAGTCAACAGCAACAGTCGCAGCAACAGCAAATTAAACAGATTCAGTCTGTGATAACGATACCTTCAAGGGGTTTTGTTTTGCTCAGCATCAAGAACGTTGGTAAGGATGTAAATGATGCTGTTGCAATTCTATCCTTTGGTAACCCCCTCATCCAAGCTGAAAATATGCCATACATCGGTTACTTCAGGAAAAACGATGTAAAAGATGTCCTGTTTTACATTAAATCCACAGCACCGCCGGGAAAATATAGAGGGGTTGTGATGTTGAAATACAAAAACGAGCTTGGCGATGATGAAATGAGCAAAAAACACTACATTGAGGTTGAGATTAAGTCGATCACACCACTAAAAATTGAGAAGGTTGAGACAGAGAACCTCGCAGTCGGGTTGAAGGGTAATGTAAACGTCATTTTGAAGAACAGTTTAAATAAAAACGTACACAATGCAATGTTCCTTATCATATCCCCCGATTCTTCACTAACTCCTTTAAGCTCCTCATCCTACCTATATGAAGCTAAGCCTGAAGAATCGGGAGAAATTAGATTCAGATTACAAGTTTCTGATGAGGCTGTAAGCGGCTCATACAAGCTGTATTTGGTTGAAAGGTACAATTTGGGTGATGCAGAGGGTTTGGTTAGCATTGCTGAATTTCCAGTAATAATAAAGCCAAAGATGGCTTACTTCGAAGTTTTATCGATAGAAAGTAACCTTTACCCAGATGAAACGGGAGATGTAACGATTAAAATCAAGAATGCTGGAAATTTAGCCATCCACAATGCAGTTGTAAAGCTTGAGTTATCTTCTCCACTAACAATTGCGGGAGGAAGTGCTTTGAGTAGCCTCGTCGGTCAATCCCAACCCGGCTTGTACTTTATTGGAACGCTAAAGCCCGACGAGGTTGCCATCGCCAAGTTCAGAGTTGATGTTGATAAGGATGCTGGAGCAGGGAATTATCCTGTGACAATCAAGATAGACTACTACGATGATGAAGGCTATTTACACACCTCAAACCCCATAATTGCGTCCGTAGAAGTTAAAGAGAAGCCATTGATAACTCTACCAATAGCTATTGCGATTCTCTTAGCCTTAATAGCCATAATTTTGGCGACAAGATTCGTTAGAAAAAAAAGAAAACAGGGCAATAAAGATAAACAAGTATGAAGGATAGAAACCCTTGGATTTCAGTAATACCAGTCATCATCGGAGTCTTCATGGTTATGATAGACGTCAGTATACTCAACGTTGCATTACCAAGGATTGCTGAGGAGTTCAATGCTACCGCTTCCGATGTTCAGTGGATACTCAATGCATACACGATCACACTTGTGGTGTTACTTGTTTTGGCAGGGAAGATAGGCGACATGGTAAGTAGGAACTACTATTACTCGGCAGGTATGGCTGTATTCACAATCGGTAGCTATCTATGTGCAAAATCGTGGAGCATTCTGCCATTCATCGCATTCAGGGCATTCCAAGCTATAGGTGGGGCAATAATGCTTGGAAATTCCCTTGCAATCATGGTTGAACTGTTTCCCCCCGGAAAAAGGGGAACTGCAATGGGCGTTAATGCAATCTTAATATCCTCAGCCTTCAGCCTAGGTCCAATAATAGGTGGCTGGCTAACAACACACCTAAGCTGGCACTGGGTTTTTTACATAAACATACCGGTAGGAATTATTGGTGTTGTCTGTGGTGTCGTTTTACTACCGCCATTGGGTAAAAAAATAAAAGAACCGATTGACTTCGTGGGATTGGCTTTACTAACAATTGGTCTTGGCTTTTTAACCCTTGCATTGATTAAAGGTCAGGACTGGGGATGGGACTCACAAAAAACTATTGCCTCATTCATTATAGCATTCCCTTACCTTTTTGCATTTATTGTAAGGGAATTTACCTACCACCATCCGTTGTTAGACGTTAATCTATTCAAAATCAGAAACTTCAGTATCGGAATTTTAGGAATTTTTTTTATGTTCACGGGAGTTACAGCGGCACTCTTTATCCTCCCGTTTTTCCTACAGGGAATAAAGGGTTTGACGGCTGAAGAATCTGGATACTGGCTTATTGCAATCCCAATCATGAACTCCTTTGTTGCACCAGTTGCTGGAAGGTTGAGTGACATGATTAATCCAAAGTACACGATGTGTATTGGGCCTCTATTCTTTATATTGGGTCTTCTGATGCTCGGCGATGTTGACATTAACGTTGGATTTTGGGAGATGTTCCTGATTCTTTCCTTTTTGGGGATCGGCTTAGGACTGGTTGTATCGCCTTCGTTCAACGTTATTATGTCTGCTATCCCTCCCCAAAAAGCTGGAATGGCTAATGGAGTCGTTCAAACAATTAATTCACTTGGCAGGACGATGGGAGTGGCAATAGGAGGGGTTATACTTACGGGAAAAATGAATGATCTTGTTCCGGGCTATGGAAACCAGCTCCCTGATCCAGGTAAAATCATGATGCTTAAAACTTTGTCGATTAGGGGCTTTTCTGAGCCATTGGTGTTGATGGTAAATGCATTTATGGAAAGCCTCCACCACCTCTTTGTACAACTTGTGATTTTACCTATATGCAGTTTATTCGTAATTTCACTGTTCTTGAGTGGAAGAGAGCATTTGATGAGGATGAAAGTGAGGGAGAGGGTTGTTAAAAAGTTAAAATAAAAAAATAAAGTAAGTAGAGTATAAAGAACAAGGATGAGAAGTAAGACAAAGAGTAAAATGAAAGATGAAATAAAAAAAGCATTGGTAAACAGAGATTACAGCAACCTTCTGCACATGAATTTGAAGAGGGTAGCATCGCATTTAATCTCATTCCTCTATGGGGATGAGCTGCTAATCTTTAGGGCATCTGAGGCTTTAGGAGTTGTTTGTGGTAAGTTGGAAAAGGAGGATTTGGAGTTCGTAAAAAATGTTCTGAGGAGGCTCTTTTGGCATTTGAGTGATGAGTCTGGAGCATACTGTAAGGGTGCACCGGTAGCAATTGGGGAAATTGGTAGAAACGCCTCAAAGGCTTTTGAGGGTTTTAAAAACATGATGGTTTCGTTGTTGGATAATGAGGAGGTTGAGAAAAAGTACGTTATTTATGCAATCGGCAGAGCTGCAAAAAATGTAAAGGATGCGTATCCGAATCCAGTTGAGAAACTGATGCTATTCTTGGAGAAAAACGCGGAGGTCAGAGGTTATGCCACTTGGGCTTTGGCGCAGTTAGGTGTGAGGTTGGATGTAAACGATATTGAAGTTGAAATTTACGACGGGAATTTCAAAAAAGTTAGGATTAAGGATATCTTTGCCAAAGATAGTTAAACTATCCTTTAACTTTTGTCTCTTCTTTCTCTTCTTTTTTCTCTTCTTCTTTTTCTCCTCCCTCTTCTGCCTTCTTCTTCACTTCCTCAACCGTCTTCTTTATTGGAGCTTCTTTCTCAAACTTCTCAACCAACAAGACCTCTTCAACATCCAAGTATTTGAATATGTCTGTAACGGCTCTGTATTTTCCTATTAAGAAGAGCTGGCTGAAGTATGCATCTCTTGGTACATCAACGATAGCCTTTTTGTCCTCCAATTTAGCCTCAACATCCTTGCCAGTGTGTATTACAAACAAAGCCTTTACCTTACCAGCGTCATCCTCAATCTTTTCCTTTATTTCGTATTCAAACACGATGTTCTTTCCGGCTAGGGGATGATTGTAGTCTATTATGGCTTTCCTGCCAATTATCCTCTCAATTGTTCCTACCTTTTCCCCAATCTTTACCCTCTGCCCAACATATGGCTTTTCCTTGAACCTTGTAACGCTAACAACTTCCTTGTTATCCTCATCGTACTCTCCAAACCCCTTTTCTGGCGGAACAACTACTTCTCCTTTGTATCCAACCTTTTTTCCCTCAAAGTCCTCATCCAATCCCTTTACAACGTGCCCTTCACCAACAACTACGTATATATCACCATACCTCGCATTCTCATTGTATATGTCATGCTCCTTTGCAATTTCTTCATCCGTTGAATCTATCACCGTCCCATCTTCGAGTTTGGCTGTGTAACTTACTCTAATAAAGTCTCCTTTGTTTATCACATTATTACTGCTAATTTTATTGACATCTTCATTAGTCTCGCCCATAACATCACCCCGTTAAGATTGAAACACAACCAAGCGTAGGTATAAAAAGGTTGGTGTAAATTAGTTGCATGGAAGTTGAGGTTAAGTTCAGGGCTTACGATGGTGTGGAGAGCAAGATAAAGCAAATAGCCAACTTTGTCATTGAGAAGTTGGAGGAAGATTTATACTTCAATCATCCTTGTAAGGATTTTAAGAAGACAGATGAGGCTTTGAGAGTTAGAAAAGATAAAGAAGGAATCAAGATAACTTACAAGGGGGCAAAGGTTGATAAGGAAACTAAGAGCAGGGAAGAGATAAAGCTGAAGGTTGATGATTTTGGTAAAGCTGTGAAGTTGTTTGAGAAGTTGGGGTTTAGAGCAGTTAGGGAAGTTGTGAAGCTTAGAAAAATTTACAGAATTGGAGATGCGATAATATGCTACGACGAAGTTGAAGGATTGGGCAATTTCGTTGAGATTGAGGTTGAAAGTGATGCGAAGAATTTTGATGCAGCAAAGCAAAAGGTGTTTGAGATTGCCAAGCAGATGGGGTTTGATGTTAAGGACAGCATAAGGAAATCTTACTTGGAGTTGTTGGAGGAGAAAAACCGCTGAACTTTTAATCACAAAAGTTGGAATTAAAATAACAACTTAGCAATCAAGTAACCAACAATAGCTCCCCCATTTAAGAAAGGCAACCCAGCATGCCCTCCGGATTTTTTCTCAACGAGGTAAATCAACGCTATCATACCAATTATGCTTCCGAGCATTGCAAACAATGCAGGATACTTTATAAAGTAAAGCATTGGAGCATTGGAAAAGTATTGGGCTGATACAATTAATATGTTTGGCATCACAACATCTCCAACACCCATGTATGCAGCCTTATCCTTTGCTTTTTCAAAATCAAAACCCTTCATCGGTACGATAAACAACATCGGTATTTTTAAATCGGTTATCGAGTCAGCCAAACTCAGCATGTGCTTTGTTTTGTAAACGGAGATGGCATCGTAAATTGCTAAAATGCCTAACAGCACAATAGCGGGCAAAGGCTCAAGGCTAATACCAAATATCGAAGCTATACCTGCAGCAAGTAACAATGCAGAGATATCAATAACTATCCAATTTGGCTTTACGGCAAGTAAAATTGTTAGTAAAGCAGCCACTATCATTCCGTAAATTGACAAAAAAGGTATCAAAACGTAGTATATCGAAATAAAAACGAGAAAGTATAATATATGCCTCAACAAATTTTTCCATCTGGAAATCAAAAGTATGAATGCCGTGAAGCCAATAATCAGCAGGATGTAGTAGATGGAATTCGAAACGTCACTTGGGTTTTCAAAAACAACAATTCCCGCTTGTTTATAGCTTGGTGTTGTTGCTAAAGCTATTGTTGACGTCGTTAAAAAAATCAGAACGAATGCGTATCTCAACATAATCAATCAATAATGCAGGTATATCCTTTCACCTTTCATCAATGCCAGTCTTATCGCCTTTCCAACGTCTTTGTCTTTTCTAACCCTTATAATTCCCTTCCTGCCAACTGACGCTGTAAACAAGTACTCTTCTCCAGCGAAGATATCGACTTGTTTACCCTCTAAACCCTTAGCGTTGATTATCCAGTGTTTTGCTGTCTCACTGATTTCTGCTTCAACTTTGCCAAGTTTACCCTTTAAAGGCTGCACGTCAATACTAACCTTCAATTCATCCTCTATCCTCTTTATCCTTCTTCCCTTCCTGCCGAGCAAATGGGGTATGTACTCTTCTGGAATTTTAACAACAGCTTTTTTGTTGCTCAAAACCTCAACATCGCAAACGTCAACGTAATTCTTAACTTTGTTCTCAATCGCATTTTTTAAAACCTCGTATTCCTCCTTTTCCTCGCCCACAGGCATAACAACGACTTGTTCGCCGTAGGTGTATATCTCGTATTCAACCTTCTTGCTTTCAAAATCAACTATCTCTATTACAGGCCTTGCTAAATCAGCTTCAACCATGCCATAAGGAACCTTAACAGTAAACTTTAACGTGTAAACCTTAGTGATTCTGCCAGCATCTATGAAAATTACAGTGTCAACGACTTGGGGAATCATTCCCAACTCAACCCTTCCAATCATCCTTTGTATGGCATCAACCGCTCTTGTAGCGTGTGTAACGCCTATCATCCCCACTCCAGCCAACCTCATGTCTGCAAAAACCTGAAAATCCGCTGTCTTTCTAACCTCATCGTAAATAGTGTAGTCTGGTCTGACTAACAGCAGTATGTCTGCTGTTAAAACCATGTTGCCTTCAAGTGGTGCGTACTGCGTAATCTCATCCCTAACCATCAGATCTCTTGGGCTTTCCATTGTTTTTACTAAGTAACCGTTATCCATTAAGTAATTGGCAACACTCGCTGCGAAAGTTGACTTTCCCGCTCCCGGAGGCCCAGCAATCAAAATTCCCCTCTGCCTCTCAACGATTCTTCTCTTTAATTCTTCACTAACTCCGTATTCATCAATTGTAACCTTTGCTATTGGTCTTACTGCTGTGATCTCCATTTTATCTGCAAATGGTCTCTCAGCTATTGCAATTCTCAAGTCTCTGAGCTGTATTACAGTAGCACCTTTCCGCTCAATTTCTATGCTACTATCCTCATCCTGTCTCGCAGCCTCCAATATCTCGTGGGCTATGTCATGTAATTCGTCCAAACTCATCGGCTCATCTCTCAAAACAACCAGCTTTAGATCTCCAATTTTACCCCTCTTTGCGTATGGCTTTACCCCTTCTCTCAAATGCACACTTGCCGTGTCTGGTGTAAAGAATGACATGATCTTGGTCTTTTCCGGTGTAATCTTCTCATGCCTTACGTATATCGATTTTATCCCCCTTGCTATGGCTACCGTGTGTTGAACTCTGTCGGATGTTACTAAGGTAGCATCCTCCTTCTCAGCCAACACTCTGATCAGATTGTCAATCTCTCCACCCTTGGCAAGCTTTATCTGCTCAATTGTTGGTCTTTCACCTTTAAATTCTATTTTAATGCCTCTCTTTTCAGCAATCCTCCTCAAAATTTTGATTTCCTCCAATCCTCTAAAACCACTCATTTTCCCAAAATTAGCCTGAACTTCTAACTCAGCCAACACAGCTTCAGGGATTATTATATCGCCCTTTATCTCTCCTTTTTCAACCATTTCGGAAATTCTTCCTTCGATCAAAACACTCGTATCAATCACGTATTTCATTTAAATCTAACCTCCTATAAAAGCATGAGTAATTGCCAGTATGGCATGCATTACCGTTCTGTTTAACCAAATACAGTAAAGCGTCATTATCACAATCAACCCTAATCTCTACAACTTCCTGGGTGTTACCCGAAGTCTCTCCTTTCATCCACAGCTTTTTTCTACTCCTGCTCCAGTAGTGAGCGTAACCACTCTCAACCGTTTTTTTGATTGCCTCTTCGTTGGCGTAAGCTAGCATTAAGACTTCCTTCGTGTCAACATCTTGCGTTACTACTGGTATCAATCCATCTTTGAACTTGAGTTGCATGATGTTAAAATCTCCAAGGGCGTTATAAAATCTTTTAGTGTTTTGAATTTAGTTTTTTAGTTACGTTCAGTAGGAGATGAGGAATGAAACCGGGAACTTTTTTTACCATTGCAAACCTTCAAGCTTTCCCGTTACCCTGACGACCATCAACTCGCTTATTGCCTAAACTGCCTCTTCGATTTGTATTCTAAGAACAACTTTTCCACCATATCCACTTTTCTTCTGTTCATCTCCTCCAATTTTTTATTCAAAACCTCATTGAACATCTTTGCGTTTATCACAGCAATTCCATCCCCACTCTCAATTTCAACTTCATTTGCGTAGATTATCGGTATCTCGTTCTCATCAAAAACAGATTGGGCTAAGTGGGACATCTCATTCTGAACTATAACTGCTTTAACTCTCTTACTACAAATCATCTCAGCAGAAAGCTTGCCTCCACCGCTTGAATCTTCAATGTAAATAATATCGTTCTCGTTAATTCCATACTCCTTGTCAACCCTCTCTATCTCATCCTTCGTAAACTTCCTCAAAACCTTAACACCTTTCCAGCCTGAAAATTCCAAGAGTTTCATCCTCTTTAAAACCTCTATCCTCGCATTCAACTCCTCAATCGTTTTGTCCTTCTCCTTCAACGTTCTCCTCAACTCAGCCATCTCAGCTTCCAAAGACCTGATGTAATTGTCTTTCCTAACCCTCTCATGCTCCTCTCTTGACAAACTCACGATTTTACTTCTAAGCCTTTCAATCTCATTTTTTAATTCAGCTATCTTGGTCCTTAAAATCTGATTTTCCTCCTCCAACTCTCTGATCAACTTTTCTCTCCTTGCTATGTCTTCTTTTGTTATTTCCTCGTGAACAACTTTTTCCTTCTTAGCAACTTCCTCTTTCTTTTCCAATAAATCTTTCAATGGCACACCTTTTAGTATTTCAGCCTTAATCTTATCTGAATCGAATCCAGCAGGGATTCTCTTTTCTATACTCATCAGCTTGTTTTTGTGGGAGTTGAAGGCATCCTTTGCAGCGGCAATCGCATCTCTCTCATGATCATTCACGAACTTATAATGCGAGGCTAAATTTTTCTTCTTCTCAACGCTTATGTCTTCCTTTGGAGTGTAAAGAATTGCATTGAATGCTGCCTTAATCTTTAAAACGTAGTCTGGAGGTGTGCTTTTGTCGGTAGCGATCACAACTGGTTTACCAAACGATAGTATGTAATCTATAACGTTGTGCAATTTCCAATTCTTTTGACTCTTAACACCCAACAGGTTTCCATTCAGATCCAAGATTGCTATGGCTGTTGTCGTGCCAGGATCAACCCCAACAATTGTGTGCATCTTTGTTGTCTTCAATGGTATGTACTCTATTCTGTCTTTTTCAACCGCCTCAACCTTAACCTGAACATCCCTCGTTTTGAAGGAGTTTATGGGAATTGTTGTCTTATCAGCATGGACAATCAAAATGCCTTTGGATATCCCCCCATAACCTTTTCTTACCTCTTCTTCATATTCCAAGCCTAATTCATCAAGTTTTCTTTTGATTTCTCTGTAAATTTGCCTAACAGAATCGTGAACTCTTCTCCTATACTTGTTCTGCCTCCATCCACCTTTACCAAGGCTCCTGTTCCTTGAAACGGTTATTATTGTCTTATCAACGAACATTGAAACTTCATCACCAATTCCAAAGCTTGCAAGGTATGCGGAAGCTTTTGCCTCATCCATTGGATTTCTTAAATCGATTTTTAATCCATACCTTTTAGATAGGTAAGGCAAAGAACCCCTCTCAACACTGGAAACTTGCACGAGTTTGGTTTTGGATGGTATTTCTTTTAAAAACTTGATCAACTCCTCCTTAGATCCAAAGACTTCCGAGATGCTATCAAATGACACGATGTCTGGCTTATACTGCCTAACCATCCTGAAGAGTTTGCTCTTTGAAACAATTTTTTCCGATGTATTCTCATCTTTAAGAATGAAAACAGCATAACTCGGCTTTCTTTTGCCGTGAATAGAACCCTTTATGATATCAACACCAAATATACAGCTCATTCCTTCCTAATGTATTCTATCACTTCATTAATATCTTTTTCTATGCCGTAAGTTTTCTTGAAGTACTTTAAAACGTTTTCAACATCTCTTCTCAAAAACCACTCCCAGTCTTCATACTCTGTTGTTATGGATTGGGGAAAGTCTATAATCCAAATTCCCTCAGGATTTACGAGTATGTTATATTGGCTTAAATCTCCATGTATGACATCTCTCAAAAACATAGCCCTCGTTTCATCAACTATCATTTCCAAAACGTCTTCTGGATTTTTGAGTTTAACCTTGAACAATTCTTTGGCATCAATTAACTCCATTAAAACGGCATTTCCCTCCCACGTGTAGACTTTAGGAACAGCCAGACCAGTCAATTTTTTTAACGTATTGTATTCGTTCCGTGCAGACCTTATTGTCAGAACTGAGAAGTGTAAAGTCCCATAATCTCTCTTATCCTTCACCTTTTTAAAGCTTGGATAGCCAACTCTGTGAAACTTTATCACACATTCTCCAAATCTCTCGGAATAGCAGTTGTAAACTACGCTTTCCTTACCTTCTCCCATCTTTTTGCCAATCATATCCACTTTACCCCTTCTGACCATTCTGTGGAGAGAATAGACTGACAAACCGATAAATGTAAATGTGGAGCCGAGATATTCGGTAGTTTTGTTCTCAACCATCCTTTCATCGCTCAAATCCCTTAAAATAGATTCAACTTTATTCACACTTAGATTTGCCCTTTTTGAAATTAATTCCATGGGAACGAATTCATAATCCCAAAGGTAGTGGAATATGCTATCCAAAACCTTCCACTTGTGCTTGTTCATTGATCTGTATCTCTCTATTATTTCCATTGGTTGATATTAAGTGGAGGATTATTTAAGGGTTACAATTAAATGTGATTCTAATGTACCTAATTTATTCAATGAATAGGTGTCTATGCAAATAGACTTGTAGTATCTTCATGACGTAAACCTTAATACTTTTCAAAAATACATACAAAATATGTAATTTAACTTAATGACACCTCATCTGATATCCATACAAAGGAAGTATCTAGTCTCTCTCGTGTTTGTAAATAGGAAAGATGAAGAGGTTTAGATCAGGTGAAAAATATGCAATCTCCTAAAAAAGTTATTGATGATATTCGAAAAATCAGATTTGGAATAGGACTTGATACTAAAGATTGGACGATCGAACAAAAGCGTATGTTAGATGATAAAGAGAAGATTTTGAAAGATGCTGCTAAACTTGCCAAAGAAATTCATACACGAAACCCTCATTTTATCTTCGAGTTAATCCAGAATGCTGAAGACAATAAATACGAGGAGGATATCAAACCTAAAATTAGATTTATCGTAGATTCTGATCGTTTAATAATTCAAAACAACGAGAGTGGCTTTGATAAAGAGGATGTTAAAGACTTATGTGGTGTGGGCAGTAGCCGAAAAACAAAAGCTCTCGGGTACGTAGGTGAAAAAGGTATTGGATTTAAATCTGTTTTTATGGTGGCAAATGAAGTCCAGATATATTCAAATGGATTTCAATTTGGTTTCAGCTATGAGGAAAACAATCCGATATCTATGATTGTCCCAAAATGGATTGATAATGTTCCGGATTTCGTCGATCCAAAGCAAACAAATATTGTTCTTTATCTTAAACCTGAACTAAAAAACGAGATTAGCAAATATATTGAAGAAATCCATCCATCACTTTTGTTATTCCTTAAAAAATTGAAGATAATTGAGATAGAAGAGAGAAATAAGAATAGGGTTGTAAAAATAGAGAGATATGAAAAAGATGGAATAGTTGAGGTTATTTATGGTAAAAGAAAAAGTTATTGGAAAGTAATTAAAAAGTTATTTGGGATTCCGCAGGATATAGATGAAGAAAGACGAAAGGATATTAGTGAGACAGAGATCGTCTTGGCATTTCCCTTAAATGAAGATCGCTCTCCTGACACTTCCAATGAACAATTTGTCTTTGCATTCCTTCCAGTTCGCAAGTATGGATTTAAGTTTATCATTCAAGCCGACTTCCTCCTACCAATAACTCGTGAAGATATAATCAAAGACAATAAATGGAATGAGTGGATTAGAGATTCCATTGTAGAAGTGTTTTTAGATGCTGTCAAGGAATTTAAAAACGATGAAAAACTAAAGTACAGCTTTTATGACTATCTCGCCCTCGATGAAGTTAAAGACGAATTCTTCATACTACTAGTGGAACAAATATATGAAAGACTCAGAGAAGAAGAGTGCATTTTAACAGAAGCGAATAAATGGAAAAAACCTTCAGAAGTTTGGATAGGGGATGAAGAAATAAAGAAAATTGTACCGAATAAAGATTTGCAAAAATTCTTCGAAAAAGAGTACTTATCAGAGAAAATAAAAGCTAAAAAATCGATCCTTCACAAGTTGGGAGTTAGAGATTTTTCAATTGGTAACTTGATTGAGTGTTTAGAAAAAACTGAGTGGGTTAAAAAGCAGAATGATGAATGGTTTGCAAATCTATTTAGATATCTTAGCAAGAAAAAGTTGTCTGACGAGCAATTAGAACGGCTAAAAAATCTTTGTATTATAAAATTGGAAAATGGGAAACTGACTTCTATAAATGAGGGAGCCATATTCTTCCCATTGGAAAAGAAAACAATGTACGGCTTTGAGAGTGAACTTAGAGTGATTAAAAAGGACATTATAGATGTCATTTTAGAACGAGAGAGAGAAGAGAGGGATAAGATTTTAGAATTTCTCAAAAGATTAGGGCTTAAACAAGCAGACCCTTACGAAATTATTGAAAACCATGTCTTACCTGTTTATGAAGCTGAAGACTGGAAACAGAAGGACTCAAGGACTTTGATTGGATATATTAGGTACATCAAAGATAATATAGACAAATACGAAAGAGAAAGTGATAGAAGGCTAAATGCCAGTAAAGCATCTTGGGAAACTAAAGACGATCCATTAAAACGCCTTAAAAAATCGCTTCTCATTCGTATTAACAAAGATGATGAAGGAAAAGAAGGGTATGATTATCCAGAGAACATATACTTGCCAAAGATTTACGGAAACGAGAATAATTTAGAAGAATTATTTAAGGGCATAGATGTAAGTTTTGTACATCCTTGTTATATCAAAGACATCCTTGAGAGACTCGATAAAGAGGTAACTGAATTAGAAAATAAATTAAAGGAAAAGAGTAAGAAATGGAAAAAGAAACATAGGAAAGAGGTCAGAAAAATTGAAGAACGGTTAAAAGAAATTAAAGAAGATAAGGAAAAGGTTATAGCAGAGTGGAGGAACTTTTTTGAGCGTATAGGAGTAAATACCTTTCTAAGAGTTGAGAAGGATCCAGAGACTGAAAATCCGAGTTATTGGTATGTTGGACAAGTTACTCGGAAATATATACCTCAGTGGAAAAAGAAAGATACATTATGGAAAGATGAAGATTGGGTCGATGCCCACGAAGGTTATTACATTGGTGATGACTGGATAAGTGAAGATTTTCAAAAAATTATCGAAAAAATAGAGGACTGCGATGATGAAACAAGAAAAATAGAGACCTGCAAGAGGTTATTTAATGGTTTTGAACAAGATTGGGAAAAGTATAAGAAATACTTAAAATGTAATTATTATTATAGGTATACTGGTCAAAGTCAACCGGCATGGAGTAAAAGGGAGACGAAGTCCACATTCTTATTGTTGCTACAAAATCTTCGATGGGTTCCCACTACCAAAGGTTTATGCAGACCTTGCGAAGTATTTTTAGATTCTAACGAAAATAGAGAAGTTTTAGGGGATACTGTTCCGTATCTGGCAGTAGAGATTAAAAATGAAGACTTCATCAAAACTTTAGGCATCAATACAGAAGCAAATGTAGAGGGTGTGTTAAATTATTTAAAAGCACTCATTGAGCGAAAAAGTGAAGATGAACAAAAATTTGAGAAATTATATAAATTCTTAGATGAGCATTTTGAAGAAGATAGCGAGAGAATCAAAGAAGAATTTACCAATAGTCCTCTAATTTTTGTTCCTGACACAGATAAGAAATATTATCGGGAAAATGAAGTTTTGTGGAGAGATGTAAGCAATATCTTCGGTAAAAATAGGATATATTTAGAAAAGCATTATCCAAAACTTAAGAAATTCTTCGTAGAAAAACTTGGAATAAGTGAGAAACCAATCCCCAAAGATTATGCGGATGTTTTATGCTCTATCTCTGAAAAGAGCGAGATATCAAACGAAGATAAAAAGATAATCATAAGAATATACGAAGAACTGAACCGTAACTTAAATCCCGATAAAGTTGAAAATCCTATATCTCAGGAAGATTGGTGGAATGATTTCATCAAAAAACCGATTTTTCTCACTAATAAAAGTGAGTTCTGGTCCAACGATGGAGCTGTTTTCATAAACGATAATAATGAGCTTTATGAATTATTTAAGGATGAAGAAGATATCGGTTTTCTCTGGTTACCAGAGGGTTATCATCCAGATAGAATTAAATTCTTCATTAAAGCTTGTGGCCCCCGTTATCTATCTGAAAGTGTTGAGACTAAGCCAGTACTCGAAGAGACGAAATACTCAAAGGATAAAAAACTTACCCAACTCATCCAAACTGTTGTACCGTATGTTTTACGATATCTTTACTGGAGAGAGAATCCGGTATATGAAGAACTTAAGAAAAGCGGGATACTTGAGAAAATTGGGGCAATTGAAGTTTATGTTACTGACAATCTAAAAGTTAAATATTCAATAAATGTTAATGAATGGAAAAAGATTGATAAGGTTACTAAGAAAAATTGTATTCTCTATGATAATAGTATATATATCATTAAAGATAGTACAAATATAAATCACCTTGCAATAGAATTTTCTAAACTGTTTGGCAAAATCAAGGGTCTTGATTCGTTTTTATTGCTAGTTATGAACACAGACACTTCCAAAATAGAGCAAATTATGAAAATCCAAAATATAGGCGAACTACCTGAAACTGAGATGATTATTTTGAAGAAAGTCTCTGAAATTAGGAAAATAGAACAAAAAGAAAAGAAAGAAGAGGAATCAGAAAAAACTTCATTTAAAAGAGAAGATGAAAGAGCTGGAAAAATATCATCTTCAATGGCCACAGAAACCACTCCTCAAACCGCTAACAGAATTAGCAGGAGAGCAAGGAGTAACCGAAACTGACGAAGATGTTTTGATAAAATAAAAGAGAAAGAATGGACTCCAGAAATTCCCGCTGAAAAAGTTCCCATCCGGATAAAAGAATATTTGCCAAAGCAAGAGGCCAAAAAAGAAATTAACGAAGATGGAGCTTCAGCAGGGAAAGTACATGCTACAAGAACATCAAAGAGTGGGGCACAACCTACAGAAATTTTGAGTGAAAAAGCAAGAAGAGACATTGGGCGAGAGGGGGAAAAGTATGCTTTGTATTGTATTTTAAAGGAAAAATTAGAATGCTTTGGCTTCAAAATTGAAGATGACATAACCTTTGAGGACCTTCTTGGAAAATACTCCAGTATTATCTTGGAAACTGACCAAGGGTTTAAATTGCAAAAAAATGGGAACATAGTAGTGGAAATCATTTGGTTAAATAAAAATGGAGAAAGTGGAGAGCATTACGATATAAAAGTTATAGAAAACGGAGAAGAGATTTTTATCGAGGTAAAATCCACGAAAGAATATGGAAAAGCATGGTTCACAATGTCAAAAGATCAATGGAAACTCATGAAAGAAAAGGGAGATAAATTTTATATATACAGAGTTTACGGTGCTGGGACAGAAGAAGTAAAGCTAGAAAAGATTCCTAATCCAGCAAAACTTTGGAGAGAGGGATTTATTGAAGCATATCCGATAGGGATCGAATTATGAGTATCCAAATAGTACAGGCATCTCTGTAAAAAACACTTCATAAAGGATTTTGAGAAAAGGGTAAAGTACGCTGTAAACAAGTACAAAATGATTGAGAAAAACGATAAAATTGCGATAGCCATAATTCATGCTTCTCATCTTCTCGCTCTAAACCTTTGCGCAGCTTTGTGTTATTTGTAAGTTTAATTTTACTACCGCTATGCTCAAACGGCAAACTCCTTAATCTCAAACTTTATGTTTTCTTCAATCAACCTCCTCAACAAGTCATCAACCAAGCTTTCCGTACATGCAACAATAACCCCACTTCCATGGTGCGATGCTTCGATGCAAACATCTTTTGATCCAAAAAATATTGGCTCCACACCAATTTTTCTGCAAGAGACCAACGCTTCAACACCTATGGCCACAACTATGCTTCTTGGCTTGGATTTAACAAAATCTCTAAAGGCTTTTACGTCAACCTTTCTACTACCACCCTCCGCAATGTCTGGGACTTTAACAACAACGACTTCGCCCTTTTTTGGAGGTTCAAAACCGCTTGTGGGCTTAATCAGCACATCTTCTCCATCCTTAGCGGAAGTCATTGCAATACCATTCGCATCTTTGCTCTTCTTTGCAAATATGAAGCCATCTTGAAACCAGTATTTCACCTTGTCATTCTCTACAATTTTACCATCGGCTATCGCCACAATTGACCTTGAATACAGCTTTCTGACCAACTCCTCGGAATATAAATGTAAATCAAGTAAGTTTTTCGTTAGCCAGTCAATACCTTTATCAGTCAACTCATAGTACCCCTTATGAATAACCTTTACATAGTCTTCTGAAATCAACTCCTTAAAATGTTCAGAAATTGCCTGTGGAGTTAGCTTCAGTTTTTTCGCAATGTCCCTCTGATTGCATTCTTTGTTTATAGCCAACTCAGAAAGAATGAGTAATTTTACAGTGTCTTTTCTACTGAGCAAAACTTTCATATTTTTAAAACGATAACAAATTTAAAAAACTTCTGCTCACATTTCCAATTCCTTTACAATGTTCTTCATATTCATAGCCATAATCTCCACGTTCTCCTTTGAATCGAAAAACGCCAAAACAGCCACATTATCAACTTTCACAGCAGCAAGAGACCAATCTTTGCTATAAACAGTCATCAATTCAAAATTTTCATGTATATCTTCTGCAAAACCGAACAACAGTTCAACCAAACTGCTTACGCTCTCATCACCACCAGCCATAATCAGCTTGTCTCCATCAAAAACAAAGCAAGATCTTGCACCCAATTCTAATACATCATCCACTATTTTTCTGGCAACAAATTCTTCCATACATCCTCACCCAGAACGTTTTTAATTAGTTCATCAACCTCCTCCTCACTCATTAAACGTATGTTATATTTTTTAAGTATTTCCTCTCTCAACTGCTTCCTGTCATCCAGCACTACATACACATCAATAATCGCCTTTTTTACATCCTTCAGTTCATCTATTTCACCATCAATAAACACAATTGATCCATCCTCAACAATTATGTTCAAAATTTTGGCACTTCTTTTTTGATAGTATATTCTGAGTAAGGAACGAGTAAATTTGCTTATGATATTTTGAATTTCAGCGTAGGGATTTTCTTTTACCTTCATCGTCATTATTTTTGCTGCTTTCAGTTTTTTATCATCAATTTCAATCTCTTTTAGCGGATAAACACTGACGATAACTTTGACGCCTTTCGGTATTTCCTCACCATGCACGACTTCCCCCTGAAAAACGAAATTTTTACTTCCTTTGTACCTAAGCTCTAATAAGTAATTAAACGATAAATCGTAAACTCCCTCATCTAAATTACATTCAAAAACCCTTATTGGTTTCATTATAAAGTTTAATGCATATATACTATTTTAATTTTTTTCTCCGTTTTTATGAATGACTACATTAGTAAATTTGTAGACTAATATTTCTTGCTAAAAAGTTTTAATTAATCACAGTAACTCTTATATAGATTAAATACAGGAGTAACGGTAAAACTGATTGATTATGTTATTTTGGTAGTGCATAGGTGATTCGTATGGATGAAGAGTGTAAAAAACTTTTGGCAGAAAAAGATAAGGAAATAGAGAAGCTAAAGAAAAAAATAATGTTCTACGAATTGAAATTGACCTATCAGGACATAATAGAGGACGAGGAGCTTGAAAGGATTGTTAACTTACCTCCAGAGCAGATTGTTATAGAGATTGGAAAATTACTTAAAGAAGATAAAAAGAGAACCGTTATTGGAAAAAAAGAGGCTGCGCTTGGCGTTGGTGAGGCGATAGTAAACATTGATTTGGCATTTACTCAAAAGTACGATTTCAATAATAGCAACGTTGCTTTTGTTTCAAAAAACATAATGAAAGATCTCGGAATTAAAGAGGGGGACCAAGTGATGATTGAAAAGGATGATGTAGTACAATTGAAAGCCATAAGTTACTCCAAACCGAACTTTGTTATTATACCTACATGGGCAAAAAATAAAATAAATGCAAAAATAAAAGATATAGTGAAGGTTAGAAAGTTTAGGGGGTGATTTTGTGAGGCTAACGTCCAAGGTTTTAATATTGATCATAATGGCAACTCTAATACCATTGTCAATCGTTTTTTTCAGTTATATAATGGTTTCTACTTTAAATGATAAATCTACATTTCTTTTCTATGCAATCACTGCAATAATTATTGCACTAGTAATGGTAATTGTGTTAGCGTTTGTTGTTTCAAACAGTATTTCAAAACCTATTGTTGAGCTAAGCATGATCTCAGAGAGAGTAAGTATGGGTGAACTAGAGACAGAAGTGCCGCACCAAGATAGGGATGACGAGATTGGATTGCTGGCTAAGAGCATTGAGAGGTTGAGAAGGAGTTTAAAAATAGCAATTGACAGTTTGGAGGAGGCCCTAAGGTAAGACTATGATGAGCTATGACTTTTTGCTTGAGGAAATGAAGAAGGAAATAGGTCCGATAGCAAAGATTTTCCTTGATAGAGTTATGAATGCTCTTGGATTGACAGAGATAAACGATACAAACTACAAAGAAGTACTGGATTTATTAAAGAAGAACGAAGGTTTAAGAGAATATATAGAAAACATCGAAAGCAGAATTTAATTCATTGAACTCTGAAAATTACGGCAAATCCGCAATCTCCTTCGCATGATACGTAATAATCAAATCTGCCCCAGCTCTCTTTATTGCTGTTAAAATTTCGTATATCACTTCTTCATTCAACCAACCAAGTTTTATTGCTGCTTTTACCATGCTGTATTCTCCACTAACATTGTATGCAGCAGTAGGCATCTTAAATTGCTGTTTGATTCTATAAACAACATCTAAGTAAGCCAAAGCTGGCTTGACCATCACAATGTCTGCTCCCTCTTTAATGTCCAACTCCACTTCTCTCAAAGCCTCATTTGCATTGTGAAAATCCATCTGGTAGCCTTTTCTGTCTCCAAACTTAAAACCGCTTTCTGCTGCTTCCCTGAATGGTGAATAGAAATTCGATGCATATTTAGCAGCATAGGACATTATCACCACATCTTGATAGCCTTCCCTATCTAAACCTTCTCTAATCGCCTTAACCATTCCGTCCATCATTGCTGAAGGTGCAACTATGTCTGCACCAGCCTCAGCATGACTTATTGCTATTTTTGCAAGCAGTGGCAAAGTTTCATCGTTCAAAATTAGATTGTCTTTCACAACACCACAGTGTCCGTGAGTGGTGTATTCGCACAAACAAACGTCTGTGATTAAAACAACATCGTCAAATTCACTTCTAATGTTCCTCAAAGCTTTTTGTATCACCCCATTTTTATCATAGGCTGATGTACCAATTTCATCTTTATATGCGGGAATGCCAAACAGAATAAACGCTTTCAGATTTTTTTCAAGGCAAGTTTCAACCTCCTTTACCACTCCATCCAACGGAACTCTAAAGTAATCGGGCATTGATGAGATTTCAAGGGGTTTTTTTATGTTTTCATCCACAAAAATTGGGACGATTAAATCATCAACGCTTAGTTTAGTTTCTCGTATCAAAAACCTCAGATTTTGTTTCCTCAACCTCCTCATTCTTGTTTGCGGAAATATCGGAAACATCACATTCACCTCCGAAGAGATATTCAACGGCATCAATAACGTACGGCTTCCCATCTCTCGCAGCAATTCTTAGTCTTACAGTTGGTTGTCTTAAGAATTTTTTAATGAATGAGTTTGCAAAGTCCTCTAAAATTGGAATAACACCTTCATCAACACCGTATTTTGACTTAAGCTTGTTGTACAATTCGATTATCTCATCCCTCTTCACCAACTCAGCAATCATGTACATCGAGCTTATTGCTGTGTTAGCCCTTAAATCCTTCAACATCTGTTTTAAATGCTCCAACTCCTCTTTTATTATCTTTTCAGCCTTTTTAGCTTCATCATACCTCTTTCTCAAATTCTTGTCGCTAATCTCCCTCAAGTCATCAATCGTGTGTATGCTTGCTTTTTCAACTTCAACATCTTCAATATCTCTCGGTAGTGCAATATCTATCAGCAGTATTGGCTCTTTTCTTTGCTTCACAACTTTCTTTATTAGATCTTTGGTTATGATGTAATGTGGAGCTGATGTGGCGGAAATAACGACATCACATTGAAGCATGAACTCCTCAAGTCTATCAAATTTTACAGCTATGCCACCTAACTGCTCAGCCAACTCTTTTGCTTTAGAAAACGTTCGGTTGGCAATTAAAATGGCATCAACGTCCTTATTGGCTATGGCTTTTGCTACTAAACTGCCCATTTCTCCTGCACCAATAAGTAAAACCTTCTTTTTCTTTAAACTGCCCAATTTGTTCTCAGCAAGCTCAACAGCAGCAGAACCAATAGACACTGAGCCTTTGTTGATGTTCGTTAAATTCCTAACCTTCTTGCCAACCTGAATCGCCTTGCTAAACACAACATCCAAAATTTCCTTAATAGTCCCACATTTCTTGCTAAGATGATAAAAATCTTTTAACTGACCAAGGATTTGGTCTTCACCAACGATCATAGATTCCAAACCAGCAGAAACTCTAAGCAAGTGCTCTAAACATTCATCATCAAAATAAACATCAACGATGCTACTATCAACACCCAAATTTTTTATAAAATCTTCCGCAAAACTCTTTGTGTTGCTCCCAACAACGTAAAGCTCTACTCTGTTGCAGGTCATTAAAATGGCACATTCACATATTCTCGAATCGGCTAAAATACTGTTTAACAAGTCTTCGTAATTCTCAAACCAAACCTTTTGCAGTTCTTCAATCGATGCCTTCTTGTGTGAAATTGTAACGCATGCAATCTCCATTGTATCCCTTCAATTTTTCTAAGTTTTATCTGTTTTATGCTTTTAAAGTTTATCTTATGTGAAGTTTATCTTATGGTGGTTATTTTTTAATTTTTGAATATGGGGCTACTGCTCAAACTATCTACAAAAACATCAACAACCTCAAATTTCTTCACATCTATCAATCCCAAATCAGTAATCTTGAGCTTTGGGATTACGGGCAAAGCCATGAAAGATAGGGTGAAGACAGGCGAGGACAATTTACACCCTAACTTCCTCAATTCATCGTTTATTTTGTCAAACTTTTCAGCTACAACCTCAGCTTCCTCTTCACTCATTAATCCAGCTATGTTCAGTTGTAATTCAGCTTTAACGCTTTTATCGACAACAACTATTCCACCATTTAGCTCGGCAACTCTGTTTACTGCTAAGCAAATGTCATCATCGTTGGTTCCCACAGCAACGATGTTGTGGGCATCGTGTGCCACTGATGAGGCGAGAGCTCCCCTTTGCAACCCAAATCCCCTAACGTAGGCCTTACCAATGTTACCCTTCCCGTACCTTTCAACGACGATGATTTTTAATATATCCCTTTCGACATCAACCCCTTCAATGTACTCAACTTCTTCATCGGTCACGATTTCGCCCTCTATTGCTTTAATTATCCTCGCTTTTCCCTTACCCTCAATCTTAATATCCTCTTTAGTCAACTTCTTGATTTTTACACTCTTTTTAACAAATTCAGGATACGCAAACTTTCTTTTTACCTCTCCAACAATCTTACCATTTGCCACAACCTTTACAACCTCAAATCTCTCCAGATTTTTAAGCAAAACCACATCAGCATACCTTCCGGGGGCAATCAACCCAGCATCAATTCCAAACCATTCAGCAGTGTTTATCGTACACATTTGCAAAGCTTTGATTGGATCTAATCCCTCTTCAACAGCCCTCCTGTAAACATAATCCAAGTATCCCTGCTCAATCAAATCCTTAACGGTTCTATCTCCATCGGTTACGAGCATTGTGTATCTTTTGCCAGCAATTTTGATCAAATTAGAGAGATTTTTTGCTGCTGAGCCTTCTCTAATCATCACTCTCATACCTAACCTAAGCTTTTCCAACGCCTCATCGTAAGAAATGCTCTCGTGATCTGAACCGATTCCAGCACAAACATATGCGTTTAACGCTTTACCACTCAGCAAAGGCGCATGCCCGTCAATCGGATGGTTTTTTGAATAGATTATTTTTTTAATAACCTCTTCGTCTTTGTTTATTACTCCAGGAAAGTTCATGACTTCAGCTAACCCGATTGCTAGATTAAGCAATTCGCGAACATCTTCGGCTTCTATTGTAGCCCCTGAAGTCTCCAAATGCGAAGATGGCACACATGATGGAACCATGCAAAAGACCTTTAGCGGGGTTGTTTTTGCCCCCTCCAGCAACACCTTAATACCTTCTTTGCCCAAAACGTTTGCTATTTCATGCGGATCTTCAACAACGCTTGTCGTTCCCCTTGGCACAACGACTCTTGCAAACTCTGTAACGCTGAGCATTGACATTTCAATGTGGGTGTGTCCATCAATTAGCCCTGGCACAGCATACAAGTTTTTGGCATCAAACTCCTCAATTCCATCGTAACTGCCAATACCAGCAATTTTATCTTTAAATATTGCAACATCTGCCTCGTAAATCTCTTCAGTCAGAACATTAACGATGTTTGCACTCTTAATTACTAAATCAGCCTTTTTTCTGCCAGCGGCAACATCAATCAGGTTTTTTAAAAATTCCAACTCTCGTTTAATCCCATCTTCACCAATCCCATTCATACCACTCATCATTCAATACGTCTTCAATTAGGTTTTCATCAACAAAAAATTCATACTCTTTCTCCAAAATCTCTTTTAGCTTTTTCACATCTTTAATCCCAATTTTAATAATTAAATCCCTTAAATCTTCTCGCAAGCTCCAAGGATAAACGATCCACTTCCACTCCTTCATTTCATTGGCAAAGAAGTCTGGCTCAAACTTTGAGGTGTGCTTAAAATCAATAACCGCTATTTTTACTTCCCTTGCATTCAAGCTTTTGACGTGTTCAGCAACTAATTCTACAGTCTCGCCAGTGTCTGCAACATCATCCACAACCAGAACGTTCTTTCCACTAAAATCAACATTTAACGGATGTGTAATTCTTGCTTCTCCCGTCTCCGTTGCAACCATTCCCCAATGCTCCGTTTTAACGCTGTACAAATCTCTAATATTCAAAAAGTCGCACAGAATCCTTGCTGGCACCCACCCTCCTCTGGCAATTGCAACTATCGCATCAGGCTTAAAACCAGCACCTCTAATTTTCTTGGACAACACTCTGCAAAGCTCTCTAATGTCCTCCCAAGTGTATTGATGACATTTGAACTTCATTGGCAGGCATTTGTTGTTTAATTTATAACAATTTCGAAACCAAATGCTATCATTGGTGCAACCTTAAGCTTATGTACGAAGAGCGTATTCAGATTTTTTGTCTCCACCCCATTCAATCACTTTTTCAATAATAAAGCCCATAATTGCGACAAAAATGATTGTTAAGAACAATCGTAACAGCATGAATTTCAGTCCAAGAAACTGAAGTTCTACCATCTCTTGCGGTATTTTTATACATGCCCACACTGAAAGAAAAACGATGATATTGGATATCTTAGCACCTTTTTTAAGTAGAACAGCGGCTAATGGAAAAGCAACGTAAAGTGGTCCTGTCGGTAGCGTACCAATAATTACAGCAAAGAAGATGCCTTTCAGTCCAGAAGTTTCTCCAAGATACTTTATAACCATCTCCTTTGACACAAAAACTGCAAATACTCCCAGTATAACCATGACAGCAGGAAGTATTGACATCATCTCAACAAGAAACTCCCACAAAGTGCTAATAACCAATTCCTGTTTATTTGGAAAGATTGACACGAGAACTACAGCAACAATCAAAACCAATCCTAAAAGAACCCAATCTCGAATCATCTCCTTTTTTGTTTTTGTTCTTGTTTACGTTTATCGTCTTTTCTTATCCTCACAAAATCATCCCCATAATCAAGGCAATAATAATTGCAATAATAAAGCTCATCCCATTTCGTAAGATTGCCATCTTTTTCCCAAGCTCTCTTAATACTTAGGTAATTTTCCAAGCTTTTCAATGTATCTTGATGCACATGGTTTACATTTAGTTCTTTCGAATGTGGTTACTATCGTTAGTCGGTTTGTTTATGATATATAGAGTTTTATAATATATAAGTGTAGATAAATTATACTTAATCTGTTTATTAAGTAGTCATCTTTCCCTTCACCTTTGACGTTGTTTCTCTCCCCTCTTCTTCTCTCCCTTTCCCAATGCTCCTCCAAATTTTTCTAAATCAAGGAAACGAAGCGTGTAATGTAGAAAAAATTTATAAATAAATTTAAAACTTCAAAGAAAACATATTTAAGGTTGAAACGTAATGCTGATCATGGGGCTTAAAATCACGATCTCAGGCGAGAAAGTCCATGACATAGGTTATCACTATTATTTGATGGAGAATGCCTTAGCTTTTGGAATTGAAAAATTTAGGACTATTAACGTTAAAGATGAAAAGCAAACTGTAATCGTTTTTGTGGATGGCGAAGATGAGGCAGTCAAAGAGTTCTCAGAATTTGTAAAAACCAACTATCCACCAGATGCCATTGTCGATGAGGTAAAAATAGAGGACTATAAAGGTTATGTCCCCAAAATAGAGACTTTTGCATCGGTTTTCAATGTGGGACAATCAAGAAAGTTTATTGAAGAAGCAAAAAAATCTGAGAGATGAAGTTAAAGAAGATTTTGAAAAGACAAGACACCACATTGGCGAGAAAATCGACCTCCTCCGCTTAGACCTCAAAACATACATGGATCAGAGATTCAACAAAATAGAGAAGGAAATTGAGAGGATTAAGGCTAAAATTGGGATGGACTAAACAGTGTCTTAGATTACTTCTTAATCAAAAATGCCACATCCTCATAAACTCTAGACCACCAACCCATAATCAAATCTATATCTCATCTCCAAGAACGAATTTTACAAAACACAGGAATAAAAACTAAGGAAACACTCTCCTCCACATCTCCTCATCAACCCTCTTCAACTTTCCAAGCTTTCTCGCAGCCTCAACCCACTTCCCAAAATCCTCATAGATTTCATCCCAATCATAGCTGGCTTCAACCAGCCTGTGTTCTTCCAGACTTTCAAGGATATATAATAAAAATCTTCAAAAGGCATGTTGT
>Ga0180301_10000376_pt1 | contig 34777 bp, 32 predicted proteins | sample GuaBasSediGuay16_FD_121797 | JGI IMG/M metagenome (GOLD analysis project Ga0180301, IMG submission 121797) | Subseafloor sediment microbial communities from Guaymas Basin, Gulf of California, Mexico - Guay16, Core 4569-2, 12-15 cm | ecosystem: Environmental > Aquatic > Marine > Hydrothermal... | reverse complement strand
ATAACTGCTTTCTGTACGTGAAGACGGCTTTCAGCTTCTTCGAAATAAAGGCTTTTCTCATAATTATCTAGTACTTCGTCAGTCACTTCTTGCCCACGGTCAGCTGGTCCGCAGTGCATGTAGTAGGGTTTACCTGCTTTTTCAAGCCTCTCCATTGTCACAATCCAGTCTTTGTATTTTGCCTGGTATTCCCTAGCCTCTTCTTCATGGACTTTACCGTCAGCACTGAATGGTGGGAAGAATCCTTTGGGGCTCCAAGCTTTTGGATAAACAAATGTAGCGCCTTCAAAAGCTTCATCCATATTATGGACTATCTTAAACTCGCTACCCCAATACCGTGTATACTCCCTTACTTTACTGATTATGTCATCTAACAACTCGAATCCCGGGGGATGAGCTATATATACATCAGCACCCAGCATTGCAGCAATTAATGCAACGCTTTGTGGTACAGCTAAAGGCTTTAATCCGCCTGAATATGCATAGCTTACAACAAATTTCTTTCCGCGTAAATCTCTAGGCCAGCCAAGTGCTTCTAGAGCTGCCATAGCATCAGCTAGTGCTTGGAATGGATGATATAGATCATCCTCCATATTTAATACCGGCACACTCGACCATTTAGCAAATTCTTGAATGATCCTGTGGCCTCTACCAATGATCCATTTTGCTGGCTTACCGTAGATACGGATAGCTATTCCATCACCATACCTACTTAACACTCTAGCTACATCGCGAATAGCTTCTGTTTGATAAGGAACCATGTCTTCTGGCAGAGTTGGAGTGTAGACTTGGTCTGGACTAATGTATATTCCTTGTCCTCCTAACTGGAATATACCCGTCTGAAAACTATTTCTTGTACGTAAGCTCTTATTATAGAAGATGAGATATAATGTCTTACCTCTCAAATATGGTGTCTCAACTCCCAGATGAAATTTTGTCTTAAGGTCTCTAGCAGCTTCTAATACCTTGAATATATCGCCAATACTGTAATCTATGTTGCGTAGCCAATGCTTCCCAGAAAAATAGCCTACATACCATGGTAAGTAAGTCATAACATTTATCACCAGAACATGCCTCACTATAACTATAGTCTATGGGCTAGTATATAAAGACTATACGGCACCATAACATTACAGAATTAACACATAATATGCAGTTACTAAACCAGATCCATATACTAAGGTAATTACGTAAGCAAAGTTAATTAATGGTTTAAATAACATGATAAAATTAGATGATGAAATACCTCCTCGCAGCACAGATCAGTGAAGAATGTCGCCCTCTCTGATACATCATGTACCATTAGTGTGAAGTATGGGTCAATATACAGCGGGAGAAAAATCAAAATCATTTTACACTATAAAGTGTTAGGGCTAATACTGCAGCTTTAGTCCATAAACCGTTCTCTGCTTGCTCATAGATCACTGAATGCTTTGGATCATCTATTACTTCATCATCAGCTTCATATCCACGGAATATCGGTAAGACATGCATTAAGACTCCATGTTTATCCATAAGCTCCATAAGGTCTTTCGTAACTTTCCAATTCCTATACTTCTCATAAATTCTTAATTCCTCATCCTTGAAACTACTATAACCAAGCTGTACTAGTTTTGGTGAAGCCCAGTTTCTTGGAAATACTGCGTGAGCGCCTTCAAGAGCTTCTTTCAAGTTATCTGTGACTTTAAGTTCTGCTCCATGTTCTTTCGCTAACTGCTTAGCTTTTTCTACAAGCTTTGGATCTAGGTCAAAGCCTGGTGGTCTTGCAATTACTACATCTACTCCAAATCTCGGAAATAACACCATGTCTTCTTGTACACTACACCACCCACGTATTTCTGGGCTATAGGCCCACATTATCACATATTTCCTGCCTTGTGTTCTACCAAAGACTTCCTCAAAAGTCATTATATCCGCCAATCCCTGTGTAGGATGAAACTTATCGTCAGCCATGTTTATTACTGGGACGCGAGCATGTTTTGCATAAGTTTCTACTACTTTATGTCCTCTGCCATATACGTAATCTATAGCTTTATCAAGAATCCTAATACCGATACCATGACCATAGCGCTCATACATCACGGCAACATCTTTATCAGCTTCACCTACAGCTTTTTCCCCAGCAACCAACCTTGTTGTCCTAGCTTCAACATACACTGCGTGTCCTCCAAGTAAAGTCATTGCTGCTTCAAATGCCGCCCTTGTTCTTGTTGAAGGAGCATAAAATAACATAAAGAATGTCTTTCTATCAAGAATTCTCGGTATATCATGGGGTCCGAAATAATGATACCTCCATTTAAGCTCTCTAGCAAGATTTAATGCTATCCTAATTTCCTCATCACTCCAATCTAGAGTCGATAATAAATCCCTACCACTTAAGTCCATGACAAGATGTCTCATGTATTCCAACCTCACATTGCCAAGTCTAAGTAACAATTGCTATTATGGTAGTTTAAAATGATTTCTAAACAATACTAGTAATAACTACTCACACACTACTCACACCGTATAAAGGCTAAGCTTAATTCCCCCTACTATAGAATTAGAAGATAAAACATATTTAAAAAAGGTGTATATGATTGTTTAGTCTTTTAGAGATACCCAGAATGCTTATTAGAGCTGCCTTAGGCGAAGTTAAAGCCGATCTTATAATTAAGAACACCAAGCTAGTTAATGTAGTTACGGGAGAAATTATTGAAGATACATGTATCATTGTGTACAAAGGCTATATTGTTAAAGTAGATAAAGTAAGAGATCTTGGCAAACATGTTGGTAATAAAACACGGATAATTGATGGCAGCAAATATTATGCACTACCAGGATTTATCGACGGACATGTACATATAGAGTCTAGCTTGCTTAGAGTTACAGAGTTTGGTAGGCTAGCCATACGTCATGGAACTACAACAATAATTGCTGATCCTCATGAAATTGCTAACGTGCTCGGCATTGATGGAGTTAAATACTTTATTGAAGAGTCCAAATACACTCCATTAAGAGTATATTTCGTAGCTCCCTCATGCGTCCCTTCAGTAGACCCAAGTTTTGGTATCGAGACACCAGGAGCGATCATTGATTCGGGGCAGATAGCACTACTAATGCAGGATCCTAATGTAATTGGGTTAGGAGAAGTAATGGATATGGCATCAGTAATTCAAGCACGAACAGAAATACTGACAAAAATAGCTACAGCAAAACTTGCAAGAAAGATAATTGATGGCCATGCACCAACATTGACATGCGAAATTCTTGATGCTTATCTTTGTGCAGGCATAAACAGCGATCATGAGTCAACGAGTGTAGAAGAAGCATTAGAGAAACTAAGAAAGGGAATGTATGTGATGTTGCGTGAAGGTAGCGCATGGAAGGATCTAAAAGAACTATCGAAGATGATTACGAGATATAAAGTTGATTGTCATAGATGCCTATTAGTGACAGATGACATAAGTGTTAAAGATCTCGTAGAAAAAGGGTATTTAGATCACATAGTAAATCTTGCTATAGAATATGGTATAGACCCGATAACAGCTATCAAGATGGTTACAATAAATCCTGCAGAGAGATTTAGGCTTGATGATAAAATAGGGTTAATAGCTCCAGGCAGATACGCCGACATAGTACTCACACCAAGTATTGACAAGATTTCTGTAGAAAAAGTCGTTGTTAATGGTGATATTATTTACAATAACGGCGAATGGCTTTACAAGATTGATACAATGTACAAATACCCTGAGAAAGCCTACAGGACCATAAATATTAGAAGATTACCTGAACCAGCAGACTTCTTAATAAGATCTAAGATAAAACAAGGGATGGCCAAGGTCAATGTTATAAAAGTTGTCCCAAGAAGTACACTGACCAAGTGGATCGTGGATGAAGTACCTATAGAAAATGGGTACCTAAGATCGGATAAATCGAAAGACATAATTCATATAGCTGTAATCGAAAGACATCATGCAACAGGAAATATAGGTAAAGGTTTTGTAACAGGATTTAAGTTAACTGAAGGTGCTATAGCTCAAACTATAGCACATGACACCCATAATCTAATAGTTATTGGAACGGATCCGGTTGATATGTCTATAGCAGTAAAAAGAATAGCTGAAGCCGGTGGTGGAGTAGTTGTTGTAGTTAATGGTGAGATTAAAGCTATGGTTCGTCTTCCAATAGCCGGTCTGATAAGCGATGAAAACTATGAGACAGTATACAATGAGTTAAAACATATGGAGAAAACTTGTAGAGAATTAGGCATAGATTTCAGCAATATGCATATGACCTTGTCTCTGTTGGCTTTACCTGTAATACCAGAACTTAGAATAACTGATAAGGGATTAATTGACGTTATGAAAACAAAAATCATAGATCCTGTAATTGAAGTGAAAAATACGTGAAGATAATTAGGTTTTTATCTTTTTATACTTAATTAGAGTTTCTAGTAAAATCTTGATTCCTAAACATGTATAGGCGAGCGTGTGGGTTAAAATGAAATACAGAGTACGATGTATACCATGTGTAATTAACGTGCGGTTCAAAGAATTAATTAATGCCGTTCAAGACGATGATTTGGCTTCAAAAATAGGATTGAATATAGTTAAGAAAGCTTATGAATTATTTAGCAAGTTTGATGAATTAACACATATTGCTACATTATTGTTTCGTTACACTATAGAGCAGGCTCCGTCGATCATAGATTATTACAGGCGTGTTAAAGAAGAGAGTATTAGGCGATTATTAAAGATGCAACATAAATGCTTAAGACTTTTAGAGGGATTAGAGGGCTACAATAGATTCAAGATGGCCATAAAGATCGCTATAGCAGGTAATGCTCTTGATATGGGTGTTGCTGAGTACGAGCCCAAAGACATAGACTTACGTGAAGTGCTTGAAAAAGATCTAAGAATAGATCATAGTATGGAATTATATAGTATGGTGTCAAAGGGCAATAAAAAGATTATTTACTTATTAGATAACGCTGGCGAAGCAGTATTTGATGCCATATTAATTAATGAACTTGAAACTCTAGGCAACAAGGTTATTGCTGTTGCAAAAGAAGAACCAGGATTCCAAAATGACGCGACATTGAATGATGCAATTATGGCTGGTATTGATAAGTATGCTACAGAGGTCATAACCACGGGGACATCGGCTTCTTCAATACATCTTGATGAAGTAAGTAAACACTTTCTTGAGAAACTTAAAGAAAGCGATATCATTATAGCAAAAGGTATGGCTCATTTTGAATATGTTTCTGAAATAGAACTTGGCAAGCCAACATATTTTCTCTTAATACCAAAATGCGACGTAATAGCTAGTATGTTGAATGTAGAGAAACATGTCTATGTGCTGTATAAAAAGACTCATCAATAAACTCTAAATAAATTTGTGTTTCAAACGACTCTTTTATTTATGTATTACGTGTCAGGATAATTTAGAGGGAATACATGACCCTAGGTGTTTTTCTTGATAGTCGTAAGGAATGGTAAGTTGTTAATTAATGACGATATTATAGAGGCTTCATTAATAATAGAGGAACATATAATTAAAGCCATGGTTAAAGATGAGAAACCGTTTATACATAAAGCCGAGAAAATTATCGACGCACACGGATTACCTATAATCCCTGGAGGCATTGACATACACGCACATATATATGACCCAGATTACACTCATCACGAAGATTGGGAAACAGGGACTAAAGCAGCAGTTTTTGGCGGGATAACAACAGTTTATGACATGCCATTACGAATGTTTGTTGACAATATAGATAAACTAATGATCAAGGTTAAAGAAGGGCTTAGACACTCATATACGAACTTCGCAATTCATGCAGGAATGATTAGAGATGATAATTATAAAGCTATTCAAACACTTGCAGCAAACGGAGTTATTGGATTCAAGATATTTACTTTAAAGCCATGGAGGGCTAGTGATAGGGCTTTACTCGAGATCTTGAAGATGATTAAAGAAGTTAATGGCGTCGCTATAATACACGCTGAAGATAATGTTTTAATAGATTTTGGACTTAGTAAAGTAAGACATAGACATGATCCTTTAGCCCACCATGAAGCGAGAAGTGATTTTGCAGAAGCTGCTGCTATAGCTAAAGTTGGTTTTTATGGCAAAACCGTGGGTGCACATGTTCATATAGCGCATGTTACATCCAGGATAGGGTCGGATATTATAAGATTTCTTAAAGAGCGGGAAATCGCTATCACAGCTGAAACATGCCCCCAATACTTGTACTTTACAAGAGATGATGTCGAGAAGTATGGTAATTACTTGAAAATAGCTCCATCACTAAAGACTAGAAGCGACGTTAACAGTTTATGGGAAGCCATAAAAACAGGGGTAATAGATGCTATTGCGAGCGACCATGCTCCATCTCCTCGCAGTGAAAAAGAAGTTGACGTATGGAAGGCTTGGGGCGGGATTCCCGTCATAGAGCTTATTATACCATTCACATTTACATTTGGAGTAAAGTCTGGTCGTATAAGCTTCAGGAAGTTCATTGATGTTGTCTCAACAAATCCTGCTAAGATCATGAAAATATATCCAAAGAAGGGCTCCATAGCTATTGGTAGTGATGCAGACATAGTTGTACTAGATATCAATGATTGCCGTAAAATAGATGCTAGTAAACTCCATCATAAAGTTGATTGGTGTCCTTTTGAAGGAGTCGAGATGTGTGGCTGGCCATTACATGTTCTTGTTTATGGAAACATTGTGGTAGAGAATAAAGAACTCGTCGCCAAACCAGGTATTGGAGAGTATCTTGGAGAGTATTATAAAAAACTGTATGAAAGAACAATGTTATCTAGATAATGACTCGATATGCTTAATCACTGTAAGGTATATCGTAGGTAATTTTTTGAGAGAACTAACTACAACATACTCGTTATCGCCGTGAATATTGCCTCCATGGGGTCCAAAATCTACTGCTTCAACACCATATTGTGTGAAATGCCTAGAATCTGAAGCACCAGCGCCTTCGCTCACTCTTAAAACCTCTCCAACGCTCTCTAGGGCTTTCTCAAAGCCTTGAACCAATATAGAGTCTCTTGGAGTATACATGTATCCTCCGCCGCCATCGAGAACACTATATTTTGCTTGAGGAAGTACTTCTGTAAGGGCTTCCTTAAGTTTCTCCTCAATAATACCAGGTTTTAAGACCATAGCTCTAACATCAAATTTAATACTATGTTTCTTTCCGTCATGCATATACATGTTTGGAGTTATATTTACTCCGAATTCACTGAATTTCTCATTAGGTATTGTTATTCTAGTTAATGGCATTACAGCTTTTAATAATTGTGTTAAATTTTCATCGTATTCTACAAGTTCAGCATTTTCATCAGGTATAACATACTCTAAGATAATTTTACTAGGGATCACATTAGACTTCATAAACACGCCATCAATCTTTTTAACATAAACGTCCTTTTCCCTCACAAATATGGATGCAGCTATTAGTGGATGTATGTCTGCCCCAGGTACAAAATATGCTGCATGACTATGCTGGACTACAGGATAATGTGGAGAAAACTCTATGGTTTTTACCTGTCCTCTCAACTTCTTAGTCAGTGAAGGTACTTCAACAGTGAAATTGAATACTTTTCTCCGCCTAGTAATAATCTTCATCCCATGTCCATCGGCATTAATAAGGTATTTTGGAAGAGAATCCTCCTGTAAAAGTTTTTCAGCAATAATCTTAGCTCCATGAACGCCTCCTGTCTCTTCATCGCCTGTAAACGCGTATATTACCCTACACTTAGGCGGGTGTTTTGCTAATTCTCTCAAAACAATCATCAATGCTACGACATTAGATTTATCATCTAAGGAACCTCTGCCAAATGCTTTATCGTTTACAATAGTGAGCTTAAATGGGTCATAGGACCATTTCTCCAAGGCAACAGGAACTACATCATAATGGGCAAGTAGCATGACATAAGGTTTCCCTTCGCCAATATGACCATAAACGCTATAGTATCCATTAGATTCAAGTAACTCTGGTTCTAAACCCCAATCGATTAAATGATCTCTTATGAATTTAGCTGCCTCTGGATCAGGTTTAATATTCTTTGCCGGATTATTGACTGTATTTATTGAGACAAGTTCTCTCAATAACTCAATTATATCCAAGCTCTTAACACCTAAATCATACTTGTTGCCACGGCTATTGTTAAAACTCTTGGAATAAGAACTGGTTTTTCTAATATATCTTTAACTACCTTTGCATGTTTAGTACTATAGCCTATACAGTCCATTACAACCAAGTCGACATGGCCTATGTTTTTGGAGATCTCCTTAAGTTTTTCGATGGAGTCGCTATACGGCGACCAGCTACGTATTACTACATTATCTACTACTTTACTCCATCTTCTATACGACATGTCTTCCTGGCCTTTAGCCGGGACAAAGACTAGTAAATTCCTTGGAGAAAGTGTTTCAACAACCTTTATAAGTATCTTACTAGGTATTAGTATAGGCTTTTTCGACGAAACATTGAAATCTCCAGTACAAAGTATTACAATGAGATCTATATGTTCTTCTATACTATTGATAACCTCTTGTACTCTTTTCTCAATAACCTTTTTAGAAACCCTAACTTCTGTTCCATCAGCCAATCTTGTGACATAGAAATCTTCTCCAGGTTTTGGCGAAAAATATTTATCAATATAATCTTTTGTTAAGCCATCTAATGCACCATATTCTTCATAGTCCACGTTTTTCAGCAAATAGCCTATATCATCGATTATGTCTTTTCTAGGCGATTGACCTATTGTTAATAAGGCTAGTTTCAAGGAGCACCTTTCCTCATAATGACTTTGACCATACCATGTATTTTTATAATAGTTTTCCATTCTTCTTCATCATAGAATCTTATCCTATTAGCTGTAAACTCTTTAGCTACTTCTACAACGAATCTTGTCGCTTGTTCCAATGCCCATATATTTGTGGCTCCAGTAGCAGATCCTGGTACAGCCATCCTAGTTGTTATTGCTACACCTACAACGGGTGCTGATGTATATAGCCAGGGCTGCATAATACTATTTATATGGTATACTGGTGTTGAAAACGGTATTATATCCTGCATTGTTATAGGCACGATCACCGGGGGCTCGCCAGTAACTCTAATATATATGTCTATAAGATCGGGACTCACCTTTAGGATCCACCCTTCCTTAACTGTTGGTGTTATTGCAAATCCCGTGTGTTTAACAACCCAATTAGCCTTTGTGGCATCAATGCTAAGTATTGCATCCATAGCAGGATCAGCTTCCCTCTTTAGTAATGTGAATATGTCAACAGGACTGTCCATCATTGGTACAGGTTTATGTGGCCTTGTCGGAGCATTAGGGCATATATGGGTTACAACAATAACATCGCCAGGCAATTCATCTCCTCTAAACCGCATTTCAGCCAACTTATAAGCTGTTGCTAATGCAACAATAGCTCCATCGGCATCAGATACCATTCCGACTAAAGCTGGTCTAGCACCAACGCCTCCAAGCCTGCCAACAACACCTAATGTTGGAGAATCTCCACCCTTGCTCTTCCCTCTCTTTCCGGGGATGACTATTTTGATGAAATCAGTCTCCCCTTTACTCCCCTTTATGTGCTCGACGTTAATCTCTAGATCTTTGAATCCTTTGCTTAAAAACCATTCTTTAACAATTTCTCCATTGACCTTAGGGTCTTCTAATAAGTCTATTGTCTCTAAGACGTGTTTAAGTGCCGACATAGCCCATCACAGACATTGTATCCTCTTAAATTATTAAAGATTCCTATTGTAAGGATTATATAAAACATCCTAAATACCTCTATTATAAGACACGGCTATAAGGTGGTATGGTGTTCTTAATAGGAGTTATAAGAGTTATAACGATCACTGATGAAAAACTACTTAAGAGACATGGAGAGATAATTGAGCGGGCTCTACCAGGCGTAAAAACTATAAGCATGTGCATCGAAGATCAGCCGAAGGGAATATATGATGATTATACAGAGAAAATAGCTATTCCTAAGATAATAAGGCTAGCCAAGGATATGGAAAAGAAAGTTCATGGAATCATTATTAGTTGTGCAGGCGATCCCGCCGTTGATATATTGTCGAAAGAACTAAAAATACCTGTCATTGGCGCAGGAAGACCAACTGCTTCTTTAGCACTCTCTATCTCTGATAAGATAGGTGTATTAGGAATAACAGATGAACCTCCTAGACCATTCAAGGAGGTGTTAGGAGATAAGATCATTGCCTACGAGAAACCTCCACACGTGGAAACAACCATAGATTTAAGCAAAAATAAGGAAACAATTATTGAAGCCGCCAAGAAGCTTGAAAAAGCGGGTGCAGAAGTAATAGCTCTTGCATGCACAGGGTTTTCAACCATAGGTATTGCATCAATTCTATCTAAGAAATTAAGTATACCAGTAATCGACCCAGTGCTTGCAACTGCAACAACAATGTATTACCACATATTGTTCAAATATAGTATAGATGAGGTGCTGAGAAAATGATCGTTGTAAAAAGTATTGATGATGTAAAGGCGTTCGTGTATGGAGGAGCATTTTATGGTGGTGGAGGAGGAGGCTGGATCTCTGAAGGATTGGAAGTAGCAAAAACAGTTTTGAATATTGCCGGCGAGGTCAAGATACTAGAGCCTCACGAGATCCCTGATGAATACATACTAGTCACTGTATCAGCTGTTGGAGCTCCTGCAGCTAAAGAAAGGTACCTGAAACCTATACACCTTGTCAGAGCGATACAGTTATTGATCTCAAATAACGTTAAAATTCATGGCCTAATACCATCAGAGGTAGGCGCATATAATGGTGTTAATGGATGGTTCCAGTCGGCAATACTCGGGATCCCTGTAATAGACATACCCTGTAATGGTCGCGCGCATCCAACAGGGATAATGGGTTCCATGGGTCTTCATAGGAAGAAAGACTATATATCAAGGCAAGCGGCTGTTGGAGGGAATCCTGAAAAGGGTATGTACGTAGAAATATATGTTTCTGCAAGTCTTGAGAAAGCCGCACATATAATTAGGAAAGCTGCTGAAGAAGCTGGAGGCGTTGTTGCTGTTGCCCGAAATCCTGTTGACGCTAAATATGCTAAGGAATATGGTGCTCCAAACGCACTTAAAAAAGCATTTAGTGTAGGAAAAGTTATCAAAAAATACATTGATGAAAATGCGTTCAAAGAGGCATGCTATAAGGCTTTTGAGGAAGCCAAAGGCAGTATTATAGGTGAGTGCTTGATTGAAAAGACCGAGATCGAAACTAGCAAAGGTTTTGACGTAGGTTCTATAGAGATCTCGTGTTCAGGTAGAAAATACTTGATTAAATTCTTAAATGAATACATCGTGTTGGACAAGAACTCTACTAGACTAGCGACGTTCCCAGACCTTATAGTATTAATGAATCCCGAGACAGGTCTTCCTATAACATCCGCTGAAATAGTTGAATACAAGGGTAAGAAGGTAATATTGGGTTTTGTGCCTAGAGAAAACCTGATATTAGGAGCAGGGGTAAGGTATCCAGAAGCATACGATCCATTAGAGAAAGTATTAGGTGTTAAAATAAAAGATTATATAAAAGACCTATTCTTAGGATGAAATTACTTAATCCATTTTATACCAAAAATTTTTTCAGCTTTAATTAGATCTTCTGGAGTATCAACGTCGTATAATACGCCTATATCGTCGGTTTCAATGTAGACTTTTTTATCTGAAAACCTATTTAGGAAGCCTTTTAACCCTCTTTCCTCCTCTTTAATCTCGAGTACATGGGGTATGAGTCTTTTTGAAATAATTAAAGGATGGCCTCCTTTCAAGCCATACTTAGGTATAATAATGAAATCCTTGTTTTTTCTAAACAACTCTATAGCCTTGTTAACCAAGTTCTTTATTGTAGTAGTTCTGACAAAGAATACGTCGCCTGGATGAATTAGAACTATATCAGCATACTTTAACACGGCTCTAACTCCCGCTTTAACCGAGTACGACATTCCTCGTTTATAATCTGGATTGTAAACGAATTTTACTTCAGGCGTATTTATTGAATTAATTATTTCTAAGGGATTATAACCTATAACAACTATAACTTCACTAATCTCGTTTACTGAAAGAAACTTGTTGACAAGATACTTTATTAGAACCTCGTCTTTATTATCGGCTCTTATAATACGTGTTAATTTCCCCTTAGGAAATCTAGATGATTCTCCTGCAGCAAGTATTATCGCCGATATATGCAAGGAAAATCCCTTCTAAAACATACTCATTGCGGGCACTTATAATATATTAGGTTTCAAGCTACGATATTATATTGGAAACATCTTTATTAGGTGAAGTATATTAATGAAGCAAGTATTGTCCAAGAATCTCAACGATGAGGAGCTTTTGTATAAGGCATTAGAGGGCTTGGAAAAGGGTCATCGTGTAGCAATAGCTGTGATTATAGAGAAAATTGGTAGTGGGCCCCGCAAGCCTGGGGCAAAGATGGTAATATACGATGATGGCAGGTATTTTGGCACTCTTGGCGGAGGTGTTTTTGAGAGAATGGTCTTAGAACACGCACTTCAGGCAATTAAGAAGGGGAAGCCCCGAATAGAAAGATATTCTTTTTCAGGCGACGAGACAAGACATGTTAAGACGCATGAAACAGGGTTGCTGTGTGGAGGAACCATAACAGTGTATATCGACGTACTTAAACCCGTTCCTAGAGCATTTATCGTCGGAGCCGGCCGTATAGGAAAACCTTTGGCGGATTTACTGAATATGTTGGGATTCAAAATCATGATCGCCGATCCTAATAAAGACCTGCTATCTAAAGAAATCTTCCCATACGCTCAAGAACTAATCCATGGCACTCCAGAATACATTGGCAAGTATATAGAAGAGAAGGTAAGGCCGTCGGATATAGTATTTATTGTACATGGTGAAACAAATGTGGATGTTCCCGTACTTAAACATGTATTAAAGTCTAAGGCGCCATTCATAGGCGTACTTGGGAGTAAACGAAAAGTTATCGAGTATGCAAAAATACTTGTCCGTGAAGGAATACCTCTTGACGATATTGTTAATAAAGTGCGGGCACCAATAGGCATAGATATTGGCGCAGAAACGCCTGAAGAAATAGCTGTAAGCGTTGTAGCCCAGGTAATTTCCTGGATCCATGGCGTAGAAAAAGATAGTTTTAAAACACTAAATATTATGAACTCCAATACAGTTATTGATTTATTGAGAAAAGAGGTCGAAGATAAGGAGTAAATAATTAATCGATCCATTTCACGGGAAAACATCAATATTTAACAGAACAGTATTTTATCCTCTTTTAATGTATTTTTATCGCGAAAGTTATTCGACTAGCTTTTAAAGTATATTATAGGTAAGTATAAGGTGATGGAGTATACTAAGATTTAATGTATACATACCTTCAAGTCTTGAAGATGCTTTAAAATTTCTTGCCAAGAAAGGAGATGAAGTTGTACCAATGGCTGGAGGCACTGATTTATTAATACAAATGAGGTCTGGAGTTGTAAAGCCGAAACTAATACTTGATCTCTGGCCTTTGAGAAAAGAGTTATCGTATGTTAAAAGTGGAGATGGATATGTAAGAATAGGTGCCTTAACAACGATAGAGGAATTAGGTAATTCTTTTCTTGTATCAGATAAAAGGTATCTAGGATTCAGAGATCTATATAAACAGTTTGCTACACCTTATCTAAAGACATTAGCAACTATTGGAGGAAATATTGGGACAGGGCACCCAATGTCAGATGCAGCAATATTGCTTCTAGCTTTAGATGCTGAAGTAAAATTGTCGAGTATTGAAGGAGATAGATGGGTAAAGTTAGAAGACCTGTTTGTTGGGTTAAGGAATATAGCTAGAAAACCCAATGAACTCATCACTGAAATAAGGTTTAAGGAGATCCCAGAGAATTCTTCAACTGCTCTATTAAAACTTGATCGTAGGCGCGGTCATGCAATGGGATATGTAATTGCAGCTGCATACATGGCCTTAGAAGGAAACAAGATTATCGATGTAAGATTATCGTTTGATAGTATAGGAAAACCATTTCCTGGAAGAGCGTATAAGACCGAGGAGTTTCTGAAAGGTAAGGAGTTCAGCATAGACACTATACATGAGTCATTTAAGGTCATGGAAAACGAGATGACTAGAATAAGTGATTACAGGGCTCCAGCCGAATACAGGTTAGATCTATCAAAAGTTTTGATGAAGAGATGTCTTCTATTAATTAAATCTCGTGTTGAAAGAGGTGTTTAAACGTGGGAGAAGAATACTCCGATATGACCATAAAAATAAATGTTAATGGAAAAGATTATGTAGTCACGGTTAAGCCTTATGAAAGACTCATCGATGTACTTAGATATAAGCTAGGTCTAACAAGCGTTAAGGAAGGATGTGGGCGTGGAGAATGTGGGGCCTGTGTAGTAATTATGGACGGAAAACTTGTTCCATCATGCCTTGTACCAGCATATAGAGCCAATGGAAGCAAGATCATTACAGTAGAGGGTATAGCGCCTGAAGGAAAGATTCATGCAATACAAAAAGCCTTAATAGACTCTCTCAGCATCCAATGTGGATTCTGCTTCCCAGGGATAATTATAGCGGCAAAATATCTCCTCGACCATAATCCAAATCCGAGTGATGAAGAGATAAAGGAGGCCCTCGAAGGACACTTATGCCGTTGTGGAAGCTATCTAAGATTCATAAAAGCTGTGAAACTAGCTGCAAAATATATCAGAGAAGGAAAGATCTATTTTGACGTAAAGGAAGTACAATCTAAAATATTTCCCGAGTAAAAGGTGATCGTATGACCAGTCTCCCTGAATACATACGTATAGTAGAAGAAGTGTTTGAGAAGTTCAAAGGTAAGCCATTATTATATGTGGGAAAACACAGTGTTAGATGGGATGCTTTAGCAAAAGTTACTGGCAAGGCATTATTCACAGCTGATTATCTTAAACTACTAAGGAATGTTGTTTGGGTACATAGTGTTAGAACCAAATATGCCCATGCATATATTAAGAAGATCGACATAAGCGAGGCAGCAAGGTATCCAGGCGTACTTAGAGTTATAACCGCTAAAGACATCCCCGGAATAAATGACGTTGGATACGTAATACCTGATCAGCCTCTCTTGGCTCATAAGAAGGTTAGATACATTGGAGACATAATAGCGTTGGTTGTAGCCGAGGATCCATATGCTGCAAGAGAAGCTGGGGAAAAAATCTATGTAGACTACGAACCATTACCCGTCTATACTGATGTAGAGCAAATAGTTGATGTTAAGACATTGAAGGAAAAGACTCACACTAGGATTCATGATGAAAGAGACAGCGACATAGTGGCTCATTATAAGATACGTGCGGGAAATGTTGAAAAAGCTATGAAGGAAGCTGATGTAATAATTGAAAACAAGTATCGTACACCAATGCAAGAGCATGCATACATGGAGCCTGAAGCAGCCATAGCCCTTCCCGAGCCCGATGGTGGTATAACGGTCATCGCTTCAACCCAGTGTCCATTTGACGCGCGTAAAGCCATAGCTAGAGTACTTGGCTTGCCGCAGAACATGGTTAGGGTTATCGTGCCATTTATAGGAGGAGGATTTGGAGGAAAAGAAGATGTGGTCAATGAAGTAGGTGCAAAAGCAGCACTAGCAGCCTACTTGACTAGGCGGCCAGCAGTAGTAGTTCATACCCGTGAAGAAAGCATTATAGGTCATAGTAAAAGACACCCGGCTGTAATGTGGTATAGACATGCTGCTAAGAAAGATGGAACATTACTAGCTGTTGAAGCCAATATAGTTCTTGACACTGGCGCTTATGCTAGCCTTGGACCATTTGTTGCATGGAGAGCAATAGTTCATTCGACAGGCCCATATAGGGTATATAATGCAAGAGTAGATTCTATAGCAGTATACACGAATAATGTCTATTCTGGAGCATTTCGTGGATTCGGGAATCCACAAGTACATTTTGCTGTAGAGAGACAAATGGACATATTAGCCGAAGAGCTGAAAATGGATCCTGTAGAACTAAGGCTTAAGAATATTCTAAGAGTAGGTGACAGAACAGTTCACGGTCAATTATTGACAGAACAACATGGCGTAGGCCTTGAAGAAGCCCTTAAGAAAGCTATTGAAGCAGCAGACTGGTATAACAAGAGAAAAATGTATAGCAATCAAACAGGCCTTATTAGGAAGGGTATTGGTGTAGCATTATTATGGCATGGAAACTCTATTGGTGTAGAAGGAGCCGACTATTCTAGCGTGTCAATAATAATCAATAGAGATGGTACAATAACCTTTAGAACAGGGCTAACAGAAATGGGTCAAGGCTCATTATGGGGACTTGTCTTAATGGCTGCCGAGATCCTAGGCGTACCACCAAGTTACTTCAAGATAGAACAACCAGATACTGCAAGCGCGCCTGATTCAGGCCCAACAGTAGCTTCAAGATCTACTGTAATGGGTGGAAATGCCACTATAGTTGCAGCATACAAATTAAGGAAGAGATTAAATGAAGTTGCTGCCAGAATGCTTGAATGCAGTCCAGATGATATTGAAATAAAGGCTCCTGAGGTATATTGTCGTAGTGATCCAGATAAGAAGACTACATGGAATGATGTCGTGGAGCAAGCATTCTGGCTTGGAGTACCATTACAAGAATACGGTTATTATAGAGCTCCGCCAGCTAGATGGGACGAGGAAACAGGGCAGGGAGAACCATACATAACGTATACATTTGGTGCTGTAGTAGCGGAAGTTACTGTAGACTTAGAGACAGGGCAAATTATTGTGGATAGACTCGTTACAGCCTACGATATAGGCAAAGTCATCAACCCGGTTGGTGCAGAGCTACACGCCGAAGGTGGTGCAATACAAGGTATGGGTTATGCTATAATGGAAGAAATAATTCATGATAAGAATGGTCATGTAAAGAATGCTAACTTATCAACATATTATATACCAACTATAAAGGACACTCCCGAAATAATACCAATATTCGTTGAGTCAGGATATAAACGTGGACCATTTGGTGCTAAAGGATTAGGTGAACCCTCGGTGAACGGAATAGCTCCTGCAATAGTTAATGCAATAAGTCATGCTGTAGGAATACAGTTCAGGGAAATACCATTAACTCCGCATAGAATCTATCTTGAAGCTAAAAAGAGGGGTTTAATAAGACTATAAGTATTTAAAACGAAGCTTTTACTCTCTTCTGCATATATCCTATCTTCCCGGTGTTGTAAAAGTGATGAAGTCTGAAGCAATAATATCATGTAAAGAGATCTATATTAAGGGGATTGCTACCCATAATAAAGCCCAAAGCATTTTATATAATCTAAGAGAATACATTGAGGAAAAGAACAGAGTAATCAACATTTCATTTGAAGGCTCGCCAGGACCTTTTGGAGAAGGAATATGTATTAAGATAACAATTAGTGGGAAACATTTAGATAGAACCGATATCAAAGCCATCGCAAAATTCTTTAAAATAATAGGTGTTAAAGTCACTGTCTTAGAAGATTAAGTAAATCACTTAATTTAGATATACATGGCTTTGGATCAGTTTCTTTACATCCATCAAACCTGAATAATATAGAGTTTATACCTATTCTTCTAGGGACTTTGAAATCCCTAGTAACATTGTCCCCAACATGTATTATTTCTTCAGGGCTTGTACCAATGATTTCTAACAGGTGTTTGTAAAACTCTATAGACGCTTTAGTATATCCAACAAGAGCACTACTGATTATCGCATCAAATAATTCCAAAGTATTTGTTCTCTCCAGGATCTTTAATGGTATTTCGTGGCTGCCTGTATCAGTAGATAATACTATAACCAGGTTAAGTGCTTTTAGGTCCTCTAAGAAAGCCCTGTGTTCTCTTGGCAAATAAAACCCTTCAATAACACCTTCGATATACTCTTTGTATAGCTCATAAGTTAGTTTAGGCGTAGGCTTTATACCGAGAGCCTTTAATACCTTATACACTCTATATAAATGACCATGTTCTCTCCAAGGGTCTTCGCTAAGCTGTTTTTTGTATAAATCTAAATACGTGTTATAGACTTCTTCAAAACCTATGTTGAAACCATATTCAACAAGTTTTTTATGAAACCTCTTTGTAGCACGATAAAGTGTTGATTTCTCCCAGCCTTTATAGCATCCTTCTTCGAAGAAAACAGTGCAAGCCATATCCAAGCTAACAACTTTTATATTCACTTTATAAACCTCCTTTGAGTAAGTTGACCAGAAGATTATTTTTCCTTCTAGAACCAAATATTATTTTCCACAATATTTAATTTCAAGCATTAAGTAAATAAACGATAGCAACAATTCTATTATTTTTTATTTAAAGACATGTATTTTATCCAATTAATAGAGAGGTTAAGCAATGGTGGGTTTATGTGCTCGCTTAATGAAACTACAAGGGAGAAAATTATTAAGATACTTAGGGATTCGAAAGAACCTTTAACTGTCTATGAAATCGCTATTAGATTAGGTCTTGATGTCAAAGGATGTGAAAGAATAATCTATGATCATTTAAAACATATTGCTAAAAGCATTTGGAGAAGTAGTAAGGGTAAATACGCGCTGTTCATGTTGCCGCCAGTTTGTAGGAATTGTGGATATGTATTCAAAGATTTAAAAGAGCCGAGAAAGCCAAGCAAATGTCTAAGATGTAAAAGCCAGAGAATAGAACCTCCCAGATTTAAAATAATGGAATACAAATAGGCATTTATTTATTAATCCATTTATCTAAACTCTCTTCACGTACTTTATAAACGAATTCTATCGCTAGATCTATAAGCTTTGAGGGGATGTTGAAATTGTTTTTAATATAGTCCATTAGTTCATGTTTTCTAGGATCTTTTAATAATGGTCCTTGTCTTAAGGCTTGTTTGACTGTTTCACGGATTTGCCAATTGCCTACAGGGATTATGTATTGGGGCTTAACTTCACGTAATATTAACACCTTTGCTTGTTTCTTTATCCTGTATAGATACTCTAACACGCTAAAACGGGCTGCCATGTAGCCTCCATCCATAATGCTTACTTTCCCGTTATGAGACTCTTTTACGATTAGATAGGCTGGTGTTTCACTAGGATTCCATAATGCTCTTGGCTGCCATACCTCTATCCATAATCCTCTATACTTGCCCGGAGACAATACGATCAAGTATTTATTGTAGAGGTATTCACCATAAAATACTAAGATGTTGTTTATAAGCCTAAAGCACCTTATTTCTTTGAGCATTTTATTTGCTAAAATAGTGTCAACAGCTGTAATACCCCATCTTGTCGGAACGATTCTCCTCCAATCTCTTAATCCAATAAATCCGAGTGTGAACGCTCTAACTATGGTATAGAAATCTACGCCACTCTTATACAGCTCCCACACGCCTTCAGAAGCTTTAACATCATCCCAAATTATCTTATCGATCCTCCTATGTATTATAGGGTTACTGGTGATCTTTATTATTTTTGCGGGAGCTGACGGCCCCCTTGGTGGCGTGATGTAATTAAAAGATATCCGGGGCACAGGTTTTTTCTTCAGTACTGCCTCTGTGTCAACAGGTTTTTGAGATAAACTAGCCAACCCGATTTCTTTTTCATAAAGTATGTACGGTTTATTGACATTAATTCTCATAGCTAAATGAATCAACTTACTCCTATATTCTATAATATCGCCCAAACTTTTCCTAGATATAAACCATCTATATGGATCATCAAAGATCTTTGCCTTATTACCAAAAATTCCTGGAGGCACACCATAGTATATCATTACCTGAGGATAGCCCTTCTCACCGATAATTATTGATGGAGGAGATGAACCGGATACCTCTGGTTTATCAATAGCTTTGAGAAGAGATATTTTGGCCTTATAACTGTGAATAAGGGGACAGTAGCTTAAGTTACATAAATATTTAACGCCTTTACATCTAATACAAAGATCTCTACTTGCCCCTGGCAATTTTTTACCCTTAGTATCTCATTTCAACATTTTGAATACAGATTTAATATTTCTTTACGATTTTCCTCTAAACAAAACATGGCTTGTCTATGACTCTATTATAGTGGCTTTAATGTATGGTAGCATTTTAGAAACTCCATGTTCTTTTATAAAAGCTAGGAATTTTCTCATGGTATCAGTTGTTTTCAGTTTCATAGCCTCATCTATTGTAAACCAATTAGCGTCTAAAACATCACTTGATGGTTTAACATCAATGTATAGAGGTTCAACTAGCAAGTCTATTATAATGTAATGATATCTAATACCTTTTTGATCCTTTTCTATAAGTTCATCAACCCATAATATCCCTTCAACTATGCCGTCAATACCTGTCTCTTCTTTTAACTCTCTAAGTACTGCCTCCTCAAGCGTTTCACCAACCTCCTGAACTCCACCAGGCACAGTCCAGTATCCTTTATAGGGTTCTCTCCCCCTCTTTACTAGAAGTATCTTACCATCATACAGTACTATTGCACCAACACCAACAATAGGTTTCTTAGGATATAATCTCTCCTCCAGGACTAGACACCCCCATATAAACTAGTGGTGATAAGCTATTCTATAACCAGTTCTTTATCCTTAGCGTAAACAACGTAAATCGACATTATAGTCACTATTGCTGACAATATTGCAAAGGGTACTATCAAAGATGAACCAATATTTTCTACAACACTTTTCGCCTCAACACTATATACAAACTCTCGATCTCTAACAATATATACTCTAGAAAACCTTATTTCCAGTACATCTGTAATCATCTTTCCAGAAGAGTAAACAAGTACACCATTTCCATCATACTTCATTATGCTATTGAGGTATAAGTGAACCTTTATCCCTCTAAACATAGTCGGTATCATATCATTAAACACAAAATCATTGAATTCACTGTTAGGAGGACCCCTGAAAAGTCCCGCCCAATTTAACCTATTAACAACTATCCTTGGCTCATCCTCTACGGGGAGAAATACTATTCCTTTATCAATACTATAGACAGCTACATCTGTAACTAGATCATTGCCTACTTTGACGTTCACGTTGTATAGGTAAAGCCCTGTTTCCATACTGTATCCAGCAATAATAGAATACATGCTGCCTGTGAGTAAAGCAGCTAATAGAATTAATAATACTGATTTAGTTACGCTGCCTAGCCCCCGCTCTACATGTAGGTAATGAGGCTCAACAAAAAACCCGCCATTATAATACCATGAAGGCATATACATGTAATATGATGGTCTTATTCTAGGCTTAAATAATCCTAATGATGCTATCCCTGCAACAAAACCTCCTGCATGAGCGAAGAAAGCTACGCTCCCTAGCCTAGCATACCCGTAAACCACTTGAAGAGCGAACCAAAATATTAAATAGTAACTAGCTAATGTTGTAAAGCACCAAGGAATAATCCACATAAACCAACATATAGTTACTCTTCTGTTAGGAAATAACAGCAAATATGCACCAAGTACACCACTTATTGCGCCTGAAGCACCTAAGGCTGGTATTATTACCGTATGTATCCCTGTTATAGGGGTAAACGCTATGTGAAAGAAAGATGCCGCTAAACCTGATATAAAGTATAGTGCTAGGAATTTCCCTGTCCCCAGAGTACTCTCTACTTCTCTTCCAAATATGTAAAGAAAGTACATGTTAAAAAGTATATGAAATATATCTGCATGAAGGAACATGCACGTCAATAATCTATACCATTGACTCGGCTCCAACAGTAACACAGGTGTTAGGGCTAATCTTTCAATCCAATAATCGCTCGATGTTACAAACAAGTTACTATAGCTAGTTATAATGTATACTAATACATTAGCCGCTATGATAAAGTATATCGACCTAGGTTTTCCTGGATACGGTCTCCCCGCCTCGCCTACAGGTATCATACCCACTATGTCTCGACCTCGAGGTCAAAGCCCAATTCAAAATATACATATTTTCGAAGCTAGTATACAAACCTTAAGTGTATAAGTCAGGTATAAATTATCTTAGCCAAGTAGGCTTAAGACGTTTAGATACCTTACTAGTCCTCAACTCCTATTAGTTAAAGACATAGACTTTAGTCTTAGATAATGGGCCTTGAAATACTATTTTTACATGTAAAACGCTTTATATTCCTCTCAAAGAGACTATTAAAGTACTTATTTAAACAATCACAAGTTTCTTAGTACAAAATATATAGAGCTATAATGTAATATATGAGGTTAAGAAATATTTACAGATACTTAAGAGGTAAAAACGAATGAAGATCTCTGTTAATAGAGATAAATGCATTGCATGCGGTATCTGCTGGTCTTTAGCGCCCGAAATATTTAGGGAAGGTGATGATAAGCCTCAGACTGTTATTGCGGAGGAGTATCGTGTAAAGATAAATGATCATGTTTCCGTGGGCGAAGTACCCCTATCACAGATAGATAAGATTAAGAATGTGATAAGACATTGTCCTGTAGAAGCGATATCGTTGGAAGAGCAATGATGTCGTGGTGAATAAGCTCGATGAAATACATTATAGTAACACATACAGACATGGATGGAGTAGCGGCTGCCGCTTTATATATCTACTTGTCTAGAGAAAAACCCGTTGAAATAATCTTTACTGAACCCTATACTATTGAGAAATCACTAAATAAATTAAGGGAAACTATTACGAGAAATATTGTCGAGAAAATAGTCATCGAAGATATAGGTATAAACACGAGCACACTTCCCTTGATAAAAGAAGTATTAGGCAACATGATAAGACATGGTATAATAGTTGAATGGTATGATCACCATGTTTGGGAAAGTTCTTGGATAAAAGAACTTAAAAACCTAGGTGTAAAACTCTATGTTGATAGAACTACTTGTGCCACAGGTGTAGTTGCAAAATATGTTAAACCATCAGGCCCTATCGATGATAACTTTGTGAAAGAGTTGGTATTAGGTGTTTGTGGAGGCGATTTATGGAGATTCGACTATTGGCGCTCTCCATGGTTTTTAAGGCTTATCAGAAGAAGAGATAATGATAATTGGAGACTTAAAGTGATCGAGGTCTTATCGAAAGGAGTGATATGGATAGATGAATTCACTGAAAACATTGTTTCTAAGCTAGAAAAAGAATTAAAAGGATATAACATGATCTCTGGAAGGATCGTGTACAAGGATATTAATGGCACTAGAGTGGCTGTAGCCCCTGCAATAGAATGTATCGACTCTAGTTTCATAGCATCATATATTATTGGCAGGTATAACGCCGATATTGTTGGAGTAATATCGCCAGACGGTAAACTAAGTCTTAGATCTAGGAAATATAATGTCAGAGAAATAGCAAAAGCTCTTGGTGGTGGAGGACATAAAAGAGCTTCTGGAGCCAAAATAAAAATTCCATGGAGAGTACGTATACTAAGGCATATACTAAATAATGCTATCGAATCATATACACTAGACACAATTATTAAGACGATCCAAGATCTTAGTGGCATAGATAAACTCGATCTTGGCAAAGAAGAGAATAGGTAAGAATTAAGACCAGCGAGTAGTGTCTTCAGCATATTCTTGGGAGCAAGTAAATTACTCCATCACTAGCTTTTATGGAAACAGCTTCTCTTTTAACATAATATAGAGCTACAATACACGCGATAATAGCATCAATAATATCCTTATTAGTTATTTGTTTTCCTTTAATCTCTATACCATTTTTCTCAACAAGTTCAACCCAGTTACTGCAATTACTTGACTTAATGGCACTACGTGGATGAGTCTCTATAACCTTTATCCCATTATTCTCTAACATCTTCATTATTTTAATAGAACGTTCTACAAGAGGTTTCATTGAATTCCACATGGGCGGCAGTACTCTATATCCTAGACGAATCATTTTCCTATCAACTTCTCTAAACCAGCCTCTTGTTGGAAAAGATAATGGAGAATCTATTGCTACAACAGTAGGTTTAAATGAATTAATTGTTTCTATTATGTCTACATCATTATATTTTACCCCATAGAACACTATTCTGTTATCTCTTAACACAGCTATACCTGTGGGCTTTTTAGAGCTACCACTAGGATCTAAACCGCATACAGTCACCATGGCACCTTAGGTCCCGGATCATATCCTATTATTTTCCTGAAATCATCGAATAATTTTTCAGCCTCTTTAATCCATTTCTTGAAGTCTTTGGGTGTATGAGGATACTTTTCTAGATACATTTTCTTTGCTTCCTCCATATACTTTTTAACTATTCTTAGCTGGTTAAGAAGAGATGGTTTTCCAAGGAGTGCTATAACTGCTTTTATAGTACTAACTATTTCTTCAGCTAAGTTCCCTTTTTCACCTATTTCGCTTATTAGTCTACCATCAACTATTCTCTTCTTTAGCAAGAACTCAAAGTCTTCATTACTTAGTTTCTGTAGATACATTCTTAGAACGTCTAAGCCAGCTTGCTTAGACCCATATACTAGCATGTATTCCTTATTAGCATCCCATAATGTTTCTTCATTAATCTTTCCATACTCTAGCGCGTTTGCTATATGTTTTGCTACAATAGTCCCTGAAAGCATTGAGGAAGCTCTACCACCACCGTGAATCGGGTTAACTGTGTATGCAGCATCTCCAGCGACACCTACATTCCTCCAAACAAGGGTAGGTAAGGGTCTTCTTGTTGGCACTAATCCTCCGCCGGAATGAATTACTCTGCCTTTACATAAGTTTTTGAGATACTTGACATACTGATGATACGGGTTATATCCTTTAGTACTCCAGACTACACCTAAACCTATGTTGACTATACGTCCGCTCTCTTTCGGAAAATACCACCAATACCCGCCTGGCGCTATCTCTGTATCCAGATATATAATTGCATAGTCCTTGTCTTCGTCTCTAACAGGCTCTTCTACTTCTATAACCTCCCTATAAGCTAGATTATAGTCAGTTATGTATGGTTTCTCAGAGATAGGCCAGTCTTCGGGAAGTTTAAGCCTAAGTGCAGGTCTTGCACCAGAAGCATCGATAAACGCCTTAGCAATAACTTCTTTCAAGCCAGGCTTACCCTTTTCTTTAACATAAACCGCCTTAACTCCATCAGAATCGTATCTAACTTTTAGTAATGTATGATTATCTAATAGTTCAACACCTTCATCTAAAGCCCTTTTTAATAGCCACTGCCCAAATTTTAAACTATCAACACTGACTCCTTCACCCGGTACTATAACTTCATATAGCTTACTGGGACTAACTACTTTTACACCCTTATAATAATGGTTTATTACGTTCTTTGGGGGAAACCATCCTAGTTCATCAAAATGGTATTTAGCTATTGCATCTCCACAAGCACGTTCCCCTATTTTCTCCCTAGGCTTAGAGTCAATAAGAGCTGTTTTAAACCCCTTTTTAGCTAAAACCCATGCAGCATTTAAACCTGCAACACCTGCTCCTACTACTACAGCATCAAAACTATAAGCCATTATAACACCCGAACCAAGACTACATGTTTAACTAAGAAATAGATTATATACAGAAATAATTTAAATATACAGCTAATAAACCTAGAGGTATGTAATAAGATTAAATGAATACTATGTTTAAGTATTAATTGGAGGGATATACTACGTCTACAGAATATAAACCAAATATAGGTTTTACAATAGTCTATCGTATAATAGCTCTTGCATCAGGAGTGGGGAAGACAAGTTTAGGTGAAAAAATCGTTGGCCATCTTAGTAAAAAAGGAGTTAAGCTAGCTGTAGTAAAGCAAACGCATTTACCATCCATAGAAAGAGACTCGGATGCAGTAAGATATAGAGTTGCAGGGGCTCCTGAGGTAACTGTAGTAAGTCCTCATGAAACATTAATAATTAGTGAGCCTATGGTTAATTTGAGAGAAATAATAGCTAACATGAAATATTATCCTTTAGTTATTGTTGAAGGATTCAGAGGATGTAATATAGGAAAAGCTATAGCGATAATAGAATCGGAAGAAGAATTAAACAAGATATTGCATGAACAAGAACCTGGATTATCATTAATCGTGAGCCATGACTTTGACCTAGTTGAAAAAGCTAAGGAGAAAGGACTACACGCGATATTATTTGATGAAACGGAGTCTATTGCTGAGTGGGTGTATAAGGATGCCTTGACAACACTACTATCATTATTGCCTGGTGAAAACTGCGGACTATGTAGAGTAGGCTCTTGCCTAGAATTTGCTGAAAAGATTCTTGTCGGCGAAGCCGAACCATTCGATTGCCCTAATGTTCTTTCAGTAAAATTTGTAGTAGATAATAAAGACATACCTATAGATCCAAAAACCGAGAAAATAATGTTACATATAATCAAGGGTATACTGGGGATACTAGAGAATGTTCCAGAGTCGCCAAAGAGGATAACAGTCACCATAAAGTTAAAGGAGCGATAAGATGTGCTTATGGAAGGATCTTTATTAGCATACCCTCGACTATTACCGGGCTGAATTTAGATGCTATATTTAATGCTTCCTGAAGTCTTACCGAGCTACTACTATAAATCGTTAACAAAGGATCGCCTCTATTAACTCTATAACCTATTTTTGCGTGAAGATACACGCCTGCACCCTTGTCATAAGGTGCGCCAGCAGCTCTCGCTATCGCCGTTATCGTTGCATTATCTATGTGTGTAACAGCCCCCTCTATTGGAGAGATTATTGTATACGAGTGTTCCCCTATAGGGATATCATCAGGCTTTATATCAGGATCTCCGCCCTGGGCTTCAATAATCTGTTTGAATTTTTGATAAGAAAGACCTTTTTCAAATACCTCTCTAGCTACTTCAACACCTTTACCTGGAGGAGTCTTACCAGACAATTCTATAACAAGACCTGCTATACTTAATGCTTTCTCGAGCAAGCTCTTGCTACCACGTCTAGCAATTAAGGTCTCTAAAGCCTCTTTAGCCTCTAATCCAGGGCCTACGCTACGGCCTATGGGTTGGCCACCAAATGTTATAGCTACCTTAATACTCATGCCTAGCCTAGCTGCTTGCCTAATAAATAATCCTGCTAATTGATCGGCTTCTTTCATATCTTTTACTTTTGCTTTCCTACCAACAGGTATATCGATCACTAAATTGTCTACCCCCATAGCAACCTTCTTTGCCAATATGCTCGCTACCATCTGATGCCGTGGGTCTATACTTAATTTCCTCTCAATATTTACAAAAATGTCGTCAGCTGGAGCTAAGTTTAGTTTACCACCCCAAGCTATTGTAGCCCGTACTTTTCTAGCCACTTCCTTTATTTCTTCAGGAGTTAGGTCTACTCTAGCCAATACTTCCATAGTGTCAGCAGTGCCTGCAGGACTTGTTATAGCTCTACTACTAGTCTTAGGTATCAATAATCCGGTAGCGGCAACGGTTGGTACAGCAATTAATGCTACCTTGCTATTGCCTGGCACACCACCAATACTATGTTCGTCATAGACCGTGTCTTCAAATTCTATTTTACTCCCCGTATCAACCATAGCCTTAATCAATGCGTGTAACTCGTCTTCACTCAGCTCATAGTATAATTGGCTCGTCAGAAAAGCAGCTATTTCTGCTTCACCAAGAACACCGTCAACAACGTCTTTTACTAGAGTATATATTTCATCTTGTGTAAGCCTCCGCCCTGTAAGCCTCTTCTGTAGACTAAGGAAGCTCGGTGGTACAGGCACAGGTTTAAGTCCAAGGACATCTTCTTTACCAAGTTTTAGATCCGTAGCTACATCATGGCTTACAAGTATTTTTCCGGGAGGAACCATAGTCTTCGTTATTGCAACAAATGCTCCTCTTATCCTATCTCCTTTTATTAAGCGAACCTTGGTATTAGGCCCTAAGCCTAATTCTCTAGCATCCTTCTCATTCATTATAACAATGCTTCTACCCATATCAATATCTATCTCCTTTGCGAGAAAGTGCCTAGTTTCTATATGTGACATATCCATGCACCATTAAGATAAGTGTACAGGAGTGGGCATAATACAGTCTATTAGAATCCTATATAAGTGTTATCATAATAGCGTCAAGAGAGAATGAGTCGGTCCGGCCAGGAACCATCATCCCAAATACGGTCAAGGCTCCGCCATATACCTCATCTATTTATAGTTAGTTATCCAGCTCTCTTAAGCCTTTATCGACTGGTTTTATTTAGAAATATAAATATAAGAGTGCTAGCTAAGTGTGTTTATGGATAAAAATATCTGATGGTGAAGACTATGCAAGAAGTGATAAGCTTTCCTAAAGCAGTAAAATATCTGCTGAAACTAGGTATAGATAATGGAAGGGTGATTAGAGGTTATAGATTAGCCGTTCGTTCACAAATAGTATATTTTGATAAAGAGAAGAATGTATTTCACGTTCTTGTTCCAAGTCAGAGACTAGAAAAACTAAAGCCCGCGAAATTAGTGACACATATGGATATCCTAGCGTTAGCTAAAGGAAAATATTGTCAAACACTAGGAAGTGTAGGAAAACTACCAATAGAACAACAATACTATGTAGTTAAGATCTCTAGAGATGATATTAGATGTGAGTGCCCTGACACTATATACAACAAGAACCCACTATGTGTTCATAAAATTGCCGCAATAATTAGGATATATTTAAGCTTTGGCGAAAAATTCGTTGAAGAAAATTATGGCGAGATATTGAGAAAAGTCATCAGACAATACATTAAATACAAGAGAACTAGAGCCTCATAATCACATATTATGAGAGCGTTATACAATAAAATATGGCTCCCCTAATAGATTCCTTAGTAAAGCGTTAATGAGATAGGATATATTAATTACTGTCTTAAGTCTGTTCTTCTTGTCGACAACAATAACATTTGATACATGTAATGTTCTAACAAGATTTAACAGATCCCTGATCTTCATATCCTCTTTAACCGTAAACGGTCTATCCTCCATGATCTTTTCTACAGGCACATTAAGTGCTTGTTCTATGGGTATATTTAGTCTTGACAAATTAAACCCCGCTACAAAGAAAGCATATCTTTGCCTCTTGAGAAATGTACGAAGCAACTCAAACTCACTAATATAGCCTACAGGTTTACGTTCTTCATCTACAACAACAATAAATACCGGGTGACCCATTGCAACAGCTTTGAGCACATTATATAACTTCCCGCCTCTACGTACAACAATATAATGCGTTGATGGGGGCTTGTATCTTTGTATAAAATCGCTTATGGTCATATCCAACAATTTCTCGACATCGCTTCTTTCAAAAGTCTTTGCCGTTAAATCCTTGCTTTTTTTCATAATCCTCAATCCTACTCTTCCACTCAAGTTCTCAAGATATTCTTTCTTAAACCAATAATTTAAACTCTATAGTAGACTCTCGCCTAGAATAACATAAAATTATTTCTAATAATGTCTTTATAAATAGCATATTTATACTAATATCTTACTAGATTATCTATAAGGTATATTACATAAGCTTAATAATCAGCATCATAACAAGTGATTGAGGCCGATGATAATGCTTATAGAGATCAGTGACGAATTAGTGATATTTTATACTCTTGCATTAGCACTATTGTTTGGAAAACTTTTTGAAGAATTGATTAGTAGGACAAAATATCCGCCAGTATTAGGTGATCTGCTAGCAGGCTTGGTCATAGGGTCTACGGTATTAGGCATTTATGTGATAAATGATACTGTAAAAGCACTTGCCTGGTTTGGCGTAACAATACTATTGTTTTATGCAGGACTTTCAACAAGATATAGCGACTTTATAAGACTACTACCTGTTGCAGGAATACTTACTTTAGGTGAAGCGCTAGCAGCGTTCTCTATGGGATTTATTATAGGAGCGGTCCTCGGTTATGATCTCATGAAGTCGTTCTTCCTAGGAGCTATTCTTGAAGCCACTAGCGTCAGCTTGACAATAAGGACGTTGATAGAGTTGGGTAAACTAAACACTATTGAAGGATACACGATAATGGAGATCGCTGTGCTAGATGACTTGGCATCATTAATAACTATATCTATAGGAGCATCAATAGCTACTCTTGGAGTTCTAAGTATAGTAAACGTATCAATAGTTGTCTTGAAGGCGGTAGGCGCCTGGATAGCTATTGTGGTAATACTGCATAGAACAGCAAAATATATCATAAAGGCTGTGAGCAAGATGCATATCGAGGAGGCAATGATTTCTATATTAATAGCAGTGTTTTCAGCTTCTGCAGTATTAGTTGGTTTAGCAGGTGTTTCACCATTAGTAGGAGCCTATGCCGCTGGCCTAGCATTATCTGAAGTAATAGGTCTAAGAGAGGTTAGAGAATCTATAAGAAAATTAGCGATCATATTTTCAACAATATTCTTCGTAACTACAGCAGCTCAATTAAACTTAAGAGAAGCTTTAAGGCCCGAATTTCTAAGCTTTTATCTACTTATGATTATAGCCGCATTCGCTGGTAAGTTGATGGGTGCGGGTATAACCTCATTTATATTAGGCTTTCCACTAAGATCTGTATTCAGAATTTCTGTAGGACTTTTTCCTAGATGTGAATTCGCTATAATAGCAGCTTATACCGCTGTATCATTTAACATACTTGGCCCGGAGGCGTATTTAGCCGCTCTTATGATAGTATTTGTCACAAATATAGTAACGCCGCCATTGCTTAAAGTAGTATTTGCTGGTGAAGACACTGAAGAAGTAAAGCTTAGATTTAAAAGAGTAGTTCTAAGGAGACAATAAACCATTTTTATCTTCTCTATAGCACAGTTTCTCAACACTGGTACTTGTCATTGTTTCTTTAGGTATCTTTTCCATAAAAGTTCTAGGAGTATTGGTGCCAAAATACTCGTCACATAGATCAATAATACTACTCCAGCAAATACTTCTTTAGAAACAACTCCATAAGCCATACCAATCGATGCTATTATTAAAGCAACTTCAGCTCTAGGCATCATCCCTATGCCAACAAATATTGATTCAGCCCATTTAAATTTCAATAGCCTGGCTGCAAGTCCGCAACCGATGACCTTGCCTAATATAGCTAGTAACACTATTATAACCATTACCGTTACGTATCCCATACTCGTGACATATTGTTTTATATCTATAGTTGCAACTGAGAGGACAAAGAACAGTGAAGCAAAGATATTAGGGATAAGGCTAAATCTTTTTACAACCCTTTCAACCCCCCTTATCTCGCTAAATGCTAGTCCAACAGCATAAGCACCTACAACAAGGCTTAGGTTCACCTTAACACTAGCCCATGCAATGATTAATGTCAATGCTAGCAAAACCGCAATACTTGTATCTTCTAGATGAGCTAACTTCGTTAACCTACTCCAAATAATTGTTGATGTCCTATGGAGGGAAAATACTATTGTTATGTAAAACACTATAGCTATCAGTGTCGTGATCAATAACTCGACTATACGAGTCGAACCCGCCGTGACAATTGCAGTACATAAACCTAAGACCAAGAGGCCGCCAACGTCATCTAATACAGCTGCACCTAAAATTACGGTAGCTGTGTCGGTACCTAAAGCTCCTATATCCGATAAGGTTCTTACTGTAATACCGACACTTGTTGCAGTTAATATTGCGCCTAAGAAAATAGATTGTGTGTTTGAAAAACCCATTGCCAGACCTCCAAAATAGCCTAATATGAATGATACTATGATACCGCTTAAGGCAATTGATAAAGAGCTTTTAAGACTCTTCATAAACAGGCTGAATCTAGTCTCTAGACCAGCAAGAAACAGTAAACTGGCTATACCAATCCATTTTAATACCTCTATTTCATCAATAAATCTCTGGGTTATCAACCCTAGAAACGAGGGACCTAGAACTAACCCCGTTAATATGTCTCCAAGGATCGGGGCCTGGCCTAGGCGCCCAATTAATTCCTCAAACAATTTCGCAACAATTATTATTATACCAAGCATTAGTAATACATCGGCAATAACTTCTTCACTCACATATTTCACCACGAGACAACATAGTAACCATATAGTCATTGTAATTATAAGCAGAGAGATAAAAATTACCTATTAGGGAAACTATTACCCACATGGATAGAATTTAGCGGAGAGTAACTATGAATAAAAGCATTGATTTATCGCTGATAGCTTATACGTGTGAAAACACATTTAGCCAAGAAATATTTGAAGAACTAATCAATAAGATCCTGTCAATGGTGAATTATCCGATTGTTCCTTTAATGCATTGTTTCGATCATTTTATAGAGCAACTAATTAGACAGGGTGTACTTGACGCATTCAATATAATTGTTTCTACAAAAAAATACTTCCTAAGGAAGATATCAGTAAGCTTGCCAGAATATGATATCGGAGCACTATATTTTAGAAGCCGTGGTATAAGTCACCGAGGAGCAATAATACCTGGCCCAATATATTTTGCTAAAAGAATTTATGACGGGGAAACACTGTTTATAGATAAGCCCGAAGAGACTATAGACACTATAGGATATATTGTTTCGAGAATAATAATGTCATTATCTTCTCTAGGATATAATAATATTGTGATCGTTGAGCCTGAATTACATGAGCTATTTTTAGAGAGAAAAAGGGTATGGAATCTTAGCCAATTACAGAGATTGTATAATCAAATAATCTCTTGGTCTGACGCCGAAATGTATGGATTAGTTATTTGTGATAAAATAGAGCCCACAGTCTTAGGTGCATTATTTCACACGAAAATAGATTACATAGCCTTTAACCCATTCGTGTATACAGTACAAGAAATAAATACGATAACATCTCATTTGACTACATCAACTTCCCAATTAGCATTATTAGCTATAGATCCCAGTATGGCTTATAATATAAACGATCTTGTGAAATACATAAGACCTATAGTTAATAAAACATTAATGATACTGAATACTTGTAATACATGGAGCAAATTATTTGAAAACAATTATATCGATACGCTTTATAAACATGGATTAAAGTTCCAAAGGTTATTATTTAAGCTTTTAAAATGACCTCTAGAACCCGTTCTATTACATTAAAGTTTATAGTCTTTAGCTATGAATAGAACTACTTAAGGAAGGTGTCAACGCCTTGGTTGACCCCAGAGTCAGTAAACTCGCTAAATTAATTACTGATTATTGTGTTGATGTAAAGCCTGGTGAAGAAGTAATAATAAATGCAGGTATTGAAGCACTTCCTCTTGTAAGAGAGCTAGTCAAAGAAATAGTCCTTAGGGGAGGATATCCGTTAACAATAAATCTAAGAGATGAGTTAATCGACGAAATATTTTATAGATATGCGCCTGACGAGGTTTTAAAGCATGTCAGTGAAATCGAGGAGCTTATTGTCAAGAAAGTAAATGTGTCTATCACAATACTTAGCCCTAGCCACACTAAGCATTTAACAGGAGTAGAGCCCTCCAAAATAAGTTTACGTAGTAAAGCAAGGCTTAAGTTAAATAAGATCTTTTTAGAGAGAAGCGCAAAAAAGGAACTCAAATGGACTGTAGCACCATATCCTACAAAGGCATTAGCTCAAGAAGCCGGTATGAGTATAATTGAATATGAAGACTTCGTGTTTCATGCAACAATGGTTGATAGAGACGATCCCATTAAGGCTTGGAATGAACAAGCAGCAAAACAACAAAAGATCGCGGAGTTTTTAAATAAAGTACATGAGCTAAAATATGAAGGCCCAGGAATCAACCTATACTTAAGGGTTGATGGAAGAAAATGGATTAATGATGATGGAAGAAACAATATGCCTGGAGGAGAGGTGTTCTCAGCACCTATAGAAGATAGTGTTGAGGGCTGGATAATATTCGATTACCCTGCAATATGGCATGGCGTTGAAGTAGAGGGTGTGAAATTAGTGTTCAAGAAAGGCCAAGTTATAGAAGCTTATGCAAAGAAGGGTGAAGAGTTTTTAAGAAAAATGCTGGAAACAGATGAGGGGGCAAAAAGGGTTGGAGAAATAGCATTTGGCCTCAATTATAACATATCTAGGTTTACTAGGGAGATATTATTTGATGAGAAGATAGGTGGAACCATACACATGGCACTCGGTTCAGCTTATCCGGAAACTGGGGGCAAGAACGTATCATCGATTCATTGGGACATGATAAAGGATATGAAAAAACACAAGATATATGCCGATGGAGACCTTGTTTACGAGAATGGTAGATTTATCGAAGATGTATTATGATACTAGGTGTTAGAGCTTGATTGGTGACATTATCAGTTTACTATTCTGGTTTTTAGTACTATATGCATTCGTCCATCCTTATCTCAGTTTTAAACAGTTACAAGCAGCTAGACTTAGGCTTATAAGACTTATGGAGAATAAGTATGGTTGGCGCGTTATAACAATGATTCATAGACAGGAAAAAATAGGATTCTTTGGCATACCTGTATACAGGTATATTGATATAGAAGATTCTGAAGCCGTTGTTAGGGCTATAAGGAATACGCCTCCCGAAACCCCTATTGCATTAATACTACATACGCCAGGAGGGCTAGTATTAGCTGCCTCACAAATAGCCATGGCATTAAAGAAGCATCCAGCTAAAAAGATCGTGATAATACCTCATTATGCAATGAGCGGAGGTACATTAATAGCCTTAGCAGCAGACGAGATCATAATGGATCCTAATGCTGTCTTGGGTCCTCTTGACCCACAGATACAGACACCTCAAGGAGTAATGCCTGCTCCATCATTGGTTAAAGTGGCTAAAATGAAGGGAGAAAAAGCTAGTGACCAAATACTGATCTTAGCTGATGT
>Ga0180301_10000375_pt1 | contig 34781 bp, 36 predicted proteins | sample GuaBasSediGuay16_FD_121797 | JGI IMG/M metagenome (GOLD analysis project Ga0180301, IMG submission 121797) | Subseafloor sediment microbial communities from Guaymas Basin, Gulf of California, Mexico - Guay16, Core 4569-2, 12-15 cm | ecosystem: Environmental > Aquatic > Marine > Hydrothermal... | reverse complement strand
TGCAGTACTATCTCGACCACCAGACCAGGGAACTATTACAGTGTCGTATTTATCCTTTAGAGAAGTTAAAATATTTAAAGAAATTTTCTCGAATAACTTAAGTACATGCCTGTTGGCTCTTATAACATCGTCTATATGAACGGATACTTCTTGCCTTTTAATAACATCGCCTGAAACTTCCCCAAAGTCTGGAATTTTCAGCTTCCCGATTAAATCTGGTCCTGAGTAAACTTCATGTTCTCCACCAAGTTTCCTTACTAATAGAATCGTGCCTTTCAATTTTCCGAGAAACTTTGAAAGCATCTTGACTCCTTTTTCTCCAAATATCATAAAATTATCATAAGCTGGTAAAGGATCTAGTTTTAACTTCACACCTTTAGACCTTGAAAAAATATAGGCATCTTTCCAGTAAACAGTATTTCTAAATTTAGCTCTACCTCTCTCAAATGCATCTCTAATAGTGGGAAGTCTGGCGTTACGTATCTTCTCTTTAGGTACGAGAGAGAAACAAACATTTAATGGTAAAGATGATTCAAGCTTTATCTTATCGACATCCTCTCTACCTACTAGAATTACATTAAAGCGGTCTCTATCGATGTTTTCTAACAGTTTCTCATAAAACATGTCGAGAGACCGAACTCCACGAAGCGTTTTTACGCTAATATCCCAGTTGCTATAAAAGACTTTAAGCATTGCTTTAACGGCATCAGCATCTTTTTTAGCGCGTACCAGTATAGTATACATGTCTTAGTAAAGAATTTCATAAACATTATAGATAATATTTACTATTGGTGGAAGTTTGTTTAAAACATCATATAGCGTAATTGGTTTACAAGAAAAAGTTAGAAAGGTAATACTTTCCAAGAGTGCTTATAAAAACATTATAAGTATAGTAGAATCTTGCTACCCTAAGGAAGCCTGTGGGGTAATGTTCGGCAAAATCAAAGAATCGACTGCTATTATAACGGAGGTTATTAAGATTAAAAACGTGCTTGAATCTAGCTATAGGTTCTGGTTTGATGTTATAGAGTGGATGGATGTCATATTAAAGGCTAAGAAGAGGAATTTAGAATATATAGGGTTATTCCACAGTCATCCTAAAGGTTCCCCTATACCTTCTTTAGCAGATAGACATAGAATGCTGGAATGTCCAGAAGAAATATGGATAATAGTATCTTATACACCGGATAGCGCTATTAATATAGCTGCCTGGAGGATAGACGATTGGGGTTCAAGCATAACGAGGCTATTATTAACAGTAGCTTAAATAGCGAGGATAGAATTTTGGAAAAACGTATTGGGAAAATATATCAGAGTACATTACCTAATGTATTTAGAGAATATGGTTTCATACTCTTGCTATTCGCAGATGCAACATTCTTTTTACAAAAAGCTAACATCAATTACCAGTCTGAAACAGTATCAATTTTCCATTGGCCAAAGAGAGTGTAGATGATGACAGTAGGCATTATCTTAGCCGGAGGGAAAGGCACTAGACTTAGACCATTAACTTATTTCCGTCCTAAACCTTTAGTCCCTATAGGCAATAGACCCATTATAGATTATGTAATTGATGTTTTCATAAAACATGGAATTACTAAAATCCTAGTTTTAGTAAACTACTTAGGCGAATCTATCAGGAATTATTTAGTTCAAAGAAATTTTCCCAAAGATATAGAATTGAAAGTGTTAAATTTAAATTCAATAGATACAGCAGACGCAGTTAGAAAAGCTAGACACGAGATTGAAGGCGACTTTATAGTTTCAATGGGCGATATTCTAAGTAATATAAACCTCTCAAATCTTATGAAATTCCATAGGAAAAATAAGGGAATAGCAACTGTAGCTCTAAAAGAATATGAAAATCCTCTTGAGTATGGTGTTACACTGATAGATAGAAACGATAGAATAGTCTTATTCCTGGAGAAACCGTTGAGTTATGAGCTTTATTTAACGAGTCTGGCATATCATAAGTCCAGTATAAAATTTCTGCATGGAAATCTGGTAAACGCTGGTGTTTACGCGTTTAAGGAGGAAATACTTGATATTATAACTCAAAACCCTCATCTGCTAGATTGGGGGAAACACGTATTCCCCTATCTTCTCGAAAATAATTACCCGGTATATGGTTGGATTATGGGTAAGTCATATTGGCTTGACATTGGAAATCCATCTAAATATCTTCGCGCTAATATTGATATACTTTCAGGCTCTACTTTCCCGATAAAACCTATAGGAAGATATCTGCACGGTATATGGACTATGGGTGATATCGAAATACGCTCTAATGCAAAAATTATACCGCCAGTTGCTATAGGGAATGGAGTAATAATAGAAGCCTATGCTACTGTAGGACCGTATACGGTTTTAGGAGACAACTGTAAAGTCGGAAAGTCTGCAATTATTAAGAGAAGCGTGGTTTGGGAAGAAGCTTCGATTGGTGAAAACTCTAAAATAGTATCTACGATCTTAGCAGATAATGTACTCATCGGGAAGAACGTCTCGATTATTAAATCTATTATAGGGAAGAATGTAGTAATTGAAGAAGGAGTAACCTTAGATAATATAGCAATAGAACCTAAAACTAGAATACTGGCAAAAGAAAAACTTAAAGAAGTGATGTCTATTAACTAGAATATAGCAGTCTTTTTTAGCAAAAATCTCTAGATTTTGAAAATAATTGATTATATATATTTATCTGCATAATATTTATATAAGAATTAAAATGTTAGATAGTATATCAATCCCCGGGGGTTAAATTGTCATCGCTACGTCTCTCGAGAGGTAGAATAGGAGGCTACGTAAATACAGAGTTCACTCCAGAAGTAGCTGCAGAATTCGGTGCAGTATTGGGAACTTTCTTAGGAGAAAGATCTATTGTCGTAACTGCTAGAGATTACTATCCTCCATCTCGTATGATTAAAAGAGCTTTTACTGCTGGACTAATGTCTACTGGAGTTACAGTAATAGATTTTCACGCCACTACGACACCCGAACTTGTCTACGCTATAAAGAGATTTGGAGCAAAAGCAGGAGTTCAGTTTTCTGTTTCGAATGTTGAGGAGAATTATATTAATTTAAAAATCTTCGATTTTCACGGAATAGAATACTCAGCAGATAGATTAGATAATATGAGAGAGAAGGTCAGACAAGGTAAAATTATTAGAACACGTCCTGAGAGAATAGGATGGGTAACTTACGCAGAGTATATCCATGATATCTACATAGCTTCTCTAATAAACTATATCGATGCTGATCCTATACTTGACTCTTTCATTAGAGTAATAGCAGACTTAAATTATGGACCTACAAACATGGTACTACCTGAACTTCTCTCACAGCTTGGAGTAGACCTTATCTCTCTTAACGCTCATAAACCACCAGTATTTAAAGGAGTTTACAACCTGCCCAAGATAGATTCTATAAAGAATCTATCCGCTGCAGTTAGAGCTATGGGCATAGACCTAGGGGTCACATTCAGTGCTGATGCGAGTTCAATATTCGTAGTTGACGACGAAGGCGTGCCTCTAGAACCTGATGAACTTTTTGCTCTATTAATTAAGTACTATGCAACCGGTTCTATAGTGACTACAACATCTTCTTCTCAGATAATCGAATATGCTGCTGAACAATCAGGTTTAAAAGTTTATAGAGTTGAATACATGCCCGACTCTGTACCTAGAACTATCCGTAGAAGAAGAGCATCTATGGGAGGAACCGATTGTGGTGAATATATCTTCACAGGATTCTCCCCCTCTCCCGATGGTTTACTAACATTACTTAGAATCTTAGAGCTTATAGCTAAGACCGAGAAGCCATTGTCAGAGCTTAGGAAGGAGTTAAAGAAGCCTAAAAAATATTCTGTGCCTATAGAACTTGAAGCTAATAAGGCTCGCGATGCCGTATTTGAACTAGCTAGAAATAGGGAGATAGACGATATAATAGTTACTCCTCTCGGGGCTAAAATTAAGGTAGCTAATAAATGGTTCACGGTGAAGATGTTAGACGAAAATAGACTTGCCGTAGAATCTGAAAAAATAAGAAGCAAGAAGAAGTTGACCGAGATAGGCGAGCAAGTAAAACTGCTTTTATTTGAAAGAAGTTATGTTTCATGAGAATGGTGTTCATCTATTAAAATCTTCGGTATCTCTTTATCCAAGGCTTCTAATATCTTAGCTAGAAAGAATGAATCCGGAACAGCTCCCTCGAATTCAACTTTATCATTTATAATAATTTTTGGAACCGCATATACTCCATATTTATCAGCTAACTCGGTAAACTCCATAGCCTCTATCACATCACTAGTAATGTTAGTGTTAAGTATTGCGAATTTATGCGCTGTACGCGCCGCTATAGGACAGTAGGGGCAGGTCGGTGTGACGAAAACTTTAATCCAAACGGGTTTTTCTATGTTTTGCACTATTTTAGCTATTTTAGGCTCTACTTCCGGCTCTCTGGTAGAAATATCTACTATATCTTCTACTAGAGCTCCGAATTCATAACCTGCCGGAATTCCAAAAAACCTAACGTTGTACTCTTCTGCTCCATGAATTAGTATTGCAGGAAACATGGGTATATTATATTTCTTTACTTCTTCTGACTTGTGGTCTCTCTCTATTATTGTTATTTTATCGCTTAAACCTGCTAAACTTTTTAAAATATAAAGGATATCTTCACAATATTTGCATTCATTCTCGGTATCTACGAAGAAGTATATCTTTACATCTTTCTTAAGTTTTCTAAATATTTCACCAACTTTCTCTAATAACCCTTCTTCAATCTCAACTACCACGGCATTCACCTAAATTCTTGCTTTTTTTGAGATAGCTATTAATAAGTATTAGCTATAAATTTTGATAGATCAACAAATGGCTAGCTGAAGTTCTCGCCATCTCATAAAGCTGGTACTATTCCTATAATAAGTATTTTGAGTTACTGATAGCTTTCTCTGTGATAAACAAAATTAAATAATAGAATTCTATCTATTTGTAAGGGGATGAAGAGACTGCGCCCCTGTCGTGAAAATGAGCGGCGCTAGGCCCCCGACCCAAGCCGTATATGATGATAGGAGAGACGATTGGAGCAAAGATGACAGTCCCACCCTATGCTGATGTTCTCTTACTCAATAGTAATATAAACTTCCTGAATCTATACTCTTAAGGTGTAGTCTATTGAGTAAAGGACTATACGTAGGGAGACTAGTAGATCCTTCAAAATTGGAAGAGTTAGATAAACCGTATATGCTGGATCCCGACGATTTGACGACGCATGGAATTATAATAGGAATGACAGGATCCGGTAAGACGGGAGCGGCAGTGGTTCTTATAGAAGAACTACTGCTACAGGGGATACCAGTGGTAATTATTGACCCTAAAGGCGATGCTGTAAATGTAATGCTGAGACCTTCTAACTATTCTATGAAGGAATTTTTAAAATGGATTGATCCTATCCAAGCCAGAAAAGAGGGCTTAACTCCCGAAGAATATGCAGAAAGATTGGCGAAAATGTGGCGCAAGGGTATAGAGAGCTATGGGCAGAGTATAGATAAGGCGAGGAAGCTTACAGAGAACAGTGAGGTAATAGTGTTAACTCCTGGAAGTGATGCTGGTATTCCTATTTCTGTAATTCATGATCTCAATATGCCAGAGGATTTAAATTGGGAGGAGCACGGAGAGGTTCTGCTTGAAAAGATAAAGAATATCGTTTCAGCTTTGCTGCAGCTCGCTGGGAGAGAGTCGGATCCTCTAAAAAGTAATGAGCATATTTTATTATCTCATATACTGGAATATTGTTGGCGTAAAGGAGAGCATGTAGATTTCAACAGGCTTCTAGCGTACGTGCTAGATCCTCCTTTCAATCGAATTGGAGTTATTGATGTAGATATGTTTATATCTGAAAAAGATAGGCGAGAGCTAGTAATCGCTTTGAATAGAGTTATAGCCTCACCTACTTTCAGAAATTGGATCAAAGGAATGCCTCTCGACTTCGATAAGTTGTTATGGACTTCCGATGGTAAACCAAGAGCCGTAGTTTTCTATTTAGCGCATTTAGACGAGCAACAGAAAATGTTCGCTGTAACATTAGTGCTTCAAAATCTCTATGGTTGGATGTTTAGAAAAGCTGGTTCTTCTAAATTAAGAACACTGGTATATTTTGACGAAGTCTATGGATATATACCACCTTATCCTCGAAATCCTCCTTCCAAACATCTTCTCATGCTTTTACTTAAACAGGCAAGAGCTTTCGGTGTAGGCGTGGTTTTATCCACTCAGAACCCTGTAGACATAGACTATAAAGCTCTTACAAATGCTGGAATCTGGATGATTGGACGATTACAGACGGAAAATGATAAAGCTAGGGTAATGGAAGGATTAAAGCTTGCTTCTTCAACGGCCGGAACGAGTATTAAGGAAGGAGAGATATCGAGGATAATATCTTCGCTTGCTAAAAGAGTTTTTCTAGTACACAATGTCCATGAAAATAAACATATACTCTTTAAAACGCGATGGGCTTTAACCTACTTGCGTGGACCTCTAACGCTGATGCAAATAGAGAATTTCATGAAAGATTTTAAGGATAAAATAGAAGTCCCACATGTTGGGATAAAAGCCGGGGAGGAACACGGCGAGTTACTCGCACTTCCACCGAAAATAGGAAGTGTATTAGATAGTTATTTCCTACCAGTTCAGAAAGAAATTGAGTTAGAAGGTGTTAAAGCATACTATCCACTTTTATTCTTTGAAGCAAAGATATCTATGAACAAGAGCAGACCGCGGATTAGTCATGAAGATAGAATTATCCTGCTTGTTGAAGCTAAAGACAATCTATCTTTAAAAGATTTTGCAAGAAATAGGATTCTAGGTTTAACGGCAAAAGACATTAATGTTTCAGATTTCTCTTCTGACTGGGAGAAAGATTTTAGATTTTTCGAACTTTCGGATTCTTATTCTAAAAATAGTTTCTGTAAAAGATTGATAAGAATGGCTAAAGATTTCATAGTAACAAACTATAGAATATCGATATTTACCTATGAAGGATTAAAAATATACTCAGAGCCAGGAGAATCTCTTTCTTCTTTTGCGTTAAAGGTCAGAAAAGTTCTCAGAGAATTAATGGATAAAGAGTTTGAAAAGAAGAAATCTTCTTATACAAAAAAGCTAGAAAAATTGAAGAGTAAGATCGATAATAAAAAAGAGAAAATAGAGTTATTAAATGCGGAGATCGCAGAGTTAAAGAAGCTTCTTGCTGTAAAAGGAGCTGATGTTATATTCTCAGTTTTTAGGAGGCGTTCTTCTCTAACGAAACTATCCACAGCTGAGAGAATTAGAGAAAGAATTAGAATTAAAAAGAAGAAATTACGACAATTAGAGGAAGAAGTTAGAAACTTGGAGAGAGAATTCGAGTTTTTAAAAGCTGAAATGAAGCGGGAACTAGCCGAGGTAATTGAAAAATACGAGGTTAATGTTGACAAATTCAAGAAAATAGATATTAAACCTAGTAAGAGAGAGGTTGAAATACTGCACTCTGCTATTCTCTGGATTCCCCTTTTAATTGATAAAGGGAATTATCAACCACTAGTTAACTTATATACTGGACAAATCTTTAGCTAAACATGTCTGAAAGATACCTCGGAGTACTTTGCGGTATAGGTTCAGCTTTTTTCTTTTCGTTAGCAGCACTTTTTTATAAAAAAGGTTTTTCGAAGAAGAAAATGGATGTATTCCTGGCTAATGGACTAAGAGCTATACCAACTTTTTGTATACTTCTCACTGCCAGTTTTATTATAGGAAATCTACATGAGCTCTACAAGATCGAAATTCTATTTTATGCATTTTTATCTCTTTTCGTTGATTTAATACTTGGAGATACTTTCTTTTTCTTAGCATTAAAAGAATCGCCTCTATCTATAGCATATCCTATATCATATTCATTCTCGCTTTTTGCCGCGATCTTCTCAACATTTTTCTTAGAAGAACCAGTTACCGTGTATTTACTAACTTCTATAATTGTCTTAATAACCGGGATATATCTAATCTATCGCGGATCTAATGGAGAAACTTTTAAAGTTAAAGGGGTTCTCTACAGTCTTTTAACTGCCTTTTTCTGGGGGTCAAGCGTGGTATTTACGAAGACGGGGCTTTACCACTCTACTCCAATAACGTTCAACTTAGCTAGGACGGCTATATTAAGCATAATAACAACGCCTTATACTGTTTCTAGAAGAGAGCAAGTTGTAGAATTAGGAAGATTCTTAAAATACGTGATTATTGGAGGTTTTCTTGGTATGGGTTTAGGACCTCTACTCTTCTATCTCTCGATAATAAGCATCGGAGCTTCTAGAGCCTCTGTACTTGCATCAAGTACGCCAATACTTTCTCTCATCTTAGCTACTCTAGTATTAAGAGAAAGAGTACAGAGAAAACAATTAATAGGAATACTCCTAGTTATCTTATCGACTTACCTAGTTTCAATATCTTAAATTCTACTGATCTAGAGGTGATGACTATGCATAAGTTAAAAATACTAATAATCATGGGGTCTCCCCGCAAATACGGAAATACCTCTAAACTAGCTGAGCTAGCCGCTGAAGGAATAAGAGATGTAGGCGCCGAACCCGTAAAAATATACCTTGTAGATTTTGAAATAAAACCTTGTATAGGTTGTGTAAGTGACGATCAGCTAGCGTGTAGGTATCCCTGTATCATAGATGATGATATGCGGAAAATCTACGAGATGGTATTGGAGAGCGAGGGATTGATATTAGCCACGCCGGTCTACTGGTATGCTCCAAGTGGATTAGTGAAAAATTTCATTGATAGATTGACTGTTTTCGAAAATATGATTTACATCACAGGGAGGAGTTGGATCGAGGGTAAAGTCGCTGGAGTAATAGCAGTTGGAAACGATAGTGGGAGTATACAGGCTATAGCCAATATCCAAGCGACATTAAACTCGATGGGATTTGTCTTACCTCCATGGTCTCTAGCCTATTTCCATAAGATCGGTGATGTATTAGAGGATCTTAATGCCTGTATGGACGCTTATAACGTTGGCAGAGTTGTGGCACTAATGGCGAAGATATTAGAAAAGAATAGAGTAGAGGAATGGTATAAAAGTACCTCAGAGAGAGTTGAAGAAGCTAAGAAAAAAGCCGAGCTTGAAGTTAAGAAATACGAGAACGACTATGATTTGAGACGGATAAAGTTTGAAAAATTCAAGGAAGCATTTTCTTCATATAATAGAGGAAGAAAGTTGAAAGAGTCTTAGAATCTTTTATTTCACCACGTTCAATCATCCGTAGAAGCTCGTCCTCTCCTATCTCCAAAACTCTAATATCCTCGTCGATTTCAGGCTTTCTTTCGCCAAGAATAAGATCTTCTGCTATAAACGCGTATAGCTTCTCGTTACTATAACCAGGGGATGCATAGAAACTACCCAATATCTCCAATTTTCCAGGCTTATAACCGGTTTCCTCTTCCAACTCTCTAGCTGCACAAGAGAAAGGATCTTCTCCAGGCTCTAAAGTCCCTGCTGGTAGTTCTAGCAAGTTTTCCTCTACAGCAGGCCTATACTGTTCGACCATAATAATTTTATCTTTTTTCAAAGGTAAAATCACAACAGCGCCTGGATGCTTTACTATTTCAGCTTCATATACTCCTCTTTCTCCAGAAATTTTCTCCACTATGACCGATATTTTACTACCTTTAAAAACCAGTTTTCTCTCCTCTACAGTCACATATATCAAAAGAATCCTAATAGTAATAAATATTACATTACTCTTCTACTTCTATTATCCAAAAGTATCTCCCATTCTGCTCAATCCTTTTCACTGGTACGCCATATTTTAGGCTAAGTTCTAGCATTTTAAACATCTCGGGAAATCTTGTTCTAACTGAAGGTTTAGAAAAACGCTTTTCAACTTTGATGATTTCTCTAGTCCTTTTAGCTATCAGTAAAATCTCTTTTTTCTTATCATCTTTAGTTAGCATCCTCAGAAAAATCTTTTTTAAGAAATCAATCATTCCCCACCACCTCACAGAGAGATACGTAAACTTTACCGTCTATATTCTCAAGCTTTAGACACGACAATCCACTAACTTTAAATGGAAAATCAACTTCTATTGGAAGATAGATAATGTTATCTTCCTGTCTTCCGCAATATGGGAAAATCCATAATTCTCTCTTTTCCAACAATATGACATTATTGCCAATAGCGACTTCACCTCCTCTAAAATCATAGAAGCCGAATACATGACTGCCTGGGTTTCGATATACCGTACATATATCGCACACAAGCTGAGCTATTGAAGCTCGATACTGAGTTGGAGGTTTAAGAATACTAATCGTTGAAAACGCTATTATTAGCGAAAATAGAAAACTTGAGAGATAAATAGCATAGGCTACATTCATTCCTTCACCACCACCTTTAGTCCGTATTCATCAACAAAAATATACTCAGTATAGCGTGCAGGGAAACCTATACTCCAAATTCCTTCTCCAAAATAGGTTAAATCAGCTATTCGCATATCGTCGTCTAATGATGGATAGATTATCATAGAATCCCATTGCGGAGCTGTATAATTGTGGTAATAGATAAGTAAATAACTCTTATACAGCAATTTTTCTCCATAAAGATTTTTAATGTAAAAACCTTTAAACTCCCAACTCCAATAAGCCCGAAATGATACGGAATTATTGTATACTGTATAATACCATGCATAACCACGTTGTCCTGGAACCAGAGTAAAATTGCACTTATAAGATACAATCGGCATGCTTACTTTATTTTCATTAGACAAACTATAGAGAATAGTTAAGAGACGATCTATAGTACTATTTTCGCTACTCCAGTATAACCTGGCTATGTGAATAAGTTCTGCTGATTGTAATTCTCCATTGTATTCTAGGAAATTTGGACTTGGCTTCTTCAGACGGCTCGTCGAATATAATAAGACAGAAGCTAAGAAAATTATGGCTAAGAGTAGAATCTGCCCTTTACGGTTCAACGCCTACCACCACTACTCTGGGTGAAAGCGTTCCATTATAACCGAGCCAAACAATTCTAAAACTGTAAACTCTAGCCGAGTCTCTAAAATAAATGATAGATTCTCCATCGTCGAAGTATACGACACTTGGGATCAACTCGACTATAAGCCCTTTCAATTTTCCAGTATACGGCAGAGAATCCGAACGTAACAAAAGCCACGCTAAAGCTCTATTTACCGAATACACGTGTAGCGAAGGAGGCTTATAAACAGCGATCACGTGAAAATATGCGCTAAAAATTACAAATATCACTGAAATAGCTACCGCCTCTAAGGCTCGCATATCCCCACCTCTGCCACTCCATCATAACTCTTTGTTATTTCCAAACAAGAACCGCCAACTCGACCATAAGCCGGGACTCCACATTCTTTTAAATCAGAGCTATTAAAGGCTATAGGATAAGGCAAACATAACTTTAAACTAGACCCGGGACTAAGAGATAACATAGAAACATTTACCAAATACAATATTTCCTCTTTGTAAACTAAGTCTTCAGCGTTAAGCATAGAATATCCTAATTGTAGTGTAAGAGCTAGGGCTAGTACAGAAGCTGCAACTATCAAAACTTCATCTAGATTCATCAATCTAAAATGTGAAATAAAAGATTTAAGGAAGCTATAGTGACAAAACAACTTTCCTTATTCTTATTTTCTTAAATCCATTGACCACGGCAATCTTTTCTCCATCTATCAATATAGTTGCATCCTCTACGTAGATAACGATATCATCTATCAATTCTCTCGAAAGTACAAGTCTCTGCGTACTGCCTATACGTTCCGGCTCGATGTATGTTATAATCAATTCTCCATCCGTGAATTCCAGCTGAACTCCAGTATAGATACCAGCATGAGTCCCGTTAGAATATAGAGCAAAAAGTTCTCTCCGTTCTCTAAAATCTACCGGTTCGATTAAAGGAGAAGAACTGATGGGAGCAATTATTCTCGCCTCGGCTATTGTTATTCTTCTACATCCATTTTCAACACAAATTTCCAATACGTGCTTCTCCTTGAAAACGAAGACTTTGAAATTAACGAATACTGACCTGTCAAAGCACAGTCTTTCTCGCAATTCTACAACATCTCTGAAATCTATCTTCCCTGTTTCAAAAGCTAGGCGAGTTGTAGCCAGCGCTAAAGCTAGCATGGAGGATATTAATAACGCTAATACTACGAGCATTTGAGAATTCATAGTTTTACGCTCGGAACTAATAGAACCAAGTCTTTAGTTCTAGAGTGTATGAAGAATATCGTTATACGCCTAGGCCATGTTATATCAACATCTAAATCTACAATGTATACTGTATAATCGTACTTTGATTTAACGCCAACATTTTCGTAAAGTTTGCCATCCCACTCTGTAAAGACATCTATTCTCACACACGGACAGAAAAGACGAGAATACGCTGGCAACGGCGTTTTATTGAAGAGAGTCCACTTAAAAACCAAGTGTAACGGTTTTTCCTTTATCTCGAGAAGCTTCAGGCATAGAGGGACTAAATGAATATCCTTTTCTTTGCTAAACGGAACAATATTTACTGGAGAACCGAGAGGACCGGACCATCTAACTCTAGCCTTAAACACTAAGTGATTTAAACCATATTCCTCGATAATATAATCGTAGGGAAGGTAAGCGTCGCTAAAAACGGTTCCATTGCCTACTCCATAGTATTTACGTCCCTTACCTAAACGTTGCGAGATAACGATGTCATTCCCATGCTCTAGCGTAAACCAAACGTCTTGATGAGGAGGCTCTAATGACAAGTTCAACTCGGGAGGAGGCAGATATCTATAGTAGGCCTCCCATACAATATATACTCCGTTTCTATCATAGAAAGACCATAGCGTAAAATTAAGGCTAGTTATAACTATAATTTTCGACCAGGTTTTAACGTTGAGAGACTCTACTTTCAAATAATGTTTTCGTATCGGAAAGCTATCAAAGTCACGCCATGTAACAGTTATATTATAAACGGCGTAAGTTACCCAATGTTTCTCATCGAAAATTATAGTATCTAAATTTATACCTGAACTTTCAACACTCGGGGTCCAAGCCGAAGCTCCTAGAAAATACCAACCTTTATACTCTCCGCTAGCGATCACCGGAAAGTTCTTCAATTCCCTAATTGAAACATGCATAGACCCTTTCTTTGAGATAAAGGGGACTCGAGTAGTTAAAGTTAAATTATCCAGGTCAATATACGCGTATTTGCTGGCATTATTAGCAACCACCAATGCTGTGAGTCTCTTGCTAATATTATAGTAAGGAGTAACTTTAATCGTGTAAACTCCAGGATAGGGCAGCGTTATATTGATCGATTCGCCTGGTATAAGCCATTCACCCTTTAAATTAGCTTCCCTCCTTCCTCCCCATTCCTTTTTATAGTAATAGGCTACAACTCTCTTATCTCCTGTCATGAATACTTCAATTAATTCATTACTCACTCTCTTTCCGTTTACTAGCCAATGAGAAAAATAATATTCTTCATCATTAATAGCGAAATGCTCAGGAGCTCGCAGAGAGACGATATCACCTATGCTCAAATTCCTTAAAACGAAATCAGTGTAGTCCACCATAAACAAATCATCGTGCCAGATCTGTATAGGAATTCCTTTTATAGGATAAGATTCAACAGTAAGCTTAACTGTCCGCTTATAAATAGCTATAACAACGCCTTTATTCGCAACTTGACTCGGACATGAGAATTCTCCAATATTATCATATAATTCTTTTTCTTTTGAATATATAGGTATTTTATAAACCCACTTATCGAAAAACCATAAAGATCCATTGTAGGAAACCTGCTCAGGAGCCTTTAAAATTACCGTTAAACCATCATCTATTGGAGATTCTCTATATAGCGTAAAATTCGTGTATTTACTCCCCAGACCAATATTACCCTCATAGCTTATCAAAACAGGAATATTCGACTTCACTTCCAAACAATACCAGTAATACCGCTTACCGTAATAGGCAGTTGCTATATACTCAGCATTATCGGGGATGAATACTCGAATAGTATTATTTTGATACCATTTAGTCCTATAGGTCCATGCTGGTTTAAGACTCCAATTTATGAAATATCTAACTTTACTTCCAAAAACTAATTTCTGGGGAGCTACTAGAACTACCGAAAAACTGCTATCTACAACGCTTTTACGGAAGATAGTAAATGGTGTCTTGTAGACACCTTCTCGGTAACCCGAGACGTTTATCGGAACATGATACAAAATATGGCCCTTCTGATCTGCAGCTTTAACAGTCAAGCCACTATACTTGGATTTTTTGCCTCCTCCTCCCCCTCCTCCACCGCCATTATCTCCACCATCATCACTAATTTTTTCAATAGAAGATATTTCAACTTCGGCGATTACATCTATAACCGCGACATCATAGCTATAGAGCTCCCCTCCATCAGCTTCGGCCCATAGTTCTACTTCGAAAATTAGGAAATTTGAAGCACCAGTATACCCTGTCATGGAGAATGTGCCGCTTACTGTCTCTCGTTTATCCAACTGTACTCCATTACGGTGTAAAAATCTAGTATTAAACCATCCAGCTGCCACATAGCCATTTTCGCTATATACGCTGTACTGAACCTGTGCTATATAGTTAAAAGTAACTTTATAAGTTGAGTTAGGCTCTAACCCCTCTATCTTTATGTTTTTAACCGTGATATCTGTATGATCTTCGTAATTAGGAGTATATGCATGAACATGAAAGTTTGTTACGGATGATACAATACTTGAAAAGATAAAGAGAACATATAGAGAGAATATTAAAAACACGAGTTTCCTAATATCTAGCCACCTCCGCATTCTAGTATTGAATCTCTAAAATCCACAAATCCTTCATCATATCCAAAAATATAGATACCTACTACGTACCTATCACGGAATAACTCAAGAGGAAGAAAATTCCGAGATAATATATCTGATACATCAACCGCAACATTATCTCTTAACTTGTTTTCACGAAGAATAGCCAGGTATTCTAGCCTGGGCTTTCCTTGTCCGTCATAGAAGAAGAACCTCTTTACAACATAGCATTTTCCTCCTATTCCGGAATACCAATAGCCAATAGCTACTATGGGGCCTTCGAGAATGTTTTCTAGAATAACTCTCTTATCCAATACTAGAAACAGCATGAAATCTTCCATTACACCTTCTTCGCCTCGCGCAGTGGAAAATACTCTAGCTTTTACTCGAGAGAGTTTAATCCAACAGCTAGAATTATTATTAAAGAGCGGCAGAGGCTCTTTTAATGGTATAAACACGCACCCACGTTTAAACTTCAAGTATCCATCTTCTAAATACACGTAATCATCTTCGTTTTCGATCATTAAGGCTATGTTCTCGAAGTCTAAGAGCGAGATAAGAGGCTTGCCATAGATTTCCTCCTCTTTGGTATTCACCCTAAAAACAGAGATTACCTCAAAAGTATCCTCACAGTATAGTGTTAGAGGATTTTCTTCAACTTTCTTATCATTAATCTTCCAATATTCAAAAAACGATCTATGAGATGAATTTTCCGAATTGTATGCCAACAAGTTCACATAACTATTTGCTGTAAAATTCAAAATTATATCACTCGTGTAGTTGACGTCATTAATGCTGACAATTCCTTCTCCTTTAAAACGTAGTCTTAATCGACACTTATTGTCAGATCTATAACTATTTTCTATTGTCGCAGTTTTCGATTTTTCTCTATCTAGTTTATTCACTCCATTCCACAGCAACGACGACAATGTAATAGCTAGCAAAGTTATTACTAACAAGCTGAGCTTTCTCATATTCTCGTTAATTTTGTGAAATAGGTGATTTAAGCCGAGCAGAGTTGCCTAGCTTATTTACTCTTCTTCACATATCGTAAGAGGAGAATGCTAAAGGTTTGTTTAACATCGGGATGCAAAGGCGGGACTGGGAAATCTACAATGTCAATATTATTAACCATACTCTATGCTGGCGTAGGAAAGAGAGTAATTTTGATAGATACAGGTGTTCAAGGTAATAGCTCTCATATGGTGTTAAATACTCCTCCTCCACCATATTTACGGGATGTTTTACATAAAAGATCTATAACGGATGCTATTTTGAAGTGTGAAATAACGCTTAGAGATAAAAATCTAAGCTTCTATCTAATACCAAATAATGGATACCTACCTGAAGTATCATTTTCAACTATAGAAAGCTCTTTCAAGCGAATTGAGACGTTTTTCGATATCGCTATTCTTGATATTCCAGCATATCAAAACGGCGAATATGATCCTTTCATTGATGCATGTGATGTAGCAGTTTTAGTGTATAATCCAAACAGCGTGGTTATACATTCTGTAAGTAAAGCCTATGTCGGAAAGTGTAGGACGATACCAGTATTAAACAGAGATTTAGGAGTTGAAAAATATAAAACTCTTATAGAAGAATTTCACGACAAATGTTTCATAATACCTTTCGATCCCTACCTCCCACTGCTATCTCCGGAAAACTTGACAATGGTTCTTCTTAACCTTTCCCGTAAAACGCAGGAGAGCTTAGTCGTACTAGCGCTTGAAATTCTTAAACCTAAAGACTCTGGTAGGAAAACTAAATCGTTAAAAAATTTATTTAAAATAAGCACCATTTTGAGGCGTTAAATATGTTACGTTCTTTTCAATTATTAAAGAAAAAATTGGATAAAATGGAAAAAAGAGGAGAAAAAGTTAAAATGAAATTAAAAAGACAGAGTATTAGAATAAATGATGAGAATGAGTTTTTCTCAAGAGATGCCTTAGATATTAAGGAGTATATGAAGGTAATTACCTGTAAAAGTGGAAAAATAATTTTAAACGAAGATATTATCTACATATATCCTCTAGAGAAAAATCCCATATGGGGAGCTTTAGCTCCAATAGTAGAATTTCCTGAAACTCAAGAAATCTTTGTTAGAGGAAACAGAGTATGGGCCACTATTAGAGGGAGAAGATACAAAGTCTACATAAAAAATTTCGAACCGGAAAAAACTATCAATAAATTAGTTATAAAATCCGGGGCTCGGATAGATTACTCCAAACCACAATCTGAAGCTGAAATCGACGGATGGAGGCTCTATTTCAAGCTTCCTCTAATAAGCGATGACATCGAAATGACTGCGACAAAAGTCGTAAACATACCTAGACTTAGCAAAATTATAGACCCTATCCTTGCCGCTAGACTACTTATGATAATACTAAAACCAAGCGTCGTTGTAATTGTAGGTCCAGCTGGTTCAGGAAAGACCACTCTTTTATCGAGCTTACTAGACGAAATAACTTCTATATTTCCCCATCTAAGAATTTCAATAATCGAACAGGTGAAAGAGATTTACTTGAAAAACATGAGCAATATTGCTTACAGCAAAGCAGGTCCAAACACGTCAGTTACTATGCTTATTCGACAAAGCATGCGTTATGAGAGACCGGATATTCTAGTACTAGGAGAGCTAAGAGGAGAAGAAATCTGGAGTTGGATTGAAGCAGGTAGATTGGGGATAGCTGCGCTTACTACTTATCACTCTCCAAATGCTAAAAAGGCAATCTTTAGCATGGCCGAACTAATGAGACAGAGTATCAAAGATGCAACTGTAGAAACTGTAATGCAACTTGTAGATTGTATTGTAGTTATGAAAAAGTTTGTGGTGGGAGGCATTATCCATAGAGAAGTAGAGGGTGTTTACCTAACCTACGATGATAAACTCGTTGCATTATATAAAAGAGGAGTTCATGCGTCTGAAGAAAGATTCAGGAGATTCTTCTCTGAAAGAATTATGATAGGAGATTTCGATTCCGCATATTCACTTTTAAAGAGAAAAGTCCAAAGTTCTGAGTTTTGATCCGCTTTTATAATTTACCGAACTCGATTCTTGGTGAAATAATGAACAGGAAAGGAGGAGTTCCGCCAATAGTAGTAGTTCTGGTGGTAGTCGCTTTCCTAGTATCAGCGGCTCTCGTGTCTTGGTATGTTATAGCGACAACGAGTAGTGCGGTGAAAAAACCTCTTATCTACGCGGAACCCGGAGCATACGTTGTAGGCTCAAGTCTTTACATGACTTTACGCAACGATGGGACTGAAGATTTCAGCGGGACTGTTAGCGTTGTATTAGCTAACGGCGCTACTGGAAGTCAGAGTGTAACCATAGCTAAAGGAGAAGCAATAAATGTAATAATCGATTTAACAGGTGGAGTTTTTACTATAGGCGAGAGTATTCCAGGAATAGTTAGAACCCCTGATGGAGAACAGAAAATTACAGTAGAAGTTTTAGGTTGAGCGGTGGTCTTTAAATGCCTATTTTTTTAAAAATTTCTGAATGGATTAAAAGCGAAAATGAGGCGCTTCCACTCTATATACTTTTAGCATCTTCACCTCTTCCTCCTCTCACCACTCTGTATAAGCTAAAAAACATGGGCAGATTAGATTACGTGAAAAACTTAGATTCTATTTTTGAAAAAGAGGCTAGCGATAATTATAGCAATCGCTTTAAAAAAGTCTTAAGAGCTGCCTATGAATCTCAAATCTCCGGAGATAGAGAGATACTTGTACGAAGTTTTGAACAAGAGTTAAAAGATATAGAAGTGAGTCTTGAATTAGCTGACTACAACATATCTCAATTCTATCAGTTTATATCAGTCTTTACTACATTAATGCCCAGTATCATAGCCAGTGTGCTTTTTTTCACCAATGGAGAAGCCGCTTTAGTATCACTTATAGCATTTGCTCTACTGGCATTGCCAGTTAGCTTCGCAGGATTAACTATCTATCCGCTAGAAATGCATTTACCTTTGCGCTGTAAGAAGAAATTTTTTCTAGCATTCCTACTCCCGGTCGGATATGTTATACTTAAGTACATAGGTTTTGATAAGCCAGCTTTAGCTTCTCTAATACTCTCTCTCCCTCTATCGCTATCACTGTACTTAGACATTAGGAAATTAAAAGATGTACTGGAAGAAGCTTTAATTTTAGTCAGAAAAGCAGCTTCATGTCCTTTCAATATATTTAAATGTCTAGGGATAGATGATCCGGACTATCTCTTGAGCGAAAAATGGTATGGTGTAGCTGCTGCTTCTACTACGGCGCTTTATTTTTTAATTCTATACAGTGGGAGTAAAGTCGGAGAATATATTCGAAGGCTTGAAAATTTTGTAAATAGGTATTATGAGGCATTTAAAAAACTTAGGTCGAAGACCCTGGTAATGCTTGTCTACGCTTTTATCGAAGCTGGAGCAGTAGCGTTGATCTACGGGATAATACTCGTAATTCTCAGATATTTCTCTTCGCTGCCTACCTTTGGATATGCTGGAGTCTATATTCCCAGCAGTAGTATTATATGGAGACTAGAGGAAAGTCTGGATATCGTACTAGCATTAAATGCAATTTCTCTCTCCATTTCTACATCATCGAGTAGAGAGGGAAATCCTCTATACTCGTTTCTCTACCTGCCGTTCATTTCCTCGCTAATGTTGATAGCTTTCGATCTAGCACTTATAATAACTCCAAATCTACTCGGTGTGGGAATTTGAGATTAGACGTAGTAGCGACTGTGCTAATATTTGTTATTGCCCTATCTTCCATGCTCTTCTTGTATACGAATTCGAGATTTGTAGTTTTAAGATATAGCGTAGAAGCTTGGAAATGCGCAGAAATTCAAGCTGATAAGTTCAAGTTAGGCAGAAAACTCGACGATATAGGATTAATCGAAATTAGAACATTTTCTTGGAATTTAATGATTAATACTTGGAACATAGGTGAAGAAAAACTAACGTATGGTTGCGCCTATACGTATAGATTGTTGAGTAATGGCACGCTCGTATACGTCAAAACGTGCCCCTATAAAAGATGTAAACATTAATTTCTTTCTATACGTGTATAGAATTATGGCATCTTTCAAGCTCTTATGTTCGAAATGTAAAAGAGAATATCCTATAGAATCTAAGATATGGAAGTGTTACTGCGGAAACTTCTTAGATATATCAATTCATATTGAGGAAAGTACAGACTATTTTGAACAGGTAAAAAGCCGTATTCATACTATGTGGAGATACTGGGAATTACTACCAGTAAGTAGAAAATGCTTAATTTCTATAGGAGAAGGATGGACGCCTATAATAAAGAAAAATTACAGAAACACGGTACTCTTGCTTAAACTAGAATATTTAAACCCAACCGGATCGTTTAAAGATAGAGGAGCATCAACACTGATATCCCACTTAGCTAGTATTGGAATAAAGGATATAGTCGAAGATTCTTCTGGCAACGCTGGCGCAGCTATCGCTGCCTACTCGGCAGCGGCGGGCATAAAGTGCCGTATCTACGTACCTGAAAAAGCTCCTCACCCAAAGGTTCTACAGATAAAAAGCTATGGCGCCGATGTTATCCAAGTGAGTGGAGATAGAGCGCATGTACATAATGAAGCGTTAAAAGCTGCTGAAAAAAGCTTCTATGCTGGCCACTTATGGAGTCCATTTTTTATAGAAGGTTTAAAAACCATAGCCTATGAATCATTCGAACAATTCGGAGACGTGGACTCTCTCATTGTTCCCATAGGTAGCGGTGGACTGGCTCTAGGCATATACAAAGGATTTAGAGACTTATTAGAAATAGGAGCTATTAAACAAATGCCACGAATTTACGGAGTTCAGGCAGAAGGTTTCACAACAGTCTACGAGATCCTGCATCCAGGCTATAGAGGAGAGAAGCCGAGCAAAATTCTAGCAGATGGAATAGCAGTCCCCAATCCTCCTAGAAGATATCAGATAGCCTATAGATTAAAAGAGACTCATGGAGATATAGTCGTAGTAAATAACAGGGAAATAATTGAAGCGCTATACCGGTTGGCTAGATGGGGGCTATTTGTAGAACCTACGTCTGCCACAGCACTAGCTGCCTTTGAAAAATTGAAAGAGAATAATATCATAGAAAGAGGAGAAAGAATACTTCTCCCGCTTACAGGCTTTGGACTCAAAGCAATAGACAAGATCTCTAATTTGCTCGGATAGGAGTTAAGCTTTTAACCCTCACTTCATTCACTTAAATATGGAGAAAGATAAATTCCTAGTATTATCATGGAACGAGTTTTACTGGGACATTTTCGACTTAGGGAGAAAGATAGAAGAGAGCTATAAGCCAGATATACTTATTGCAATTGCCAGAGGAGGATGGGTTGTAGGGAGAATAATTTCAGATCTACTAAAAGTTGATAAGGTAGCTAGTGTAGGAGTGAAATTCTATAAGGATATCGATGTGCGAGAACTAAAACCAGAAATAGTGCAACCCTTATCCGTAGATGTAGAGAGTCAAAAAGTCTTAATAGTAGATGATGTTGCCGATACAGGAGAAACTATTGAGTTGGTCAGAAGACACGTATCGAAGGAAAATCCTCACTCGATAAAAATAGCGGTAGTATATGTAAAGCCTTGGTGTAAAGTTAAGGTCGACTATTATGTTAGGGAGACTGATAAGTGGATAGTCTTTCCCTATGAGCAAATGGAAACTATAAGCTACTTAGTCAAGAAAATGAAATTAAAAGGATTAGAGGAAAGCGAGGTTTATACGGCTATAGTGAACCTAGGGTTTGACGAGCTTATAGTTAAAAAAATTTTAGGACAACTTAAAACATAATTGTTAAAAATTTTGAACATAGGAAATATTTTATTCCACATATACGCATTCTCTCCTATGACAAGAAAATCAACCATCCTAGTCTTAATTGCTGTGTGTCTTATAGGGATATTTTCTCTAGTATTTTTAACCTTTCTGGGAAATCTGGTAATGAGTTACTATATGCATAAACCCACACATAGAGAACCTTTAATAGTTTCAGATATTGAAAAGCCGGAAATGCCCGTCTTCATGCCTTCGACTGAAAAAACGGAAGAGAAGAGTACTGCTGGAGAATTTGAAGTTCAAGCTCAAACATTGCCTTATAGGAAGATGGTATATGAGGCTTATCTCAGGTTAAAAGTTGAAGATTCGGAGGAAAAAGCTCGAGAAGCGGAGAGCATAGCTTTAAAATATAACGGCTACGTAGGCAACTTACAGATAGGCAAAGATAGAGCAGTGGTAACGCTTAGAATTCCAACGGAAAATTTCTATCTAGCAATTAATGATTTGAGAAAACTTGGAGAGCTTGAAGATGAAAATGTAAGAGCTATAGATGTAACCGAAGAGTATATTGATTTAACTGCTAGATTGAATAATTTGAAAAATGTCGAGAAGCGTCTATTAGCATTATTAGATAAAGCAGTTACTGTGGAAGAGATACTGAAAGTAGAAGCGCAGCTTAAAGTGGTTAGAGAGGAAATTGAAAGACTTACCGCCAGACTTAGATATCTAGAAAACAGAATAGAGTACTCAACTATAGTTGTAGAATTTATAGAGCCGGAGAAAGTGGAAGTTGAATGGCCGTCTTTCAATATTTTAGATGCTGTAGCTAAAGGATTAGCAGCTATGTACGCTGCCGTATATGCTCTCGTAGTAATAGTATTTGCTCTTATACCGCTAATAGTTCTAGGAGGTCTAATTTATATCGCGTATAAAACCTATAAAAGACGAGTTTTAAAAGCTAAACCCAAGTAATTCTTATTTATATCTACTGATATAGACTCATTGATTCAAATGGCTAATAGACCTATATTAAAAATAGCCTTGCTCTATTGCGATAGAGCTCTCAGATTGTGTAAAACGGCTAGGGAACTAGTAGCTAAAGGAGATCATGAAAAAGCTGCAGAAATATGTCTCTATGTATCTACTCTTTGCATAAAAAGTCCAAACCCAATTTGTCATAAGGAATCAGAACTATGCAGAGCAAGTGCGGAAGCCAGACTGAGGAAAGAAATTGAGTTAGCGGAAAAACTATGTCGTGAATCTAGACGTATATGTCCTAAAAACTATGAAATAAAAGGATTATAATATGGGCGAGCTTCTAGACGTAATAATAATAGGAGCTGGCCCAGCTGGTCTTTCAAGTGCTAAAAAGCTGGCAGAAAACGGGTTTAGAGTTCTTGTTCTTGAGAAAGAGGTAAAGCCTAACTACGAGAAACTTTGTGCTGGCTACCTGCCAATTGCGGCATTCGATCGATTCAATATCTCGACTTCTATTGCGGATTACCCGGTTAAAGGATTGAAAATTGTGACTAGAGAATCCGAATGGACGATAGAGTTGGAAGATATAGTAGGATACAATCTCAATAGAACAAAGTTAGCTGAATATCTAGCTAATAAAGTAGAGAAGGAGGGCGGAGAGATTTTAACAAATACTGCCGTGATAAATGTCGAAACGAGGGAAAATACGGTAATAGTGCATACAGGTAGAGATGAAGCCAGCTTTAAGGCTAAAATACTAGTGGCAGCAGACGGTGCTTATTCTAAAATAGGAAGTATAGTTAGAGGGAGATTCAAAAGCAGCGAGCTGGGCCTTACAACGCAAGTGAAAGCTTATTCTAGTAAAAAATTATTTATGGAAATATCTTTGAAAATTAACATTATATTCCTAGGCAGTGACTTTTCTTCTTTCGGCTATGCTTGGATTTTCCCCAAGAAAGGGTACGTAGATGCTGGCCTAGGAGCCTTAGCTTCTCGAACCAAAGGCCTGGATTTAAGGAAATATCTAAGAAAAATACTAAGTTACTATAATTTAGAGGAAATATCCAAAGCTAGATATGCTCCAGTACCTCTCACAGGTCCTATAGATAGAATAGCTATGAATAGAATAATACTGGCAGGAGATTCTGCTGGACATGTATCGCCTCTTACTGGAGAAGGTATAAAATTCGCACTTCTAGCAGGAGAAATGTCCGCTGAAGCCATATCCGCATACTTAAGAAAAAACATAGCGCTTCATGAAGTAGGAAAATATTATCTATCCATGCTTAGAAAGAGCTTCTATAGGAGATTCCGATTAGAGAAGCTCATCTTGAAGTTTTTCAAAAAGGGGAAAATGACCTCCGGTAAACTACTTAGAGATCCTAAAATGAGAGAAATAATTGCCAAATTATATCTAGATGTTGAGGACACACAAAGGCTAGTACTAGCTAGTCTGCCTAGATTGTTTAAAATTTTCCTTTAAATACTTGGTTATCTTCTCTTGCTCCATTAACATCCTCAACAAAGTTGATTTCTTGTAAACTTTTCTGGTATCAGCGTAGAGTCTCGAGGATATATGTTTTAAAGCATTCTTTAAGGAATCGAATAGAACTGGCTTTGATTTAAGAGCATTTCTGATACTTTCCCTTATCTGCCAAGAACCTATAGGCGCATAGTAATTTGGCGTGATTTCCCTAAAAGCCACTACAGTGGCTTTACGTCTAATCCTTGACAAATATTCAAGTACTGGAAACCTTATAGCATAATAACCTCCATCTACATCCGAAAGTCTGGCTCTACCATCAAAAAACTCGTAATTGCTTACTATCAAAGCCTCGCCTCTTTTCACCCAAACACTTCTAGGAAGCCAAATCTCCAACATTTCAAAACTCCATCCTCCAGGAACAAAAAGGAGAAAATATCTATTTCCTACATATTCTACATGGAAAACAGCATATTTTTCATATTCCTTATAACCTCTAATCTTGCCCAGTAATCTATCACCCAGAATCTTATCAATAGCCGTAATGGCCCAACGAGTCGGAACTATTCTCCGAAATCTACGCTCACCGAGTAATCCTAAGCTAAAAAGTCTCACTATATGATAGAACGAAACTCCATATTCATAAAGTTCAACAGAAGCAGTTCTAGCATCGACATCAATGTCAGAAACTATATAATCGACTTTTCTAGGCACCTTGGGATTGCCTACAACTTTGATATTAACCGCGTCTGCTCTAGGCCCTATAGGTGCGACAATGCCGTCAAATTTAAGGCTTAGTATTGGAGGTTTTTTGAATAAAGCTTCGGTATCAACCGGTAACTGTGAAAGAGCTATATTCTGGAGCTCCGCTACTAGCTTATTTTTAAAAAGTCTGGCATCTACTTTAGCATTAGCACGGAAACTCGAGTAGATCATAGAAGATCTAAGCATTATAATATCTTCTAAACTCTTCCTTCCCCACCAATTCTCCGGAAAATCGTACTCCTTAGCTTTAAGCCCAATTACAAGTGGGATATTAACTCCAAGTCTAATACTAGGATACCCCCATTCCCCTATGAGAACAGAAGGAGGTGTAGAACCATAAACTTCTCTTCGTGGAATCTTACTTGCAATTCTGTATGAAGCTGTTAATCTAACAAGTATGGGGCATCTAGATCTACCACATAGCTTCCTAGAACTCTTACACTTAGCACAGAGAACAGGATCGATCTTTACCGGCAAGATCGACCCCCAGCTAACTATTCTTCCACATACATAAAAGATGGAGGAATTATTCGTTCGCTTTTACATTTAGGACACTTAGAGGGTTTTCTCAGCTTATTCAAATTTTTGAATACAAAACCACAATTGATACATCGTGGAGGAATCATGGCTATGTATTCTCTCCCTTTACTCTTCCTGTATAGAGTTTTAGCGGCGTGTCTTAAATCTTCATATAGAGACTTAGATTCTCGCGGATTTAAACCTATTAACGCAGCAATCTCATCTATGTTTAAAGGTCTATCGCTATTTTTCAAAACGTCAATTATTCTCTCTCTTCTCGATTCAAAGTTTTTCATGATTCAACTCCTTTATTAATTACTACTGAATATTATAGTATAAAAAATAGAGGGTTAGACTTTACTCACTAGCCGCGAATACACTCGGTATGACTTCATTCAAGAAGTGTTCTATACCGTATACCACGCTGTAAAATTCTACTTTAAAATTCTCAAAATCTAACGCTTGAGTAGCACTTTCTGCATGAACGACAATATCGTCGTTTTCGGTTAATCCATAGGTAACTTCATTCAAATAATATGTTTCTCTAAGTAGCTTCTTATAAAACTCCAGTTTATCTACTTCTTTAGGTAAATCACTTTCTCTTATTAAAGGAGCTACAATAGATATCCAATCTTCATTATAAAAGACAAAAACTTGAAAATGAAGAACTTCCTCTCCAAACTTTACGTCAAAATGTATCGAGAAATTATTATTTTTTTCATCGTAGTCATAGCGTAAATCCATTTTACCCAGAAAATCGCTAATCTTTTGAGCAACTTCTTCTTTTTTCACAATTTCAACCACGGATTAAACTATTAACACACATATAATTCTAACGGCTTGCCGTTCATTAGCGAAAGTCTATTATAACCTCCTCTAATAGTAGATAGGGTACTACATGCTTCCCTCTTTTCTGAAAACCTAAAAATCCATTTCTATACAGAAACTGAAGATCACTGTACACATTGGGAACTGAACGTCTAACTTTCCTAGCTAATTCGCTTATCGAAGCAACTCCATTTTCAATCTCTTTCAAAAGCTTAACCATATTATCGGTCAATAGCCTTCTAACTACAGCAGGATCTACTTCTTCTTCTTTAATAAAATTCTCCTCTCCATCTTCCTCATATTCTCTAAGAGCATTTAATGCATTGATCCATTCGTCTAACTTACCCTTTAGTTTTTCATCTTGTGAAACTAAGAGTTCGCGTCTTAGCCTGTCGGGAGTACCGAAAGAATACTCATATTCATTAATAATCTTCCACAACTCCTCGATAGTAATTCTTCGCCTAACTCTAATCCTCAATTATATCACCGCTATAATTATTGTCATACTATAAATTTATACATTGTATAAAATATAATATCAACTGCGAGCTCCAGTATATATGGGATTTTTGCCTGTACTTCTGAAAAAATAGTATTACGGGAAATGCCGTAGAGCTGCAAAGAGAAATATAAACTTATATCTTTGCCGACTATACTATTCGCGTTTATCCATTTTTTCTATTTTCTACTTTCTTGATGATTTGTTCAGCAATATTCATAAAACTTTTAGCAATTTCGGAATCAGGGTATTTAACTAGAAACGATTCTCCTCTATCAGAACATTCGGCGATTCTACGGTCTATAGGAATAGCACCTAGGAAATCGATGTTCATTTCTTCTGCGATAGCTTCTCCTCCTTTCTCGCCAAATATGTAATGAATTTGGCCACATTGGGGGCATCGAAAATACGACATATTTTCAATAATGCCTAATATCGGTATATCCAGTTTTTGAGCGAAAGATATGGCTTTCCTAACTACGTGTTGAGAAACTAGAGATGGAATAGTTACTATAACAACTCCATCTACGTTTGGTATGAATTGAGCAATACTTAACGCTTCATCACCAGTACCTGGAGGTAGATCTATCAATAAAAAATCTTTACAACCCCATACAACTGAGCTGAGAAATTCCATTATAGCTTTAGTTTTAATAGGACCACGCCAAACAACTGGAGTATCTTCACTAGGTAGCATAAAATCAATTGAAACTATACTTATCTTATTTCCAGTAGTAACAGGAATTATTCCCGCAGAAAAACCTGTTATTGTTTCATTTTCTATACCAAACATTTTCGGGATTGTAGGACCATGAAGATCAGCGTCTAGAATAGCAACATCATAGCCTTTCAATGATAACGCTACAGCGAGATTTGCAGTAACCATGCTCTTACCTACTCCTCCTTTTCCGCTTAAAACCATTATTTTGTATTTAATGTTCTTCATCCGTTCCTTTATAACTTCACGAATTTTCTGTAAAGATACAATGCTTTTTTCTGACATGGTAACTTAATTCCTGAAGGTAGGTATTAAATTTAATTGTTTATTACTCTAAGATACGTCAAAAATCGAGTAATCGTTAAAAATATGTAAAACAGTTAGGATATAAACTTAAAATTTTTAAATATAATAAAGAGATTTTTAAATTTTTCATATAATATTTTTAACTATATATTATATTTAGAATATAAAATTATACTTCAAGTATAAAAATGTTAATATCTCAATAAAACCTTACACTACTGGTGGTATAATGGATGTGCCATTAAAAAGAATAGGCAAATACATATGGGAAATTCCTCAATCATATAAAAGAGGAATGAAAGTACCAGCACGCATTTTTGCTGACGAAGAGTTATTGGCCAAAATGAAAAGTGATCTAACCTTAGTTCAAGCAGCAAATGTTGCCCATTTGCCAGGTATATATAAATATTCCATAGTGCTACCTGATGGTCATCAAGGATACGGTTTCCCGATAGGTGGAGTAGCAGCTTTCGATGCGGAAGAAGGAGTGATAAGTCCCGGAGGCGTAGGTTACGATATAAACTGTGGAGTTAGAGTACTTAGAACTAATTTAACATTTGAAGATGTTAAACCACATTTGAGAAAACTCATAGACACCTTATTCCGCTACGTACCTTCTGGTTTAGGATCAACTGGTAAGGTCAGCTTAAGCATAAGTGAGCTCGATAGAGTTTTAGCCGAAGGAGTAGACTGGGCTATAGACCAGGGCTACGGATGGCCCGAGGATAGAGACTATATAGAAGAAAACGGACATATGGTGACGGCAGATCCAGATAGGGTATCCCATAGAGCGAAAAGTAGAGGCAAAAACCAGCTAGGCACTCTCGGCAGCGGAAATCACTTCCTCGAAATCCAAGTCGTAGATAAGATATACAATAGAGAAGCCGCTAAGCTTATGGGAATATACGAAGAAGGACAGATAACAGTAATGATACATACTGGCAGTAGAGGACTAGGCCATCAAGTCTGCAGCGACTATCTAAAAGTTATGGAGCACGCTGTAAGACGCTATAGAATGCCTCTACCCGATAGAGAGTTAGTGAGCGTCCCAGTAACTAGCAAAGAAGCGGAAGAATACTTTGCTGCAATGTCTGCTGCCGCAAACTTTGCATGGGCCAATAGGCAAATGATAATGCATTGGACGAGACAAGCTTTTGAACACGTTTTTAGAAAAATGGCAGATGACCTAGATATGCATATAATTTATGATGTTGCTCACAACATAGCAAAGCTAGAAGAACATAAAGTAGATGGGAGGAGAGCTAAAGTCTACGTGCATAGAAAAGGCGCTACAAGAGCTTTTCCAGCAGGGCATCCAGCAATACCGAAGAAGTACAGGAATATAGGCCAACCAGTCCTAATACCCGGTTCCATGGGTACGGCATCTTATATACTGCTAGGCAAACCTTCCGCCATGGATATAACGTTTGGATCTACAGCACATGGAGCTGGGAGATTACGTAGCAGAGCGGCAGCGGTTAGGTCTTTTAGAGCTACTCAGATATTGAGGGATTTGGAGAAGCATGGTATTGTAGTGAGAGCCGCCAGTATGAGAGTTGTTGCCGAGGAGGCTCCTGACGCTTACAAAGATGTGGATAGAGTTGCCAAAGTAAGTCATGAAGTAGGTATAGCAACTTTAGTGGTTAGACTCAGACCTATAGGCGTGACAAAAGGATAAAAGAAATTAAGTGGATAGTTTTTTCTTAAATATCTCTATCATTTCTTTTATAGTTTCCTCTTTCAATATTCCATGAGGCGTAGGAACTTCAAATATTCTCTTTGGAATCTTCAATTTATCCAGCGAAAATCCTTCTCTATACTTAAACTCGTACTTAAGTCTATGTATAATCTTCCCTTTCTCCTCTAAATCTTTTACATTCAATTTCCATCCTAGAGGTTTAAAGGCTTTAGCAACCATCTCCGGCTTATATATACCTCTAGCGAAGAAGCATACTACAAGACTTGACAGTATTTGTCTCCATTCTTCTTCTTTCAAAGCTCTATCTACAAGTTCTTCTATTGTGAATTCCTTACCAAGGACTTTCTGATCGATACTATATCCACCCATGTCCAAGTGGCTATGCCTAGAACCAGCTAAAAACCCGAAGTAGCCAGTGGGTCCTGTATGATAGCCCGCCATTTCATTACCTCCAAAGGCTAAGGCGAATTCTTCACCTCCATAAATTCTAGAGGCATAATCTACTCCTCGAGCTAATACACGGTAAAATTCATTGGGTTGAGCGACTATATACCTCAATGCTTTGATATAGGTTTCAACGTTTCCCCATCTTAGTTTTAAACCTAAGGTTTCCTCTTCACCTATCAATCCTCGCTCAAACGCTTCAGTAGCCCAAGCTAGTGCAACGCCGCTACTTATACCGTCTAAGCCGAGTACCTCAACTTCATCGAGGATTTTCAGTAAATCTTCAGCGTTTTCAACACCTAGCATGCTACCCAGCGAATATATCAACTCGTAGTCGTAGGAAATGAAAGTGGTCTTATAGAAGTAGGGTTCATCTTCGTAAGGTTCTCTAAGAGCGGCTAGGTGGATGCAAGCTACCGGACAATGAGCGCATGCAAGCCTGCGACCTAGATATTTTTCTGCTAAATTTTCACCAGAGATTTCTTTTGCCTTTTCAAATTTAGAAGCTTGTAGATTTTTAACTGGAAGCGCGCCGAGTTCGTTTAAAGGCAGTACATTAGCGGCGGTTCCCAAGTCATGATATTTCCTCATAGCAGGCGATTTAACCATGGCATCGAAGAGCTCTTTATACACTTCTCTATATCCTTTCTTATCTGAAACGGGTATTGTCCGTCTCCCCGAAACTACTAAAGCTTTAAGCTTTTTGCTTCCAAAAACAGCTCCCAAGCCTAACCTGCCGAAATGTCTATAAGTCTCAGTTACTACACACGCGTATCTAACTAATTTTTCTCCAGCTCTGCCTATCCTCATAATAGTCCTTATTCCCGCTCCGAGTTCTCTCTCCCTTATGATCCTACCTACAGTTAGACTGCTTTTAATGCCCCAGAGAGCGGACGCATCTCTGAAAAATATTTTATCTCCATGAATGGCTATGTAAACAGGCTTTTCGCTAGCTCCTTTAATAACTATAGCTCCGTAGCCGGCCATTCTGATGGCTATAGCGCTTCTACCGCCAGCATGGCTTTCGCCCAGGTTTCCGGTTAAAGGACTTTTAAACATTGCTACGGTTTTAGAAGCTATAGGATATAGACCTGTAAAGGGACCCACGGCGAACACTATTGGGTTATCAGGTCCCAGAGGGTCGGTTCCTCTAGGACATTCTTCTCTTAGCAGATTTATCGCAACACCAGCTCCGCCTATATATTCCTCAAACAAATCCTTTCTATTTTCTACCCAGTAAGTCTTCCTCGTTAAGTCTATATACAGCACGTTTGAAAGGGTATCTTTAGGATGCATTTATTCCACCTCCACTAATTCTATAACTCCGTGAGGGCAATAATTAACGCAATATCCGCACTGAGTACATATAATCGGTTTGTTCAATTCGTCGTCCCACATTACAGCTCCTATAGGACAAGCTTCTCTACAGAAGCCGCATCCTATACACTTAGCCGGGTTTAAATATACTCCCCCTCCTTTCCTCAAGCTTAAAGCTCCAACGGGGCATACTTTAGCACAAGGAGGATCTTTACAAGCTCTGCATACGATAACTACAAATCCTCTCTCCACTCCTGCCGCACTCCTAATAGCTATAGCACTCCTATCATAGCCTCCTTCTCCAAACCTCCTAGCACAAGCAAACATACAGGATAAACAACCAACGCATCTATCAACATCAACTATATCCAATCTTTTATTTTTCGACGCCACAAACTTCTACATTTGTAAAGCATTTAAATACATTACTGTTCTAAGTAATACCGATTGGTAGCACGGAAACCCGGCTATACTGCAACAAGTTATAACCTCATAGTTTGTAAGTACATTTCTAGTTTAGAATAGATTAATATAACAGTGTTGTTATAATGATGGTATGGTAAGGACGCGATGTGAATTAGCCACTAAGTATGTAATACCAGCTGTTAGAGCTCTCGTAGCTTCCATATTGGTATCAAAATACGGTTTAACTCAAGTAGAGGCAGCTAAAAAAATGGGGACTACTCAAGCCGCTATAAGCTATTACCTAAATTCTAAGAGAGGTTTTAAAGCTATAACGATTCTAAAGAAAAATAGAGAAATTCTAAAAGATATAGAAGACTTTACAGAAGCTATTTACAGAGAGAATTTAAGCGAGGAGGAATTAGCTGGAGCTCTCTGTAGGATATGTAGAAAGATAAGAGATATCAGCGAGTTTAAGATATACTAAACTTGGAGATGAGTTCTTTCAATTCCCCTATGAAAAACTCTACTTCCTCTATAGTATTATAGAGATAGAAACTAGCGCGTACAGTGCCATCGAAAGCTCCTAGAGCCCGATGTAATGGCAAAGCGCAATGATGTCCGCTTCTCACGGCTATACCGTATTGATCAAGAAACGATGCGACTTCATGCGGATGTAATCCTTCCACGTTAAAAGTCACTATTCCTGCTCTATTTTCAGCTTCTCTCAGCCCGTAGACTTTTACTCTCTTCATCTCTCTTAGTTTTTCAAGAGCTATTTTCGTTAATTTTTCTTCATGAATTCTTATAGCCTCCATGCCTACCTTATCAAGATATTCAACTGCCGCTGCTAAGCCTATAACGCCAGCTATATTTGGGGTACCAGCTTCAAATCTTAAAGGGATAGAGGCCCATTCAACGCTACATTCATCTTCTCTACAGTTTACATCACTTATTGTTCCCCCACCGCCAAAAAAGGGTTCTACCTCTTCCTCTATTTCTTTCTTCATATATAAAACTCCAATGCCAGTAGGACCTAACATCTTATGCCCGCTAAAAGCTAGAAAATCCGCATCAATTTTCTTAACATCTACAGGCATATGCGGTACGCTTTGCGCGCCATCTACTAGAAGCTTTGCATCGACTTCACGAGCCATCTTGACTATTTTCTCTAAATCATTTATTGTCCCTAGAACATTGGATACATGAACTATTGCTATTAGCTTAGTTTTTTCTGTGATTAATTCTTGAAGATTTTCATAGTCTAAACTGCCAACAGGGGATATATTCGCTACTTTAAGCCTAGCTTTTTTGATCTTAGAAACTATTCTCCAGGGCAGTATATTGCTATGGTGTTCCATTCTGCTAATTACTATCTCCTCTCCCTCGCCTATATTTTCTAGAGCCCAAGTACAGGCTACGAAGTTTATGGCTTCCGTAGTACTTCTAACAAATATTATTTCTTCTTCTTCGGCATTGATGAATTTGGCTATCTTACTTCTGGATTCGTCGTACATATCAGAAGCTTCTTGGCTAAGAGTATGCATGCCTCTATGAATATTCGCATTATGAGTCTCGTAGAATTTCTTGATGGCTTCAATGACTTGAATCGGTTTTTGAGAAGTAGCGGCATTGTCAAAATATATTAAAGGATAACCGTTAATTTTCCTATTTAAGATAGGGAAGTCCTTCCTTAACTTATAAGGGTTTAAAGCCATATCCTCCACCTATAATGAATATATAATAGTGTAATAATAGTGTGATGTCGGGGCGAAAGTGGGGATTTCAGATAAATACGTTAGGAAAGTGAAAGTGAGCTGTGCTTCTCTTAGAAGCTATACAGTAGAGCTTAGAAGAGAAGTTATTGACGAAGCTTTTGATAAAATACTCAAAAAGATTAAAATTCTGGTTAACATAGAAGGAGTTTTAATCCGCGGAGAATATAAGGGTAGTATTCTTATGTTATCTCCTAAAGGTAGAATAGCTATAATAAAAGGACCTGAAGAAGAAAAGATAAAAGAATTCTTGGATGATCTTTTCAGCTAAATTTTAAAATAGCTTTCTTAATTTAATGTCAATTTTAAAATTAAATCCTGAGAATCAGTATGTTAATAGCTAACAGCAACCTTTTATAACATTGTGATATAGTACATGGTGTGATAAATTCATGGATGGACGTGCATTAAGAAGCGTAGAAGAATTAATTAAATTCCATGGAAAGCCTAAGAGAGAAGTCTATTTTGACGGCGAAAATTCAGGGAGAGTACTCAAAGAAGTAATAGAGGCTATGCTACCCTATTTCCGAGATATTGGATACGGCCATCCATCTATAACTAATAAACCAGGATGGGAGGCATATGAGGTTTTTTCTAAAGCCTCGGAGTTAATAGCCAAAACTTTGAACGTAAGTCCTCAAGATCTAATATTTACGCACAGTGGCACCGAGGCTAACAATCTTGCCGTTCTAGGAGGGGTTCGAGCAAATAAACATCTAGGGAAGAAGATAATAGTATCCGCAATAGAACACTTAAGCGTAATATTTCCAGCAAAAGAACTAGAGAAGGCAGGTTTTAAAGTAATAGAGGTACCAGTAGATAATGAGGGTTTCGTAGACTCGGATATTCTAGAGAGTTTTGTAGATAACGATACTGTACTAGTAAGTATTGGATACGTAAACCATGAGATAGGAACGATACAAAAGCTAAGAGAGATCATAGAAAAAATTCGTGATAAAAACCCAGATACTATAATCCATAGCGATGTTGTAGACGCATATGGTAGAATACCTCTAGATTTAACAAAACTGGATCTCGATATGGCAACTCTCAGCAGTCATAAAATTAAAGGACCTAGAGGAGTAGGCGTCTTATATCTAAAAGAGGGAGTAAAGCTGGAGAAGATAATTTATGGACAACTGAGTACTCAAGAATACTGGCCTGGAGTTGAAAACGTTCCTTTAGTAGTAGGTTTTGCTAAAGCGGCCGAGATTAGGTTTGCAAACTTTGAAGAAGAAATAAATCATATGAAAAAACTGAGAGATATGCTGATTAAAGGCATAATGGATAGAGTGCCTTACGTCATACTTAACGGACCCAGCGGAGAACGCCGTGCTCCAGATAACGTTAATCTAAGTTTTCTATACTGCGAAGGAGAGGCTCTCACAATAG
>Ga0180301_10000374_pt1 | contig 34892 bp, 32 predicted proteins | sample GuaBasSediGuay16_FD_121797 | JGI IMG/M metagenome (GOLD analysis project Ga0180301, IMG submission 121797) | Subseafloor sediment microbial communities from Guaymas Basin, Gulf of California, Mexico - Guay16, Core 4569-2, 12-15 cm | ecosystem: Environmental > Aquatic > Marine > Hydrothermal... | reverse complement strand
TACTTTTATTTCCAGAGGTACTTTGTTTCTCTCGAAGATTTTTAGCTCTTCTACAATTTCCTTTACTTTTAGCATAATAATGCATGATTTTAAGTATCTATAGTTTTATACTAATGTGGACATTGTCCAAGTATTCATACCAAAAGAATTATTATTTTCATATTCAAACACAAAGCGATGATTGACCTAAACTCAAGACTTGAAAGGTACATTAGGCAGGTAAAGATGCCTGAGATCGGAGAAAACGGTCAAGAGAAATTGTTTAATTCAAAAGTTCTTGTAATAGGGGCTGGTGGACTTGGAAGTGCAGCAATAGCATACCTTGCAGCAGCAGGTGTGGGGGAGCTGGGAATTGTGGATGGAGATACCGTTGCTGAAAGCAATCTGCAGAGACAGATAATACATGCAGGAAATGTCGGAATGAATAAGGCAAAATCTGCTAAAATATTTGTAGAAAAACTGAATCCTGAGGTTAAAGTTTCAACGTACCCTTTTAACATAACTCCAGATAATGCCCTTGATCTGATTGGGGAGTATGATGTTATCGTTTTGTGTCCCGATAACTTGCCTACGCGATATCTTGTAAACGATGCATGTATGATCTTAAAAAAACCCTTCATACATTCAGCCGTTTACAAGTTTGAGGGGGAGTTGATGACTGTAACTGGTTCTCCCTGCTATAGGTGCATGTTTCCAGATGTTCCTGAAGAACTAGTAGAGAATGCAGTTATCGGAACTACAGTAGGTTTTTTTGGTTGTCTCCAAGCGTTAGAGGCTATAAAATTAATAGTCGGTTTACCAGTTCTTAGTGGTAAATACATTAGGATAAATACTTCAAAGCTCGATTTTTTGTTTTTTGATATTGAAAAAGACCAAAAATGTCCGGTTTGTAATGGAAAATTGAGGGGAATTTACCCTGAAAATTATACACAAAGCTGTAAAATAATTAAATTTTGAATAATTTAATTTAGCAGATTATAAATAAAAAAACTTGGAATATTAACCCATATATAGTCTAACCTTCTTGATCGTTTCCTCAGCCTCTCTCTTCTTGTCCATTTTAACCACCTCAGTAATTGTAAATAGCATAAAGTATTTAAATTTTTCTATTTTTATACTAATTATTATAATTATTGTAATGAAATGTAATCAATATATCATATATTAGATATGTTGATATTACTAATATAACCCGTCCACACTAAATTGTTTCCAAGCTTTTTCTTGCTAATACACATCACGTTTGCCTCCAATCTCATAATTATCATTAAAATGATATTGTATTTAAAGTTTTCGTTACAATTATTGTAATGATTGGAAAAATTCAAAAATTAAAGAATAAAATAAGAAATGGAAAATAAATAAGATCAAAATAGCTTTAAATGTACAATCACAAAATCTGCAAGATTACTTCCCTTGTCCTGTCTTTTGTGTCGAAATTTACCACCACAATCTGTTGCCAAGTACCCAACAACAGTTTTTTGTCTTTAAACGGAACAACGATGCTTGGACCAACAATTGAGGCTTTTACATGACTCGAACCATTATCATCGTGCCAAGTTTTGTGGTGTTCGTAATCTTCACCGTACGGTGCGATTTTATCCATTATCCTCGGAAAGTCCTTTTTTAATCCCGGCTCATATTCAATAGTCGTTATTGCTCCTGTAGAACCCTTGGAAAACACTAAAACTGCCCCACTTTCTTTATCACATTCCTCAACGTAATTTCTCACCTCATCAGTAATATCTTTCATATCATCTCTTCTCATCGCGATCCTCAAAACCTTCATGTTTGAAAGTCATCTAGGGCTAATTTATCTGTTATGGAAGATTTTTAAAATGCTGGCGAAAATCAAATCTGATGAGAGATAGGGTTTTGCCAGTAATCTTTGCAATTACACTAATAGGGGTTATAGGTGTTGCCATATTAGCTCCAGCGTTCCCAAAAATAGCCCACGAATTGAACTTGTCAAAATCAGATGTTGCTTTATTGGTTACACTCTTCACCCTCCCTGGAGTAGTACTGGCTCCAATCATCGGTATTATGGCTGACAGATATGGCAGAAAAGAAATACTAATCCCCTCTCTATTTCTGTTTGGTGTTGCGGGAACGCTGTGCGCTTTTGTAGATTTTAGGCTGATGCTAATCCTGAGATTTTTGCAAGGTATCGGGGGAGCAGCATTAACATCTTTAGCTGCCACACTAATCGGTGATTTGTACTATGGAATGGATAGAGCAAAAGCCTTGGGCTACAACGCCAGCATTTTAAGCATAGGTACGGCAAGCTATCCTTTGGCTGGAGGGCTTTTAGCATTGTTTGATTGGAGATATCCCTTTTTTACGTTTATATTGGCAATACCAGTTGGAATAGCTGCGATGACGATTCCGTACAAGGAGATAAGGCAAGTAGAATTCAAAAGTTATGCGAAGGAAAGTATGAGGTTGCTGAAAAATTCAAGCCTACTCTTGGGATTTGTTTCTGGGATCATCGTTTTTGTGATACTATATGGAGCATTCATCACGTATTTGCCCTTCCTATTAAACATCAAATTCATGGCAGATTCGGCAACCATAGGCATTGTGCAATCTTCTATGTCTATCGTCACAGCCATAACAGCATCCAAAATCGATTTTTTTCTAAGAAAATTTGGTGAAGATAAGACAATCAAACTCGGCTCTCTATTTTACATGTCATCCATGTTACTAACACCCTTCATCCCCTCCCTGTGGTTGTTTATAGCTGTAACAATACTTTTTGGTTTGGGGCACGGCACGGTTTTGCCAGCGATACAAAACTTGGTGGTTTCTGTAGCTCCAACCGAGAACAGAGCTATTGTAATGACAGTCTATGGCTCAATGGTCAGAATCGGCCAGACTGTTGGGCCACTAATTGCAGCCTTTATAGCTTACTATTCCCTCGATGCCGTTTTTATCTTTTCGGCAATTTTAGCTGCAATCGCTATGCTGTTGTATCAAATTCTCAGATAGTTCCCTTTTACTTTTCTTTTTTGCTGTCACCTCTTTTTTGACCATCTCCAGCACATCAGATATGCCCTCACCACTAATACTTGAAAAAGCTGGCAAATCCTTCTTGTTGTGCATATCAGCCTTGCTGTAAGCTGGAATAATTTTGACCTTAAACTCCCTTCTAATTTCATTTAACAACGACATCTGGCTTTGCAAGGAATAACCACAAGTTTCTGTTGGGTCAATTATAAATAAAATGCAATCGGCAAGATACTTCAAGCAGAGTATTGCTCTTTTTTCAATCTTGTTTCTTTTGTGAATCGGTCTGTCAAGTAAACCTGGAGTATCTACAACCTGAAGTTTAACCCCATTAATGTCTACAAATCCAACAAATATCTTTTTGGTTGTGAAAGGATAAACAGCAATTTCAGGTTTAACACTGGATATCTTTGCCACAAAACTTGATTTACCAACATTAGGATATCCAGCAACGACAACGGTCGGTAAATCCTTGAAAACTGGAATCTCCCTCATTTTCTGCTTAGCTTCATTCAAAAATCTCAACTCTTCATCAATTTGGCTCACAATCGATGCAATCCTTCCATAAGTAGCTTTCAGTGTCTCATCTATGTCTTTACCACCTTTTATCTTCTTAATACTTCTCGTTATAATCTTCTGACTCATCTCATTCGCCCACTTTAATGCAGCTAAACTCTTCTTAATCTTCCCTATTCCCACGACAACGTCTATTGTCTCCCTATAAAATTCAGGCAAGCTGTCATAACTTGGATGAGATTTTATAATCTTGTCAAAATAATCAGAAAGCGTATTGGATATTGTAGCAAGTTTATTTATCGCCTTCTCCTTCCTATTCCTTCCGCCAACTTTGGATGCTCTTCTAAATGCCTTGTCAAGCAATTCTTCTGCGTATAACACCGTGGGTAATTTCCTTGGCTCAAACATTGTCCGCTGTTTATGCAAAGTTTTTAAAGTGTTTCTCTATTATTAATCATTTTAGATTATCCTATAATATGAAAGTTTTGGTTTAGAGAAAAGTTGGGGTCGGAGGTTTAAAAAAATTAAAATAGATTTCAAAAATGTTTAAGTGTATTAAATCGTAGGAAAACTATATATACTGTTTCAATAGGGAGTTTTTAATCGAAGTTAATCGGAGGTATTACTATGGCGCTTGAGCTAACTCAAATTCAAAAAGATATACTTTACGCATTAATAACACTCTACAAGAAAAAAGCAGGAGCATCAGTAAAAGGAGAGGAAATTGCCGAGTTGATTAACAGGAATCCCGGTACGGTGAGAAACCAGATGCAGGCTTTGAGAGCTCTGGGATTGGTTGAAGGTGTACCAGGGCCCAAAGGTGGATACAGACCAACAGCCAAAGCCTATGAAATGCTGGCAATAACAAAGCCCGAAGAGTCCGTTAGAGTTCCGATAGCAGTTAACGATGAAGTTTTTGATGATTTAAGTGTGGAGGAAATTGATTTAACTTCAATTTCACACCCAGACATCTGTCAGGCAAGGGTTAGAGTTATAGGGGACATTAAGAAGATATCACCGGGAGACAGAGTTATGATAGGGCCAACTCCGGTCAACGAGCTGATGGTATACGGTAAGGTTACGGGTAGAGATGACACAGAAAATACCATAGTTGTGGATATAGAAAAAATAGTTGCACTACCAAGGGACAGGGTGGAGGAACACATGTCAACCCCAATTATTACGGTGGATGCTAATGCAAAGGTTAAAGATGGAGTAAAGGTTTTAGCTGAAAGGGGAATTTACTGCACACCTGTTGTTGAGGGTGGCGATTTTGTGGGAATATTCACATTGGATCACGTTGCAAAGGCTTTGGCTGAAGGAAGACTTGATGCAAAGATCAAAGAAGTTATGAGACCGAAGATAGTGATGGTTGAGAAAGACACATCTATAAAAGAGGCTTTGAGACTGATGAAAGATGAAAGAGTGAGAATCTTAGTTATCACAGATAGTGGTCAACCGATTGGAGTTATTACTGACCAGAAGATACTGACAAAGCTCGCTCCAGAGCAGGTAGCTTAACTTTTTATTTTTGTTTTATTTTCGCCTTTTGTGACTAAACCTTAAAGGCTATACCCGCATAACCAACGACCATACTCTTGTCCGCAACATCTCCGCTTGTGGAATAATCGATAAGCTCTGCTCTGCCATTGTGGTGATTTGCGTAGTTCATTGCAACGGCAATTGCCCCATATCCACAAACACTTGCCTGTAACTCATAAATTTTCTTGTAAAACCTTGAAACGTCCATCGATAAAATTGCATCAATTACCTCACCATCCAACTTTCTGCACTCCTCGTCTGGCAAATAGTGGTGCATGTCCGATGATGCAACAAGAGCAATCTTTTTTTGAGTTCTCTCCTCAGCCTCTATTATCTCCTCAGCAACTTCCGTAGCAGTTTCTTCATCCTGCATTCCAAGACAAATGGGTACAATCTTAAAGTTGTTGTGTAAATACTGCAAAAACGGGATTTGCACTTCCAAAGAATGCTCGTATCTGTGGGCTATCTCGTCCATGTCGATTATTCTCTTTGGCAAGGCTTTAACGAATTCCATGTCGATCTCAACTATGCCTAAGGGAGTTTGCCATTCGTCAGTTGAAACAGCAACTGGAGAACCGTAACCAGTGTGGTTAGGACCAACAACAACATACGTTTCAACGTCTGGGAGCAGAGAGTGAACTTTTCCTGCTGTTTTTCCCGAATACATGTATCCTGCATGAGGAGATACGCAAGCAATTACAGAATCATCTTTAATTGGATTTACGTAAGTCTGAATCATCGCCCTTAACGATTCTGCATTTGAGGGATAAAACTGCCCAGCAACGATAGCTCGCCTCATACTCTTAATAAATTTAGAAAATACTTAAAAGTGTCGTTTAGTCCAAGCAAGATTTTTAACCTCTAATTAATAATTGTGTTGTGGATGCTAAGAGCAGAATATTGGGGATATTGAAGCAAAGAAAAGAGGAGGGTGTTTTGCAGAGCGAGCTACCAAAACTCGCAAATTTGTCGAAATCAACTGTTTCTGAAGTAATATCCACCTTGGAGGCAGACGGATGGGTTGTGAGGAACAAAGTTACAAAAAAGTCCTATAGAATCTGGCTTCTGGAACACTACCCCAATCCATTGAAGAATACGTTTAGAGTTGGAATACTAAAGGCAAGTGAGTATCCAGCAATTATAATGGCTGCCAAAAAACTAAATGGAATTGTAAAGGTTTTTGATAACTCTTTAGAGTTAACAAGGGCTTTATCGATAGGTAGCGTTGATTTAGCAGCCTCACCTCTCTTTACTCAAGTTTTGTTCGCATCTCTCATGAAGAACATTGTGATTTTCAGGATAGTTGCCTTAAACGGTAGCGGTGTTGTGATGGGAAAAACACATTGCAAAAAGATAGGTACGACAGAATTGTCCACAATGGAGTTGAATTTAAAAAAACTTAACAAAAACTGGGATTTTGTTTATTTTAAATCTCCTGAGAGAATGATTGAAAGTTTAAGAGATGGAGAGGTAGATGGAATAGCAATATGGGAGCCATATTTGACTGAATTAAACAAAGAATACGAGGTTGTGAAGTTCAATGAACTCATAGGTGATTTCCCCTGCTGCTCTTTAGCAGCTAATTCAAAATTTTTAAATCAAAATAGGAATTTACTCAGCAGATTTCTGCAAGAATTTGATTTTTACTGTGAAAAAATCGGTTTGGATAAAAACGAAACAATTAAGGCTGCTAGAGAACTATCCAATTACATCGGCTTTAACGATAAGTTGATAAGAAAATCATTCTCAAGTTTTGTGTTTAACCGTATCCTTACAAACGAGAACGTACTTGAGTTTGTGGAAAAAGAAGTGTTTTTGAGGAGAGAGAGCATTCAACCACTTTTAAGGCTGGAGTGTTTGAGACCCAAAAGCTGAGTTAAGGTTAACAGGGGTATGAACACGTCAAATTTTTCTTCAGCCCCCTCTTCCCCATCAACAACTACAATTACCGCTGAAACTTTCGCCTTATAACTCTTTAATCTCTCGACAACAGATAGTGCAGAATTTCCTGTTGTTGTGACATCTTCAACCACCACGAATTTCTCATTCTCTTTTATTTCACCAACGTAATCTGCCTTGATTCCGTGTTCTTTTTTCTGCTTTCTCAATATTACGTATGGTTTGTTTAGTTCTAAAGACAGAGCAACAGCTAATGGCACACCTCCCAACTCTATGCATGCTATCTTATCAAAATCCAAGCCTTTTAATTTTTCAGCCATTGCCTTTACGATTAACCTTAGAACGTCGGGATGTGTCGATGCAATTTTAATGTCAACGTAAACGTTGCTTTTTTACCTGATGTTAAAATCAAATTCCCCAAACTTTACTGCTTTTATTTCAACCAGTTTTTTTGCTAAATCTTCTAACATACAATCACCAAGGCACGTTTTTCAATCCCAATTTGTATGCGATAAAGTTTGTTATTAAATGCAGTGGTGGGGTGATGATGAAAGCGATAATAATTTTTGTTAAGTCAAACAGCTTGAAAAAAGATGGAGAATAGGATGCGATTAAGAAGGCTACAGCCAAAAACATTAGCTGATCAACTACTGGAAAAACATCCCCTCGTGCATACCCAAGTCTCCTCTTTAAAAAGCTGCCAAGAGCATCCCCACAAACAGCACCAAATGAGAGCAGGAATACAAGTAATAAAAACTCTTGGTAAGTTAAGCTGCTAAAAAACTGGAAGCTTAAGAGTCTCTCTATACCGTACTGTAAATTCGCTATCAGCAACCCACCAATCACTCCACCAACAGAACCTCTTATTGTTTTTCCATCGCCCAAAATTCTTTTACCATCTACAAACGTTTTACCAAAATCCAAAGGCTTTCCACCACCAACCAACACTGCAAAGTTATTTGGTGTATAGGCGGGAAGTAAAAGCCAGAATGTTAATGCAACGTCGGCAATTTCAAGCATGGTTAGTATTGATGGTAAGAATATTAAGGGTTTCTTTTTTATCTTAGTTAATTGTCACTTTGGTACGATTTCGAGTTTAGCCCTTAACGAGTTTCTGGTCTCATCTACTCTATGTTTTAACCAAACCAAAGTTGATTTTGACAAACATGAACTGGAAATTTGTAGCTTAAAATTATTTCAAGCAGTTTTCTTGTCAAATTTAGCTTTTTTCAACCGCGCATGGCGGTTCTGTTGAGGAAGAATTGATTTTACTTGGATTTCACTTACTCAACTTCAACCCCTTCAATTCTCAAAATCTTACTCTTTACATCTTTTCCGAGTGGATGAAATCCCATAAGTGTACCTTTTTTCGTCAGCAATCTATGACAGGGTATTAAAACTTGAAAGGGATTTTTTAACAGCGCCATCAACACTTCAGTGTACTTAACTCCGGATTTTCTGGCTATTTCTGAATAAGTCAGGGTTTTGCCTTTTGGTATTTTTAGTATCTCCTCATAAACTCTCTTGTTAGTATAATCAAACTCAGGCAGACTGAATTTTTTACCTTCAACGACAACTCTATGCAATTCCTCTAAAAGCCACCTCTCTAGTTTTAAAGATTTCTTCCATTCTCCACCAATGCCATGATATTCGACGATTTTTTGCATGTGATTAAAAGCTCTCTCCCTTGTATAATGCCACACATACGCCAAAACATCTCCATTCGAAACCAAGAACACAACTTCCACATTGAATCCGAAGAGGTTCATGATATTTTGCTGATGCACTTTTTCATAAATTTACTTTTTTTGCTTTTTCCATTCCAATCAAGCCATTCAAAACATTGTGTTTTATCTCTCTATTTTACATAATTTAACATATTTTTTCAAAAGGAAAACTGCGCTGAAAGGACTTATGGAGTATTTAATTCAGAAAAATGGAAATATTTTTAAACTTCCATTTTTTTAATCTTAGCAGATAGGAGGGTTAGTATGAGCACGATCTTAGTTATTGGCGGCGGCATTGCTGGCTTAACAGCAGCTATTGAAGCGGCAGAGACGGGCTATGACGTCATCATTGTCGAAAAGAATCCATACCTTGGCGGAAGGGTTGCTCAACTGAGGAAGTATTTCCCAAAACTCTGTCCTCCTTATTGCGGTTTGGAAATATTTTTCAAAAGAATTAAGAGCAATCCACGAGTAAAAATCCTAACAATGGCAGAGGTGGAGAGCATTGAGGGGAGTGCAGGAAACTTTGATGTAACGATTAAAATAAATCCAAGGTACGTTAATGATAATTGCACCGCATGCAACGAGTGCGTTGAAGTCTGTCCTGTTGAGAGACCAAACGACTTCAACTTTGGAATGGACAACACAAAGGCTATATATCTGCCACATGAAATGGCTTTTCCATTAAAATACGTAATAGACCCAGAATACTGCAAAAAGGACGAGTGTAAAGCTTGTTTGAGCGTTTGCAAGTACAAAGCTATCGACTTAAACATGGAGCCACAAACGATGAAAGTAAACGTTAGCTCAATTGTTGTTGCGACTGGCTGGAAGCCTTATGATGCCTCGAATCTTGATAATCTGTTGCCAGAGCATCCAGACGTTATAACAAACATGATGATGGAGAGATTGGCTGCATACAATGGTCCTACGAAAGGCAAAATCGTAAGACCTTCTGATGGCAAGGAGATTGAAAGCGTGGCATTTGTCCAATGCGCAGGTTCAAGGGATGAGAACCATTTGCCGTATTGTTCGGCAATCTGTTGTTTGGCAACGCTGAAACAAGCAACGTACATCAGGGAGCAGTATCCCGATGCTAAGGTTTACATCTTCTACATCGACATAAGGGCGTTGGGCAGGTATGAGGACTTCTTCGCAAAAGTGCAGAAAGATGAAAACGTTGTGTTGATAAAAGGTAAAGTTGCAAAGATTGAAGAAGACGAGGATGGCTTGATTGTTACTGCAGAAGACACAGCTACTGGCGTAAAAACGAGGCAGAAGGTTGACATGGTTGTTTTGGCTACTGGCATGCAACCATCATCATCAGAATACAAGGTGCCAGGTATTGAATACGATGAATACGGATTTGTGGTACCAAAAGAAGGAATTGTTGCTGCTGGAGTTGCAAGGAAACCAGCGGATGTTGCATCATGCAACGAGGATGCTACAGGGGCGGCATTAAAAGCTATACAGGTTGTTAGGGGGCGATAATATGACTGAGGAGGAGAAGGTTGAAAAGAAGCTTGGCGTTTATATTTGTACAGGCTGTGATATCGATCTTCTGGATATTGAGAGGCTTAAGAAATCTGTACAGGATGAGTTTAACGTTGAAGCTAAAACACACCCCCACCTGTGCGGAGAAGAGGGTGTTAAAATTATAAAGGATGATGTTGCCAATGGTGTAAATACTGTTGTCGTTGCAGCTTGCTCTCCAAGAGTAAACACTGACGTCTTTAATTTTGAGAACTGCATTGTTGAGAGGGCAAATCTCAGAGAAGGGGTTGTTTGGTGTCAGGAAATCAATGATGAAACGAAGGAAGAAGTGCAATTAATGGCTGAAGATTACGTGAAGATGGCAATTGTTAAGGCGCAAAAATCCGATTTACCTGAACCTTACATTGAAGAGACATCTAAAGACATACTCGTCGTTGGTGGCGGTATCACTGGGATAACTGCTGCCTTAGAAATTGCAAAGGCTGGATACAATGCATACTTGGTTGAGAAGGAGGAAAAGCTCGGAGGATGGATGGCTAAGTACTACAAATCCTTACCATCAAAACCACCCTACATTGAAATTGAAGACCCAATCGTGTTCAAAAAGATTGAAGAGGTCGAAAACAATGACAAAATAAAGGTTTACACATCAACGACAATTGAAGAGATTAGCGGTCAGCCGGGAATGTTTGATGTAAAGGTGAACAGAAACGGCAACGTTGAAGAGTTTAGGGTTGGGGCAATTGTTGTTGCGACTGGCTGGAAGCCTTACGAGGCGGAGAAGCTTGAGGAATTGGGTTACGGAAAATACGAGGGCGTAATTACAAACATCGAGATGGAGGAGTTGGCAAAGAATGGAAAAATAGTTGTCAATGGTAAAGAGGTAAAAAGTGTGGCTTTTATTCAGTGTGCTGGGCAGAGAGATGAAAATCATTTGCCGTACTGTTCTTCGGTCTGCTGTTTAGTAACATTAAAGCAAGCAAAGTACGTTAGAATGCTAAACGATGCTTACGCTTACATCTTCTACAAGGATATGAGAACTCTCGGGCTTTGGGAAGACTTCTATAAATCAGCGCAAGAAGATGAAGGAATATTCCTAACAAAAGGAGACGTCAAGAGCATTTATGAAGAGGATGGGAAGTTGGTTGTTGAGGTTGAAAACACACTGCTTGGAGAGCCAATTACAGTCAAAGTTGATCTAGTCGTGTTGGCTACGGGTATGGTTTCAACAATTAAAGGCTTGTACACTGTAAAAGAGGAGTTTCCAGATGAGAAAGCTGTTCCATACAAGCACATTGTAGATTTGCATCCAATAAAGAGTGAAGAAGAGGTTGAGGAGTTAGCCAAGAAAGGCCACATCTTGAACTTGCAATATAGGCAAGGACCAGAATTACCAACGTTGAGGTATGGATTCCCAGACTCTCACTACATCTGCTTCCCGTATGAAAGTAGAAGACTCGGAATTTACGCTGCTGGTTGTGTTAGAGCGCCAATGGATGCGGTAGCATGCATGGATGATGCTGCTGGTGCGGCATTAAAGGCTATACAAGCTGTTGAACTTGTTGCCCAAGGCATGACAACGTTTCCAAGAACGGGCGATATTGATTATCCGCAATTCTTCTTGCAGAGATGTACACAGTGTAAGCGTTGTACGGAGGAGTGTCCATTCGGTGCTTTGGATGAGGATGAAAAAGGAACACCCATGCCAAATCCGCTCAGATGCAGGAGATGTGGTATTTGCTTTGGTGCATGTCCAGAAAGGATAATTTCGTTCAAGCAGTACAGCATTGATTCTGCAACGTCCATGATAAAGGCAATTTACGTGCCACCTGAAGAGGAAGAAGTGCCGAGGATAATCATATTCGCCTGTGAAAATGATGCATATCCAGCATTAGACATGGTTGCTATGAACAGGATGACGTACAGCCCACATGTCAGAGTTATACCCGTAAGGTGTCTCGGCTCAGTAAATGCTGTGTTTATAGCGGATGCGATGTCGAGAGGTATTGATGGGGTGCTGATGATGGGGTGCAAATTCGGTGAGGACTATCAGTGCCACTTTATAAGAGGTTCAGAGCTTGCAAACAGAAGAATGGAGAACATCAAGGAAACTTTGGATAGACTGATGATTGAGGCAGAGAGGGTAAAGATAATCGAAGTGGAAATCACAGACTTTGACAAACTTCCAAAAATCATTAATGACTTCGTTGAAGAAATAAAGGAGTTAGGATTCAATCCGTTTAAAGGATTCTGAGGTGATAACATGGAGTTAGATCCAAATTTTTCAAGAAAGTTGATAAGTTTGGGTGGCAAGTCATTAAAGAAGTGTTATCAATGCGCTACATGTTCAGTAATCTGCCCAATAAGTCCCGATGACAATCCGTTTCCAAGGAAAGAGATGATCTGGGCGCAGTGGGGTGTTAAGGATAGACTTTTGAAAGACGTTGATGCTTGGCTCTGTCATCACTGTAACGATTGCTCAGAATACTGTCCAAGGGGTGCTAAACCCGGAGAGGTGTTGGCTGCGATTAGGGCAGCTCAAGTTCAAACTTACTCATGGCCCTCGTTTATTCCAAAAATCATGGCACATCCAGCCTCATTTATACTCTTTTTAGCAATTCCGGCAATTTTAATCTATGCAGTGTTGAAGTATGCCCAAGCAAACCTTGGATGGGGCTACATACCAGAGGGAGAAATAGTGATGTCGAACTTCATACCACACATCTACGTTGAATTGGCAGGATTCGTTGTGGGTGGATTTGTTGGTTTGGTGGCTTTAATCAGCGCTTACCGTTTCTGGAATGCAATTACAGAAGGTGGAGCTAAAGTTTTTGACATTGAAGCAATTGACGACATGGAAATGGAAATTAAGGCAAGAAAAAGTTTCTGGCAGGCTGTTTTATCGGCTTTGTGGGATATAATCACGCATAACAGGTTTAAGGATTGTGGAACATCAAATTACAGATACTTTGCCCATCTAATGATGTTCTACGGCTTTATACTGCTTGGAATCTCAACTTTGGGAGCAGTAGTTTACTTGCAAATGGGCATGGAGTTAGCATTGCCACCAACCGATCCAGTGAAGGTTATTGGTAACTTGGGATTTGTTGCACTGTTTGCTGGAACAACGTGGGTGATATTCAAGAGGTTCAGCGATCCTGAAAGGTTGGGTTTAGGTTCTTATTTTGACTGGTTCTTTGTAATATTGCTATATTTGGTTGCAATTTCTGGAATAGCAATCGAACTTGCTAGATTAGCTGAGAGCACAACGGCTTACTACATCTACTTGATACATCTGATATTTGTGTTCTCATTGCTGACCTATGCACCCTATTCCAAATTTGCACACCTACTTTACAGGGCAATAGCCTACGTGTACTCGGAGAGTACTGGGCGAAAAGTTGAAAAGTAAAATTTTATTTTATTTTTTAAATTCTTTTAGTTTGTCTTTTAGTTTGCCTGTCTTGTAATGTTTAATTATAGTATTAACTAACCACAATTCTCAATAAATTGATTAAAATTAAAAATAGAAATCTTAACCAAACAAAGCTCCCAAACCTTCAATAGCCTCTTCTTCCTTCTTTTCCTCTTCTTCCTCTTCCTCTTCTTCCTTCTTCTCCTCTATTGCTTCTGCTGGTGCAGCTTCTGCTGGAGCAACTGCTACTGGAGCTGTTATTGCAGCCTTTGAGATCGCCTCGTTAATGTCTATTCCATCTAAAGCGGCAACCAATGCTTTAACTCTAGCATCGTCCACATCAACACCTGCAGCCTCCAATACTGCCTTTACGTTCTCCTCACTTATATCCTTACCAGCAGAATGCAGAAGCAACGCAGCATATACATACTCCATCCACAACACCTCCTTTAACCAAACAAAGCTCCCAAACCTTCAATAGCCTCTTCTTCCTTCTTTTCCTCTTCTTCCTCTTCCTCTTCTTCCTCTTTTGTTTCCTCTGTTTCTTCAACTTTTTCCTCAACTTCCGGTTTAACTGCAACTGTTGCAAGATTCTTTAGTTCATCATCCAAAGCCTCTTCTGGCAAAATTGAAGCCAATGCAATCATCTCTGAATGAGCTTTCGTGATTATGTCTTGCATCACATCCTTCTCGAATATGCAAGCGTTGATGGCTAAATTCCTTGCATCTGTAAATGCCTTGATTAGCAATATTTCAGCAGTCTCAGGCGTTACATAAGCTGCATTCACTGCCAAATTCAATGCTTTGGTGTATGCATCTGCAAAATCCTGTTTTATCTTCTCCTCATCAATTGCGAGGACGTCCGTTGTTAGTATTACACCACTGTCGTAAATAGCCCTAACATCCAAACCAATCTTTATCGGTTTGATCTCCAACTTCTCCAAAGCTCTTGCAACCTCCGGCTTAACAACTTCCCCAGCCTTAACAATCGTTACCGTATCTTTAATTACGATCTTACCCCTTTCAATTGCCGCTGGCAATCCTGCCAATTGTAACTCTCCAATGATTGGGCCTGGCGGAAATGGCGTAGGTCCTTTTTCAACGACAACATCAACGGGTGATACTTGGTTGGGTTTCAATGGTGAAGGCACTTTTGTTTCTTCAAGCAGCTTGTAAAGCTTGAATGGATTGATGTCTGAGGCAACAATTGCCGTCTGGTCTCCAACGAACTCCTTTAATTTCTTAAATTCACCGTTTACTGAATCTAAGGCTCTCTCAATCAACGAATTTTTTGTTACCTTGATGATTGCTTTGCCTTTAAACTCCCTCCTTATGTCTTGCATTTGCCTTGCGGTAACATCTCTAAAACTTACAATTGCAATTACAGGATGAGAGGTAAAGATATTCCTCAACTCTTCAACGGCATCGATCTTCCATTTTAGTGGTTTGCCTTTTACAGCAGCCATTATATCACCCTTACAGCCTTGCCCATTGTCGTTTTTACGTAGATGGATTTTATATTTTGTGGCTCATATTTGCCTTCAACAACCTTCAAAATTTCCAAAGCATTTTCTGCTATCTTCTCTACATCCATGTCTCTCCTCCCAATTGGAGCGTGGAAGGTTGGTTTGTCTCTAGTCCTTATTTTTACCGATTTCTTTAGCCTTTCAATGAACGGTTTGGGGTCTGCAAGCGGTGGAATTGGTTGTGGGATTTTACCTCTTGGTCCCAACACAGGACCGAGCTTTTTACCAATTTCGGGCATTAATGGCGCTTCCGCAATAAAAAAGTCCATTTGAGATGCAATTTTCTTTGCCTTTCTCTTGTTTTTAGCCAATTCATCAATCTCTTCAGGCGATATGACTATGTCAGCAATCTCCTTAGCCTTTAAAGCAGTTTCACCCTTCGCAAAAGCCCCAACCTTCCTCGGCTTACCCAAACCATGCGGTAAAGCGATAATAGTGTCGATTCTGTTTTCTGGTCTTTTTAAATCTACGTTTCTTAGATTAACTGCCATTTCGACTGTCTCTACAAATTTCCTCGGCTTTGAATTGTTTATAGCCTCATTCAACGCATTGACGAGTTTATCCTTCTCCACTAACACTCTATCACCCCGTAGTGCCAACGGCTTATGCCTCCTACGGCTTTAACACACATAATAGGTGGGTATTTTAACTTAACGGTAGTGGGCTTTGTAAGCCTACTGATTTTGTTTTTCCAAACGTTCAGGCTTTGTTAATCAAATTAAAGTAAACGTCCTCCAATCTAGGAGATTTTTGCTCCATTCCTAATATTTTCCCTCCTTCTACCACAATTTCCCCAACAAATCTGTTTAATTCGTCTATACTTGATGTTGTAAAAACATCTTTTCTACCGTTTAACGCATAAAAAACCGTGTATTCTCTTCCAACGCCTATGAGTTCGTCCAATTCTCCGTAATAAAGCATCTTACCCTCCTTCAACACAACAACCTTATCGCAAATTGACTCAACGTAATACAAGTTGTGGGCTGAGAAAAGTATTACCTTGCTCTCCTTCAACCCCTCCAACAACCTTGCTATGAAAAGTGAGGTGCTTGGGTCTAAACCACCTGTGGGTTCATCGTAAACAAGAATCTTCGGGTTGTGAATTAGAGTTCTGGCTATTGATAATTTCCTCCTCATACCCTTTGAAAATTCTGAAATCTGTTTGTTCTGCAAATTCAACATATCTAAAAGCTCCTCAGCTCTCTTTTTTGCTTTGTTTTCTGATACATCATACAAGCTTGCAAAAAATGTGAGGTATTCAATGGCGTTCATATTCTCATACAACGAATCAACCTCAGGCAAATATCCGATCATCTTTTTTACACCACTATCAAATTTCCTTCCGTAGTACTCAACTGAACCACTTGTCGGCTCGATTAAACCGACAATAATCTTAATCGTTGTTGACTTTCCCGCCCCATTTTCCCCAATCAAACCCAGAATTTCACCCTCTTTAATTTTAAAACTAACGTTATCTAAAGCTGTAAAATCACCGTACTTCTTAGTTAAATTCATGATACTAAGCATAATAATAGTTAAAGATTTAAGTATATTAGAATTTCTGATTACAATGTTCAAGATTTTCAAGCTCGAATTGAAAAAGTCGAGAAAGAAGTATTCGAGGAAGTTTATCTTAGTATTAATCCTTCTGATTATTCTTTCAGCACTTTCTGCTTATTATTCGGCAGTTAGTGGAGTAAAATCTGATTACATGCTGTATAAAATTGTTACAAACGAAGACATCGACGATCCGAGGTTTGTGTTGTACAATTGCAATGTGGATTGCTTGCATACAAAGCGGATTGATTTGATGTTAGATTCAAACAAAATTGTTATTAGCGGTTCAGATAAGTCTTTTTCGGCAGCAGATGAACTAAGAAGCTATTTGAGAGAAAAGTACGACTACTATTTATTTGAAAAGTATGGTAGCAAAGCCTTTCCCGTTTTGGTTTCTGTGGAGTATTTAAAGAGGGAAACAAAGGTTGTGTTTACACCATCCAAGGTATCTATGGGAGGTAAAACAGAGGAGGAAAAAATTGAGCAAAAGATTGGCGAGAAAAAAGAAGAAACTCAACCAGAGAAATCTAAAATTCCTATGAAAGAACTAAAAGGGTTAGAACCAAAGTTGCTTGTCAAAAAACCTGAATACTCCACACCCGAAAATCTTTCCCCACCCAGTTTGTTAGGAAAGCTGATTTATTCATTTCTGTTCGTGATTCCATCCTACTTTGCAATTCAAGTATTCTCATCATCGCTTATTGAAGACAAGGTTTCAAGGAGGCTTGAGGTCTTAATTTCCACAACCACAACCAAAAAAATCATTGTAGGAAGAACTATTCCATACCTGATTCTGTCTGCACTAACGGTTGTAATAGTTTCATTAATTGTTGGGGAGAGCATCGTTTGTTTGTTGTTCGTATTGCCCATAGTACTTTTTTTAATGTCCATCCAATGCTTTATATCTATAGTCTCGAGGAGTTACAGGGAGGCAACGTTTCTGTTGCTCGTCATATCATTGTTGATAACAACTTACGTATTCATCCCAGCAGTTTTTTCTGGCACGATACCCGTAAGCAAAGTCTCTCCAATCACACAAATGCTCTCTTTTTTTGAGACTTCAAAGCTAAATCTAAAAGATTATGCTTTTTCAACATTTCAGTTTTACTCGATGGCAATAATCCTGTTTTATTTGTCTTCAAAAGCTATGGATTCTGAGATAATGTATTCAAGGAGTATTGTTGATAAAATTATGCTTGTGACAACAAAGATTATCAAAAAAGACTACCACACATTTCTCGCTTCGTTGTTTTCAATCCCATTCGTTTTTGTTGTGGAATTTTTCTTACTCTCCATTCTTTTCGTTTTACCGCAATCTTATTCCATTCCGGTGTTGATCGCTTCAATAGCTTTGGTTGAAGAGACATTTAAAGCTACATTTGTTTATGCGGCATTTAAAAACAAGGCAAACTTATTCTCATCTGCTTTATTTTCAGCCTTTGGATTTTTTGTTGGAGAGAAAGTTCTCCTTTTAGTTAGCATTTCCGAATACAACATTCTCTTTTTATCCAAATTTTTATTACTACCATTACTTTTACACTCATTAACAATGCTCGTGTTCGTATTGTTGCTGAAATTTGGTTTTAAGAGGGCTTTGCTTGTTTCGTCAACAATTCACTTCATTTACAACTACGTGATGGTGGTGATGTTGCTATGAGTAAAACGATCAAAATAGCCCTAAAGGATCTAAAGGCAATGTTCAAGGAAAGGACCTTTGTAAGTATACTTTTACTGCTTATTTTTGTAGCTTCCTTCTCATCTGTAATCACGTTTGGAATTCTGGCGTTGTACAATCCAGATTACATTGGTTTTGCGGTAGAGAAAAACGTCAATGTGGCAATTGTTGGTGATGCACCAATCCTTGAAAGAATTGTGGAAGCAAAGAAGTACGATTCTTTGAGCAATGCCCTAAGCGATTTTTATAATGGCAAAATTGACGCAATAATCGTTTTAAATGAGAATTTAAGTTCTAACTATGTCAAGGTTTACTTGCCAAAGGAGGAGATTAAAGCAATTCAGGCATCACTGTTCATCAAAGAAAAGCTTATTGAATATGAAAGAAAATTAAAGGAGTTAAACGGGATTCCAAACTTTGATCTCGCATTTTACTTTAACAACAAACAGATTGAAATACCTGAAGGTATTTCCGTGGCGTTTAAGTTTATTTACGTTGTGTTAATCCCACTTTTAATGTTCACAACTGCAATATGTTGTGGAGGGTTGGTAATAGATAGCATCTCCGAGGAACTTGAAACGAGAACCATGGACTTATTGAAAATTGCCGCATCACCTTCGCAAATCTTTGGTGGGAAGATACTTGCATCCGTAATCCTCTCTTTAATTCTAACGCCTACATGGATTGGACTGTTAATTCTGAATGGTATTGAAATCAACAACTTAATCCTTGTAATTCTGCTCTCATTATCTTTTTCAATGATTCTCACGTCAATTGCCTACTCTGTTGTTACGTTTGTTAAAGATAGAGAAAGGAGCCAACTGACATTCTCAATCATCTCTGTGTTGCTGATGCCACTGTTATTTACCAATCCTTACTCCCCAACAAGCCTAATTGGAAGAATTGCTGCGGACGGTTACTTCAGCATTGCCGAACCCATATTTTACTTCGCAATTTCAACGATCCTAGTTTACACGAATATTTATGTAGCTAAGATACGGGAAAAATCAACACAAAATTAACCTACGATGGATGTTTTTACTTCCTCAAAGTTCCTCTTTATCCCAAATTTTGAGAAGAATCTTAGGATGTTTTTCAAATCTCTATCTAAGTATCTCATTGCGTAGGGGTGGTCAATCAACACAGCTTGACCCATGTCTATGAAATAGGGTTTATTCAGATACATTATGTTGTACTCGCTGAGATCAGCATGAACCAATTCAGCCTTGTAAAGCTTCTTCATGTTTTTGATGATGTCGTCAAACAAACTTTCCACATCTAACTCTAAAATTTGGTTTCCCAGTTCAATCAACGTTGGTGCGGGTATTTCATCTTCACCAATAAATTCCATGAGTAAGACGTTTTTCATATAGGTAATCGGTTTTGGAACGTTTACATCAGCATTGAAAGCTTTTATTAGGTTTTTGTATTCCTTTTCTGTCCAAACATATATCTTTTCTTTCTTTGAGATTTTTCTCAGATCAAACCTCTTATCACCAAAAAGGTACTCATCCATTTTGTGGAATTCACTTGTTTCTATGCGATATATCTTGACAGCCAACGGTATCTTTTCACCGTCGTAAAACCCATCGGCATAGAACACGTTAGCCTCCTTTCCCGTGCTTACAACACCGCCTAAAGCTTGTATTATCCCCCTTGCAGAAAGTTTGTACAAAACTTTCAATGTTCTTAAATCTAAAACTTCTGCATAAATTTTCCTATCATCCAAGTCTTTTTCCTTGATTCTGAGCTTGTCCAAATAGGATTCTATTCTCTTTAAATCTTTCATTGGAAATGATTGAAAATTAGGTGTATTTTTAATTTCTCAATGTTGTTTTAAATCAGAAAAAACAATTAAAAAACTAATCTCTCTCCTCTATTGGCACGTAATGCTTGTTTTTACCACCAGTATACAAAGCTCTTGGTCTTATCAGCCTGTTGTTCTCGTACTGTTCAATTATGTGAGCTGTCCAGCCAGCTATTCTTCCCAATGCAAATATGTTTATGAATAAGTCGTCGGGAATTCCGAGGTTGGCATAAACGCTAGCTGAATAAAAATCAACGTTGGGCAGCAATCCTTTAAGCTTGTACACAGCTTCAGCAATTGCCTCACTTATCTCATACCACTTTGGCTCCTTCTCATCAGCCAACTTCTTAGCCAAAACCTTCAATTCAATTGTCCTTGGGTCCATTGTTTTCTTGTAAACCCTGTGTCCAAACCCCATAATCCTCTCCTTTCTCTCGAGCTTCTCTTTAACGTACTCCTCAGCCCTCCAAGGGACAGCTACCTCCCTCAACATCTCCATAACCTTTTGTGCCGCTCCGCCATGCAATGGACCCATTAACGTGCCAGTAGCAGCAACAACACTCGCATACATGTCTGCCATTGTAGATGCTGCAATCCTGGCAGCAAATGTTGATGCGTTCAATTCATGGTCAGCGTGAAGGATTAAGTCCAAGTCCAAAGCCTTTATGGAAGTCCAGCTTGGCTCCTCTCCATGAAGCATGTACAGAAAGTTTGCCGCATGGTCAAAATCATCGTTCGGATGCACCAAGTTCTGCCCAGTCCTAATTCTGTGATAATACGCAACGATTGTTGGAAACTTGGCAATTAAACTCTTAGCCTTCTCTATACTCTTCTCATAACTCCTGTGATGTATGTATTTATCCATCGAACCCAGATACGAGATGGCAGTCCTTAAAACAACCATCGGGTGAGTAATTGGTGGGAGGTGAGTTAATAAGCCAATTATTTGTGGTGGTAATTCTCTTTTGTCAGCCAATTCAGCCTTGAAGTATTCAAGTTCACTTTTACTTGGCAGTTCACCAAACAAAAGCAGATAGGCTACTTCTTCATAACACGAGTGTTTTGCCAAATCATGGATGTCGTACCCCCTATACTCCAAAATAGCCCTGCCGTTTTCAATCTCAATCCTGCAAATGTCACTCTGACACGCAATAACATCTTCCATTCCCGATTTTATCATCATTTCACCCCATTAAACGTACCTATAGGATGGATACTTCTCCAGTATCATACCCGAAACGAGGATTGGCGGCTCTTTTTGAGCGACTTCAATCGCATTATCCAACTTCCAGTCCTTCTCGGCATAAATCGTTACCAAATCATCCCCAACACTTACAATTTCACCCTTCTTCTTGTGTATGTACACGCCAGCACCCTTGTCTTTGGGTGCTCCGGCAGCCCTTGCAATCTTCACGATTCTTTGATTGCTTACACCAACCACTGCTCCTTCAAAATTTGATTTTATCTTGTAAACCTTATCACCGATAGGAATGTCATCCGACTTTACTTTTTCACCACCCTGAGCCTCGACAATTTCCATAAATTTCTCTAGGGTTTTTCCAGACTCAAACAGCTCCTTTGCATAAGCGTAACCGTTTGTCGCCTTTCCAGTCATCTCGAACAGTATGCCCGCTATTCCCAAAGCTTTTTCAAGCAAGCTCGCAGAACCCCTCTTCTCTTCCATTGCCTTCAAAGCCTCCCAAGCCTCCAAAGCCGGACCAACAGCCCTTCCAACTGGTTGGCCACCGTAGGTTAAAGCACAAGTGATGTTTAAGCCCAACCTCCTCCCCATCTCAACGAAATCGTTGGCTAATTCTCTCCCCTTCTCAACATTCGGCACCTTTGAACCCTCGCCCGTTGGAATGTCAATTACTGCATACCTTGCCCCAATTGCCCCCTTCTTAGCCATGACGCTTGCAAGAAGTTGAGGTTTGGGGTCTATAGCCAAAGGATATTCAACGTGGATTATTTTGTCGTCCGCTGGGGCAATTTCCGTTGCTCCACCCCACGCTATCACTCCTCCCACTTTTTCTGTGATCTCCTTAATTTCGTCAATGTGTAAATTAACATCAGCGAACACTTCCATGGTGTCAGCGGTGCCACTTGCAGATGTTATCGCTCTACTTGCCGTCTTTGGAATTAGCAAACCTGCAGCAGCAATTGTTGGCACTATTAACAGCGATATCTTATTGCCCGGAACACCTCCAATGCTGTGTTTATCAACAACAATCCCCCTTTCAAACGAAAGAGTTTCACCAGTCTCAATCATAGCCCTTGTCATCCACTCTATTTCATCAAAATCCATACCGTTCAGATAGCTTGAGAGCACAAACGCCGTCATCTCTATTTCATTTAGAGTATTATCCACAATGTCCTTTATAATTGAATAAATTTCATCCTTGCCGAGTTTACCACCATCCAGCTTTTTCTTAATGTATTCAACGGATTTCGGCTTAGGTACAGGCACGACTTTAACTTCAAAGTCCTCTGAAATTATGCATCTGTCCTCAATGCAAGAAGTGATCCCTATCTCACCCCTGTCGATCATCCCAACGGCAATCTGAACAGTAGCATTGAAGGAATTTCTTGAATCGTAAATTACTTTAACCCTGTCTCCTTCAAGCAATCCAAGCTCATCGGCATCGGATTGATTCATAACAACTACGTACTTGTCGGTTTTTATTGGAAATAGCTTAACCTTGAACTTCATACATGCCTCACACCTTAAAGATTTTTAATATTTTCGTTGGAATTTGTGGACATTTTAATGAATTTGAATGGATACTTAAAGAAATTTCAATTTTAAACATGATGTTATGATAGCGTTTGTTCTTCGGTTCAAAAAACGACTGTAAGATTTTACGATCAAACATCAACAAATATATATTGCCAAATTAAATAACCTCAATGGAAGTTCAAAGGGACGTTGACATGGTTGATGAGACCAAATTTAAGTACATTCAAAAAGCAAAAGATGAAGTTAGAGAGCTTATTTACGATTACAAATGGTGTAATGGTTGTGGAATTTGTGTTTACGCTTGCCCTGTCAATGCGATTGAGCTTGGGCCCATTCATGATATAGCTTTAGGCTTGGAGATGCCGCCGGTTGTAATTGATCATTTGAAGTGTGCATATTGCGGTATTTGCTATTCATATTGCCCGTTCAACTCTTTCGAATTTTACATCAATGGTGAGAAAGTTGAGAAAGATGAATTGCCGTTGTCTCCAGTCTGTTACACTTACAAGTACGAAAATTGTAAGGAATGCACTCTGTGCTACAAAGTTTGCCCCACTAAAGCGATAACGAGGCACGTTTACATTACAAGACAGCAAATTGAAGAGAAAAATGAAGGTTTGGAGGGTAAATTGTATTTAGATAGGGAAAAGTGCAACTTTTGCGGAATTTGCGTTGAATTTTGTGAAGCGTTCAAGTTGGTTGAGAAAGAAGTTAAGCCAGACGACATAATGCCTTATGAGGAGATTTTGGTTGATGAAACAAAATGCGACTACTGCAAGCTTTGTGAAGAAATTTGTCCTGAAGAGGCTTTAAAGATTGAGGGAAAGAGGATAGACTTTAAATTGCCAGAAAAGATTGCTGAAATAGAGATAAATCAGGAATTATGTTCACATTGCGGGTATTGTGAGAAGGTTTGCCCATACGATGCTGCAAAGACTTTGAAGCCAATAGATGGTGAATTGAAGTTGTTTGAGGCAAGAATGTACAGATGTGACCCAGTTGGATGTGCAGCATGCATAATAATCTGCAAACACAACAGGGTTTGGTATGTTTCCAAAGACAAGGGGAGAGTGCACTTTAATGCTGACTTTTGCGTTTATTGCGGGGCTTGTGAAAACTCATGCCCCTACGATTTGATTGAGGTAAAAAGATACACGTACTATACGAAAGAGTTGGCAACAAATATGCCATGGAGGGAGGCTTGGGAAGACGCTCTAACCAGAGTTGTGGCTAAAGAGAGGGTGAAAGAGCCTGATAGAAGATTTTTGAGGGAAGAAAGAGAAGTTGAAGTTGTTGAGGAGGAGATTGAATTTAAGAAGATCGATGAAAAGACTAAAAAAGCTTTGGAGGAGAAGCTTAAACCAATAGAGCAAGCTTTAAAAAGAGCAGGATACAGAAGGGCATTCGAAACTGGAAAGTTGGAGTTATTCCTTAAGGGTGTAAAACATGCCAAAGAAGCTTGAGGGAAAGAAGATAGTGTTGGGTGTTACAGGAAGCATTGCTGCCGTTGAAACCGTGAAGTTGGCAAGGGAGTTGAGGCGACGAGGAGCAGAGGTAGTTGCAGTAATGAGTAAAGCGGCAAGAAAAATAATACATCCCTACGCATTGGAGTTTGCAACGCAAAATGCAGTTATTGTTGGGATAACGGGCAAAGTTGAGCATGTGAAGTACTTGGGGTTGGAAGGTGAGGCTGATTTGTACTTAATAGCACCCTCAACAGCCAATACAATTTCAAAAATAGCGAACGGCATAGATGACACACCAGTGACAACCATGGCTACCACTGCCTTAGGCTCAAAAAAGCCAATCATCGTCGTGCCAGCGATGCATGGCGGAATGTATGAAAACAAGGCGGTTAAAGAGAACTTGGAGAAACTTGAAAAGATGGGTGTAGAGGTTTTAACTCCAAAGTTTGAGGAGAACAAGGCTAAGTTTCCCGACATTGAAACAATTTGCTTGCACGTTGAAAGGGCTTTGTATCTTAAGGAGATGAAAGGTAAGAGAGTCATTGTAACATCAGGCCCTACCTACGAGCAGATAGATCCAATTAGGTTCATCAGCAACAAAAGCTCTGGAATTATGGGGCAGGAAATAGCCTTAGAATTTTGGAGGAGAGGGGCAGAAGTAGTAGTTATCACATCAAAGCCATCTGGTTTGAATTTGCCAGAATTTAAAGAAATTAAAGTTACATCAGTCATAAACATGCTGGAAAAAACGCTTGAGGAAGTCAAAAAGGGATGTGATCTGTTTGTTTCTGCTGCTGCCGCCTCAGACTTCATATTAGATATGGTTGAAAGTAAGATTAAAACGACACATGAGTTGACTTTAAAGCTCAGGGCAGCACCAAAGGTTCTTTGGGAAGTGAGGAAGATTTACGATGGTAAGGTAATAGGCTTCAAAGCTGAGACGGGAGTTAGTGATGAGGAGCTTTACAAAATAGCCCACGATAAAAAGGTTAATGACAAGATTGAGATGATGGTTGCCAACGATGTGCTTGAGAAGGGCATGGGGACGGTTGACACAAGGGTTTTAGTTATTACGGATAAGAAGACCGAGTGGATTGAAGGTTTAAAGGCTGATGTGGCTGAGAAGATTGTGGAAATTTACATTGAAGACGTTTTATCATGAAAGCATTTTGCCCTGCAAGTATAACAGCCTTTTTTTCAACTTCAATTTCTGAGAATCCCTTGCTGTCTGGTTCGTACGGTGTTGGATTTACGATAAACAAGGGTGTTTTTGTTGATGTTGAAGAAAGTGATGAAGTTGAAATCATCGTAAACGGTAAAAGATGGAATTTTCCGACTGTTCAATGTTTGATTAACAAGTTAATAGGTGCAAAGGTAAGGGTAAACGTAAATATGGAGTTGCTAGTAGAATGTGGTTTTGGAATGAGTGGAGCAACAGCTTTAGCAACAGCTTTATCCATCAACAAATTTTTCGGGCTTAAAAGGCGTTTTATGGAGTTGGCAGACATAGCTCATGAATGTGAAGTTGTAAACAAAACGGGTTTGGGCGATGTGGTTTGTCAAACCTTTGGAGGATTAGTTGTCAGATTAAGTGCATCCTGCCCTAGTAAGGCTGTCATTGAAAGGTTAAATGTCAATGCCAATCTTGATTTTCTTGTTATTGACAAGATCTCAACTGAAGAGGTTCTGAAGGATGAGTTAAAAAGAAAAAGAATCAACAAAGTTGGAATGGAGTGTTTGAAAGAGTTTATGAAAAATCCCGATTTTGATAATCTGTTTAGAGTTGCAAACAAGTTTTCGATTGAAGCTGGATTGATGGATGATGAATTAAAGGATGTCATTGAGGCTGTTGAAAGTGATGGTGGTAAGGCTGCAATGGTCATGCTGGGCAAAGCTGTTTTTGCCCACAACGGATTTAAAGCATTAAAAGAATTTGGAAAGCCGTTTAAGGCTAAGATAAGCTGTTGTGGTGCACATTTTTCTTGATTCTGATTTATTACAAAGTTGGCGATTTAACTGATGAGGGTAACGAAAGCGATGCATTAAACGAGTGGCGGATGCTAAGACTGCAAGACATTTAAAATTAAAAATACGTAAATTCAGAGCAAAATTGCCCCTTCATCAGCCCCACTAACGAGTTTCGCATATTTTGCCAAATATCCTGCCAATTTAACTTCCTTGGGCCTCCACCTCTGCCTTCTCTCCTTCAATTCCTCATCGTCAAGCTTAACTTCAACTTTTCTTGCTGGAATGTCAATGGATATTGTGTCGCCCTCTTCAACTAAAGCGATATTCCCTCCAACTGATGCTTCAGGTGCAACATGTCCGATGCACGGGCCATGGGTAGCACCACTAAATCTGCCATCGGTTATTAACGCTACCCTCTCCAACCCCATACCAGCAATAGCTGCTGTTGGTAAAAGCATTTCAGGCATTCCCGGCGCACCTTTTGGACCCATGTATCTTATAACAACCACATCCCCCTCCTCAATCTTTCCGTCCAAGATAGCCTTTAAAGCTTCCTGCTCAGAATCGTAAACCTTAGCACTGCCTTCAAACTTCATCATGTCTTCGCTAACAGCAGCAGCTTTTATTACTGCTCCCTTCTCAGCCAGATTACCTTTCAAAATGGCAATCCCACCCTCTTTGTGCAAGGGGTTATTCACATCGCTAATTATGTCTTTGCCGCGAACAAACGCCTTTTCAGCGATTTCATGCAATCTAAAACCGCTAACGGTCATCTCATTGCTGAACAAATCCATGGCTTTTTTAACAAGCATTGGCACACCACCACTCTCATCCAAATCTGCAATTGTGTAGCTGCTTGCTGGATCTATAGCCACCAAATGCGGTGTTTTTTTGCTTATCTCATCAAACAAATCCAAATCAAGCTTTACACCCATTTCAATCGCTATCGCTGGCAAATGTAAGACTGTGTTCGTTGAACCGCCAATGAGCATATCCATCGTTATTGCGTTCTTGAAAGATTCCTCATTAACGAAATCCCTCGGCTTTACATCGTTCTTAACTAACTCTACAACCCTCTTACCGCTCTCCTTGGCTATCCTCAACTTTCTTGAAGAGCCACAAGGAGATGTTGAACAATAAGGCATGCTTAAGCCGAGAGTCTCCGTTAGTATTTGCATGGTGTTTGCCGTGTATAAACCCTGACAGCTCCCGCAGTACGGAGCGCAATAATCTTCATACAACTTTAAGCCAATGTCATCCAACTCTCCAGCCTTGTACATTCCAGCAGCCTCAAAAGCCGTTTTTATAGTTACAACCTGATTGTTAACTTTTTCTGCAAGCATTGGACCACCAGTAACGACTATGGCTGGAATGTTTAGTCTTAAGACTGCCATTAGCATGCCAGGAACTATTTTATCACAAGCTCCAACAACAACTAAACCATCAAAGCGATGAGCCTCAACCATCGCCTCAATCGAATCTGCTATGATTTCCCTTGAAGGTAAAGCAAACTTCATTCCCTCATGACCCATCGCAATTCCATCACAAACTCCTATAACTCCAAATTCAAACGGTACGCCACCAGCTGAGTAAATCCCCTCTTTTACAGCCTGCGTTAATTTATCCAGCATCATGTGTCCGGGAACAATGGTGTTGTATGCGTTTGCAACACCTATAAACAGCTTATTCATCTCCTCATCAGTCACACCCAAAGCTTTTAGAAGAGACCTATGAGCGGTTCTCTCAACACCTTTCTTTACTTCATCACTTCTCATGAACTATGCAAGATTGTAACATATTTAACTTATTCCCTTTTATCGATTTGCTGATGTTGAAATGTTGTTTAGTGTGCTAATTGGTGTTTTTAATTGGTGTTTTAGTTATCTTTAATCTTTAATCTTTAATCGCCTCTTCAACAATTTTTGATACCACTCTTAAAGGCATTCTCAAATCTTCAGCAATCCTTTTCAAGTCTTCATATTCTGGCTTCACATTGACGATTTTTCTGCCAACTTTAGAAATTTTAATCGTTACTTGATACTTTTTACCCTGAATTTCCACCTCAATTTTTTTCTTCACCCTTTCAGCAACCAACCTTGGCAGTTCATATATCCTCACGCCTATTGTACCCGTTTCATTCATCAGCAACTCAACCATTCTTTCATAATTTTTGTAGTCCGTTATAACTGAAATTACGTTCACGGGTCTATTTTTTTTGCCAATGGCTTGTGTAACGAACACATCCACTGCCCCCTCATTTAGCAACTTGTTTATCGTATAACCTATTATCTCTCCACTAACATCATCTACATTCGTCTCAAGGATTACGATCTTATCGCTAACAGCCCTAAATTCCTCACCCTCAACAACTCTCAGGACATTAATCAAACCATCAACTTTTTTTGTTCCCGTTCCATATCCAACTTTTACTGGAGTCATCGGTGGAAAGAAATCAACAATTGAACTTACTATATTTACAAGCAAAGCCACTCCAGTTGGAGTTGTCAATTCCATATTTACCGGTAAGTTGGAATACTTGAACCTGTGTTTGCTGAGAATTTCAAGAGTTGCTGGGGCTGGGCAGGCAATTTTTCCGTGTTCCATTTCTATGTAACCGTTGCCTAAAACCGGGGGTGTTGAGTATATATCAGCCTCAAGAAAATTGTTTTTGTCTAAAACCATCACACTACCTACAACGTCAAAGATTGTATCCAAAGATGCGATTTCATGCAAATGGAAGTTTGTTTTGTGCAGTTTAGCCTCAACGTTTATCAAATCATCAACAACTCGATTAACAACATTCACAGCTTTTTGAGACAAATCAAGGTTCTTTACAACTGAATTAACAGCTTTCTTTAAGCCCTTAGGATGCTTCAACCTGCTTTCGTCAATCTCGATTTCTAATTTTTTTGCAGAAATTCCAACATCTTCGTCCTTGACTTCAACTTTAAATCTTTTGCAGTTTTCAAGCTTGTTTATTTCATCTTCCAGTTGCTCAACAACATCAAAGGAACCTGTTAAGTCAATTAGTGATGCAAGGAGCATATCTCCAGATATGCCTGCAATTTTTGGGTCAATTACTAAAATTTTCATGGGTAAAAGTGGTTAAAAAATTAAAAAAATTTAGGGTAGAATTTCACCACTTTCAGCAAGTCTGCTGTAAATCACTTTCGCAAGCTTTGCAACTTCCTTTGCATTGTTTTTACCACCGGGAATTGCAGATCCCCCTTTTTTCAACGTAGGCTTTCTTTTCATCATCGAGAGCTTTCGCAACTTCTTCAACTGTTTTACCCTCTTTAATCATTTCATAAGCCTTAACAGCCCCTCTATATATCGCCCTATCCCTTACATCCTTACTTGCCAGCATGCAAGCCCTTGTAATTGGACCCCTTTTCACCTCTTCAGCCTTCCTTGTAATCGTGTTTAAGGCACACAAAGCCATCTCTGGGTCAATGAAGGAGTTCATCTTGTAGTTTCTTATATCCTCTGCAACTTTGTATAAGTCGTTGTGCTTCAACATGAGCCTTATTGCGGGAACAACATCTCCACACAGATGTCCCAATGGTGGATTTACTGGGCCTCCAGAAAATCCAGCCCCAATGATCGGTGATTCTTCAAATCCAGCAAAGATTTCATTTAAAGCCATCGAACCTATAACTGATGGTCCACCAATATCTTTCAATATTAATCCAAAATCTCCAATAACTTTCGCAGTATCGAATTCTTCTCTCGTTCCTCTCACATGCAATTTCTCAGGTAAATTTGCAGCTTCAACAGCTCCCAAACCGGCATTTTTAGCCAATTCAGGAATGTTTATATCTTCACCAAGTGCACTGTGTCCATAAATGGCTCCACCGGCTATAAATGGTGGTAAAACTGCTCCATCAACCTTTGTAAGCTTTTTGTTCAACAATTCTTCATAAACAGCTTTGTATGCGGGAAAGGCTGGGATTCTGTGGGTGAATTTGTTTGTAACCAATGCAATACCGCTCGTCTTACAAGCTCCTGCGTGCATCCTTGCCATGGCACCAAGCTTTCTGTTTGCCATTGGAACTCCAGCTCTTGCAGCAGCTCCAGAGAAGTAGGCTAAGGCTGCAACAATTAAAGCAGAATTCTCAGGAGATGCTCCCGCCACCTTTGCCTCATTTACCGCCTTCTGTATTATCAAGTCTATGGGTATATGGGGTGAGGCAGCATCCACTAAAGTTGCCTTACTCAAAAGCCTCATGTCTGGCTCCTGAACACCACCAAACAAATCTTCTGCAATCGAATTTGCAGCACAGAAAACGGGAATAACTAAAGTTCCGTGCCCCTTAGTTGCTGCTTCTATCTTATACGTTAGTTATAAAATCTGGCTTGAATGTGGTAGCAAGAACTGTTGCCAACAAAACTTTCTCCCTCTCCACACTCTCACCATTTTTCGGTTATCCTAAAATTGTTTTTTAAAAATAAAAATTTTACTATTTAAAATCTAAACAAAATATTAATAGTAGCTATCAATGAGTTAATAACAAGAAGTGTGAAAGCTATTAGATATTTTATTCAAAAAGTAGTATAAATTCAGTAACAATCCCAAAATTTTAAATTTTTAAAGGGGATGATTAATCTATGGAATTCAAAAAGGAAATTGAAGTTTCAAAGATTTTGATTGGCAATAAAATTGAAGAAAACGTTGTTGAAATCCGTTATGACCCGTTAACGCTTCAAACATCAAGAATTGTCAGCAAAATACCACCAATCTCCACACAAGGTGACTTTAATGATGAAATTGAAAATTCGAAGTCTTATTGTCCTTTCTGCAATGAAAGAGTTTGGGATTTGGCTGTAAAAGATGTAGAAATAATGAATGGAGAGATTATGAAGAAGGATGAGGCTTTACTCTTTTCAAATCTCACTCCTTACTCAAAATATTCTTTTATTTTAAGGCTTTGCAATGCCCACTATTTGCATCTCAACGAGTTTAGGGTAGAACACTTCAAGAATGGGCTAACGTTAATCCAAGAATGTCTGAAAAAACTACCAGAGGGTAAGTTTTACATAAGCATTGGAATGAATTATTTAAAACCTGCTGGCAGTAGTGTAATGCATCCACACATGCAAATTATCATTTCTGAGACTTCAACAGATTACTTTGCTCGTTTGGACTGGAGTGCTTTGGAGTACAATGAAATCAATGGCAAAGATTTCTGGCAAGCTTTAGTGGAGAAGGAGAAGGAGATCGGGCAAAGGTATGTCGGAGAGACAAAAAAAACAGAATGGTTGGCTGCTTACGCCCCAAAAGGATTTATGCACTTTATCGGCATTCCAGAGGAAAAGGAGTTTCTTAAGATGGATGAGGAACAAATTGAAGGAATTTGTGATGGTATTGTTAAAGTTTTGAACTACTACCATTCCAAGCAATTCAATTCATTTAACATGTCGATTTTTTGTGGAGATAGGATTGGCGAGCATTTCAGAACAAACGTAAACATAGTTGCAAGGACACCCTTTGAGAAATATTATTGGTGCGATGTGTTCTTCCCAAAAATATTTCACGATGAAAGCGTGGTCCACACGTTTCCTGAGGTTTGTGCAAAGGAATTAAAGCTGATGTGGTAGTATGATTGTTGAATCGTATGTGTATGAGAAGTTAAATGGAGAAGTTAGATGCAACACTTGCATGCATCGATGTAAGCTTAAAAATGAGAAGTGGGGTATTTGCAGGGTTAGAAAGAATGAAAACGGTATTTTGAAGGTTTACAACTATGGATTAGTTTCATCTATCGCATTGGACCCGATAGAGAAAAAACCCCTCCACAATTTCAAGCCGAATTCCAAGGTTTTGTCCTTTGGTGGAATAAGCTGTAATTTTAGATGTTTACACTGTCAAAACTACGAAATAGCCTTTGCAGGCTTGGATTACCCCTATACACAAGAATTAAAGCCCAATGAGATTCTGGAAATGACTAAAAATAGAAATGCTGATGGCATAGCATGGACTTACAATGAGCCTGCAATATGGCATGAGTTTGCTTTGGATTCAAGCAAGCTTGTAAAGAAGGAAGGATACTTTGTCGTTTACGTGACAAATGGATACATGACCCCCGAGGCGATTGATCAATTTGATGTTTTGGATGCGGCAAACGTTGATGTCAAGGCTTTTACACAAAAATTCTACTCTAAGGTGTGTAAAGCAAAGCTTGACAGAGTTTTAGAAAGCGTTGAATACATGCATAAAAAGGGCATATTTTTGGAACTAACGTACTTAATTATACCTAAAGAGAACGATTATAGGGAGGAAATAAAAGAGTTCTGCAACTGGGTTGTTAGCCTAGATAAACGAATACCCGTCCACTTTTCTAGATTTCATCCCGACTATCAGATGCTCGATAAGCCTACAACACCAATAAAAACGATAGACATGGCGGTTGAGATTGCAAAAAATGTTGGCATAGAATACGTTTACGCTGGCAACGTATGGGGGCACAAATACGAAAATACGTACTGTCCGAATTGCGGTCATTCAATAATCGAAAGAGATGGTTTTTATGTTTTAAAAATCGATTTGGATGGCAATAGATGTCCGAATTGTGGATACAAACAAAACATAATCCTATAAAGGTTTTTAATTTGGATTTAACAAGCTTTAGATTTAAAAATTTTAAAGTCTTTAAATCTTTCTGCAACCATTAAGAATGCTGGAACCACTGTAAGTGCTGATACTAGGCATAGGATAATTGCCATAGTAGCCAAAAATCCAGAATTTTTTGCTATAGGAAATGATGAAAACATTAATGAAAAGAATCCCCCAGCAGTTGTGAGCGCTGAAACAGTTATGGCTCTACCAACCTTTTTTGTGGAGTCTTTTAAAGATTCTACAACAGATTTTCGTTTTCTTTCTTCATAAAATCTTTCAATTATGTGAATAGAGTAATCAATTCCAAGACCAATTATTATTGAATTTAACGTTATGCTCATCATGGTATGTTTAATGTTTAGAGAGAACATCAAAACACTTACTGCACCAATAACGGTCATTATTGGTATTAAAGGAGTTAAAGCCTTCTTTATTGATCCGTAAATTATTATTAGAAGTATAAAAATTAAAGCATAACTTATCATGGTTATTCTACTTTGCCCCTCTATCATTAGTTTTCCTATTTCCATATCCAATACGGGCCTTCCAGTCACGTAATAATTTTTCACATCTGAAAATCTCAAATCTTTTAGGATCTCATTGTAAGTATTTAAGTAGTCTTTATAACTCTCAAGTTTTGTTGAAATTCTTATGGCAACTAAACTTCCAGAAGTTTCAAGGGACTCAATTTTGAATTTTCGTTCTAAGTATTCTTTAACACTTTCCAGTTTTTCAAATTCATTGTCTAAAACAACAATGTAGACTGATTGTCCTCCTGTCAACCTTTCAAGCTCATTAAACAACCTTACAGCTTCCAAATCTTGGGGAGCATACTTTCTATGCTGTATTTCCATGCCAATCTTTGTGGATAAAAGTGAGCCGGAAAGTATCAAAAGAACTGCGATAAATATTATAATCTTATCTTTGTTTATAGAATAGGTTGCAATTTCATTGAGTATTGTTTCCATCCAGCCAATTCTTTTGCTTACAACTTTTTTACTATCAAAGACAACAAGAATAGATGGAAGAACAAATAATGTCAAAAGGAATGCAATTATCAATCCTAAGGATAGCAAAAACCCAAAATATCCTAATCCCGGAACTCCGGAAAAGCTCATTGAGGTAAAACACAAAACACTTGTAAGCATACTTAAAAATATTGCCAGTCCCGTATTTCTTCTGGCTATTTTAATCGCTTCCTCAATTCCTCTCCATTTCTCCTCTTCATATCTGCTTTGGAATTGAACTGCGTAATCCACGCATAAACCTATTAATATTGGCAAAGCACCGTGAGTTAGCTCTGTCATAGGAATTCCAAAAATTGGCATTAAGCCGAAAACATAGACTACTGAGAGTATTGATACAAGCAAAGGTAGAAGAGCAAAGATTTTTCTACCGACTACTCCTTTAAAGGTTAGGAATAGAATTAAGATCATTAGAAGTATGGAAATACTCATCATAATTCCTAGGCTTTTGCCCATTGCCCTCTTTATTTCGTACCACAGAAAAACAGTTCCACTCTTTTGGACAGTCAAATCTACTGGTTTTGGGATGAAGTTTAAAATGCTCTCAATCTGTTTCGCTACCTCTTCAAGTTTTGCATCCTCTCTCGTGTTTACAGATATCTTTACCAAAGCAAGTGATTTAGATATGGGCAAGAATTTTACATCACTTACGTAATCTATTCTTTTAACCTCTTTGACAACATTGTTAACGTAATTTAGAACACCATCGTTAAGAACGTCTTCAGACTTCAAAAACAAAAATACGTTTTCACTCACACCAAAATCTTTGGAGTATCTTAAATAGCTCTGATATATTTTGTCATCTTTACTTAAGTAAGTTTTCAACCCCCTTTCAAATTTAATGTTTTGGGCTGAAAGTATTAGCAATGCTGTTATAAATAGTGTTAGGAGTAGAACCAACCTCATAGATGGCCCC